>Ga0247841_10007737_pt1 | contig 15809 bp, 16 predicted proteins | sample LaCruzMarch2015__2_FD_192410 | JGI IMG/M metagenome (GOLD analysis project Ga0247841, IMG submission 192410) | Freshwater microbial communities from meromictic Lake La Cruz, Castile-La Mancha, Spain - LaCruzMarch2015_18m | ecosystem: Environmental > Aquatic > Freshwater > Lake | place: Spain...
TATAATGATTTGTTTTTATTAGGTTCAAGTAGTTATACTGCAACAACGAATGGAATAGGTAGAATTTATACATATAGTAATAGTGCAGATGCAGATACAACAGTAGATGGGTTCTTGCGTGGCGGTAGTTGGAACAATGGAACGAACGCAGGATTGTTGGCCTTGTCCGTGACCCACGTTCCTGGGTACCCGGACACCACCCTCGGCCTTCGTTGCGTAGTAGTCCCTTGAGCTTTTGAGCAATTGAACGATGGTTTTTTCTGGGGATCTGACCTCTGACCTCTGGCGTCGTCGTCGTAGGTTGAGCAACCCGAAGGGTTGCGATATGTAAAAAAAATTAGAATTTGAATTTAGGTTTGATTTAATTGGGTTTGTGGAAATCAAAGTTTGATTTCCAAACTCAATCTTATTATATTTGCTTTCCTTCTTATTATATATTGAAATTTTAGAATCCGCTTTTCTTTTGGGAAATACTTGGTTAATAGTTAAAATGCCTTATAACTAATTAACAACTTTAGAGCATCAAAATAAAGAACGTAAACAAGAAGGTCATTATGCTTGGCCAGGCACCCCCCCGAAAGAGATATATTCAACCAATTTTATTATATATGTGGTGACTTGTAAATGGATATTGATAATAAGAAGAAGTTGGTTGTATTCGAAAATAAAAAGATAAGAAGAATCTGGTATAGTGATGATTGGTGGTTCTCTGTTGTAGATGTTGTAGGAGCATTAACAGATAGTGATAATCCAAGGGATTATTGGTATAAAGTTAAGGTTAGAGAACAAGAATCAACAGGATTTGAGTTGTCGACATTTTGTCTACAACTGAAATTAGAATCGTCTGATGGTAAGTTCTATGAAACCGATTGTGCAAATCTTGAAGGAATGTTTAGAATTATTCAATCCATCCCATCAAAGAAAGCTGAACCTTTTAAATTATGGCTTGCAAAAGTAGGAAATGAAAGAATAAATGAAATGCATGATCCTGAACTTACAATTGATCGTGCAATGAAGGATTATTTTAGAAAAGGTTATTCAAAAGAATGGATTAATCAAAGATTAAAAACAATTGAAGTTAGAAAAGATTTAACAGACGAATGGAATAGAGTTGGAATTGAAAAAGATTCTGATTATGCAATTCTTACAAACGAACTTACAAAAGCTTGGTCTGGAAAAACAGTTGGTGAATACAAAGACCTAAAGAATATTAAGAAAGAAAACTTAAGAGATAATATGACTAATCTTGAACTTGTTTTAAATATGCTTGCTGAAGCAACCACTACCGAGATTTCAAAAAAGGAAGATCCAAGAACATTTACTGAAAGTAAAGTTATTGCAAATAAAGGTGGAACAATTGCAGGTAACACAAGAAAAGAAATTGAAACTCATTTAGGAAAGAGTATTGTTACATCAAGAAACGCAAAAGACATTCGTTTAGAAAAAAAAGAAAAACAAAACTTAATAAAATAAAATAAATTTGTGATTAAAAATGGTTGAAGACTTTGATTTTGAAGATTTTGAAACAACAGAGAACGTAACTAGAACAAACGTAGCTGTTGATGATTACATAAACACATTCCAAGATTTCTTTGAAACTATATGTAAAAGAGATATTGAATATCTAGCTTCTAATTATCCAACTGAAAGAAGCTTAATGGTTGATTATAAAAAGCTTGAAGACTTTGATCTTCCTCTCGCAGAAAAACTTCTTGAAAACCCAAATCTTTTACTTGAAGCTGCAAACATAGCAATTAAGAAAATGGATGTTGGTATTCTTGATTCAGAAGTTGAAATGAAATTTGAACCAATTGTAAGATTCTTTAATATTCCAAAGGAATATAGAATTGAAATTAGAGATATTGGTGCAGATCAAATCTCAAAACTAATTTCAGTTGAAGGAACAATTAGAATAACAACTGAAAGACTTGAAAAACTAACTATTGCTCATTTTATTTGTAAGTCCTGTGGAACAAGTGTTGATGTTATTCAAAAAACTCAAATCATGGTTAAACCTTTATTTTGTCCTGATTGTAAAAAGCGTGAGTTTGATTTAGATCTTGAACAAAGTAAGTTTATTGATTATCAAAAATTAAACATGCAAGAACCTCTTGAAAACCTAAAGGGAAGTGATCAAGCAAACAATATTGAAGTTTTTATTTCTGATGATCTTGTTAATCTTTGTTCTGCTGGAGATAAAATCATAGTTACTGGAATAATGAAGCTTAGACCTCCAAAGGGAGATCAAAATATTTATACTAAATATCTTTTAGCAAACCATATTGAACAAATTGATCAAGAATACAGTGAGCTTAAGATCTCTCCTGAAGAAGAACAAGAGATTACTGAGCTTGCAAAGAAAGATGATGTTTATGATCTATTATCTTCATCTGTTGCTCCAATGATTTTTGGACACGAGGTTGTTAAGGAAGCAATCACCTTACAAATGTTTGGTGGTGTGAAAAAAGATTTTGCTAAACAATCACTTCGTGGAAACATACACATTCTTTTAGTTGGAGATCCATCAACTGGAAAATCTCAATTACTTAAGTATGCAGATATCCTTGCTCCAAAAAGTATTTATGTTGCAGGAAAGACTGCATCTGGTGCTGGTTTAACTGTGTCAGCTGTTAAAGATGAATTTGGAGATGGTGGATGGACTCTTAAAGCTGGTGCTGTTGTTCTTGCAAGTGGTGGAATGGCAATGATTGATGAATTTGATAAGATGCTACCTGATGATAGATCAGCTCTTCACGAAGCTATGGCTCAAGGAACTGTTTCTGTTTCAAAAGCTGGACTTTACACTAAGTTTAAAGCAGACACATCTATCTTAGCAGCAGCAAACCCAAAATACAATAGATTTGATAGATATAAAAATCCAATTGAACAAATTGATCTTCCATTTTCATTAATCTCAAGATTTGATTTATATTTTATTATTCCAGATATCTTAGATAGAGGAATGGACTTAAGTATTACTAAACATATTTTAAAAACACATAGACTTGCTCAACAATACACAGGTATTGAAAAAAACAAATCAATTTCAAAAGAGGAATTACAAATTATTGAAAAAGAAATTTCCCCTAAGATCAAACCAGATTTATTTAAGAAGTATGTTGCATATGCAAGACAAAACGTAACTCCTGTTCTTTCAGAAGAAGCATCAAACAAGATACTTAATTATTATGTTGAGTTAAGAGATTTAGGAAGAGGAAAGAAAAGCTTTACAGCAACTCCTCGTCAACTTGAAGGATTAATTAGATTATCTGAAGCAAGTGCAAAGGTTAAGCTAAAATCAGTTATTGATCCAGAGGATGCTGAAAGAGCAATTAGAATATTTAAAACCTCTCTTGAACAAACAGCAACTGATAAGGAAACAGGTGTTATTGATATTGATATCTTAACTACTGGTCAATCACAAAGTGAAAGAAACTTCATGAAGAACATTACAAAACTCATAAGAGACTTAACAGTAGATGGCATTCCAGTTCCAATTTCAAAGGTTCTTGAAATGGCAATTAAGGAAAACATGCCTGAAGAAAGAGTAAGAGAATCGATCTCAAAGCTAAAAAAGATTGGAGATCTTTATGAACCAAGAGCTGGTCTTTTAAAGGTCACAGAACCAGATAATATCTAATAAATTAAAGATAAGATTGATTAAAAATGAAATTGAAATCCAAAACAAAAATTAAACCAAAGCTTGCACAAAAGCAAAAGGAACCAGAAAAAATAAAAAGCAATTCGTATTTAATTTATCTTATTATTATTTTTCTTGTAATTCAAGTAATTGGGCTTGTTGTTGCGTCCTATTATTCAAGAACAGATGCAATCAAGGGTGTACTCACTGATGATCCTAATGATATTATTAATGCGCTTTTCATAATTGGAGAAATATTAGTTTTTACTGGTGTAATTTTTTTACTTAAAAGATTTTTCAAAAGTGGAAACTATCTTTATATCTTTGAATTTCTTGCATTGTTTGTAGGAATTGTTGTAGTTCTTGATGTTTTCCTGTCCTACCTTCTTGCAATAATTATTTCATTTGCACTTCTTGTTATAAAAAGATATATGAAAGATAAAATTAAATTTAAGAAACTGCTTATGTGGTACAATAATATCTTGCTTGGTCTTGCAATTGCAGGTGCAGGAGCAATCATTGGTTTGTCTTTAGGACTTATTCCAATAATTGTTTTCTTAATTCTTCTTTCAATCTATGATATTATAGCTGTATTTTACACAAAGCACATGGTTGTTCTAGCAAAGATGTTTATTAAAAAGAAAATTGCATTAACTTTTTCAATTCCATCAAAGGAAAGAGTATTTCAATTAGGTGGAGGAGATATAGTTATTCCTCTAACTCTTTCAGCAAGTTATTTTTTCATATTAATAAAGAGTTTTTCATTTTTCGTTTCAATAGTTCCAATCATCTTAATTTGGATATCTTCTCTTCTAGGATTAGTTTGGACTTTTTGGATTTTAAGAACAGGAAAAGCAAAGGTTATGCCAGCTCTTCCAGCACAAACCCTTCTAATGCTTGTGGTTGTAATAGTAAGCTATATAATTCTCTTCTAATTACTTCCCTTTCATTTTTAAATAGTTCTCTCAATATATTATATATAAGACTAGTAAAGTTATAAGTGATAAAATGACAGACGCAAAAACTAAAACAAAACCAGAAACTAAGGAATTAGATTTAAATTATAAAGAACTTCTTAATAGAATATACATGGCTCTACCTGAAAGAACAACAGGGGATTCTCGTTTTGAACTTCCAGTAGCTGATTCAATTATACAAGGTAAGCAAACTATTTGGAAAAACTTTACTAAATGCTCAAAGGACTTAAAAAGAGAACAAGATCAATTGTATAAGTTTGTTATGAAAGAAATATCAACATCATCAACAATTACAAATCAAACTCTTGTTTTAAATGGTATTTTTAATAATTATAAACTAAATCAAATATTAACAAAGTACATTAATAATTATGTTTTATGTTCTGCTTGTAAAAAACCAGACACAGACATAGTTTCTCAAGCAGGAATAAAGGTTCTTAAGTGTTCTGCATGTGGTGCAGTTACACCTTTACAAAAATTATAAAATTTAAAGCACGTGATTAAAAAAATGATAGGTAAAAAACATATAATAGATGGAAAAATTATATTTGCAGTATGTGATAAAGAGCTACTAAATAAAAAAATTGAGCATGAAGATGTAGTTATAGAAATAAATGAATCTTTTTTTGGAAACGAAAGTTTAACAGATGCAGAAATTATCAAAGCTATTGAAGAATGTGATAGCGCAAACGTCTTTGGAAAGAAAGTTTGTAGCGTCCTTATCACTAACAACCTAATATTAAAAGATCATCTAATCTATCTTGGAGATGTGCCACACGCACAAATATATAAATTATAAAAATTAAAGGTGAAAAGACTTGGAAAAGAAAACTACTGGAACTGATTTTGCAGTTAAAAGACTTAGAGTACCAAACACACAAATCTTAGAAATGTTTGGTAAAGTTATACAGCTTATGGGTGTTAACAATATTCAAATCATTTGTGAAGATGGTAAGGAAAGAATTTGTAGAATCCCAGGAAAGATGTTTAAGCATATTTGGTTAAAGCCAGGAGATATTGTAATTATTAAGTTATGGGATTTTCAACCAACTAAGGGTGATGTTGTTTGGAGATACATTGGTTTTCAAATAACTCAACTTGAAAAAAGAGGATTAATGACTGAACTTTACAAGCATACACACGACACTATTCATCAAGACAATTATAGAGGATACTATAGTGCTCCTAAGGAAGTAGCTCCTGAAGAAGAAATTATTCTTGTAACTGAAGATCCAGACGAAAAACCTTAAATAAATTATTAAATGTTTTATTATGCTTCGAAAATTTGAAATTGATTCTAAGATTCAAGGATATGTGTTTGATGAAAGCACAAAGGCAGCTTTGTATAAGCTTGCAAACAATAACATAATTGATTCTATTGATTCTCCAATTGCATCTGGTAAAGAAGCAATAACTTTTCTTGGGCATCTCGACAAGAATCCAATTGTTGCAAAGATATACAAGGTTGAAACAAGCAATTTCAGGAATATGGATAAGTACATTAAAGGAGATTATAGGTTTAGAGCTGTTTCAAAGGATAGAAGAGATTTATTCTTGCTTTGGGCAAATAAGGAATACAAGAACCTAACTCTTGCAATCAGAAACGAAGTTTCTGTTCCAATTGTAATTGCAAAAGAAAAAAACATTTTAATTATGTCTTTTCTTGGAGAAGGAGAAATTCCACAACCTCAATTAACGAAAGCAATCTTTGATTATGATATAGTTTATCCACAAATTATAGAAAACTATGCTCGCCTTCTTTATGGAGCAAAGATTGTTCATGCAGACTTTTCTGCATACAACATTTTAATTAATCTTGAAACTCAAAAAATAACTATTATTGATATGGGTCAAGCAGTTGTTTATTCTCACCCAAAATCAAAAGAATTTTTAAAAAGAGATATAATGAATATAACTGATTTTCTAAATAAGAGATTTAAAAAATTAAATTTAACTTATGAAGTGGTTCTTGAAGATTTAAAAAAGAAAAAAGAAGAAATTTATGGAAGAGATAATTAAAATTGGAAAGAACAGGCTTCCAGTGATCATTGGAACTAATGGTCAAACAAAAAGAGATATTGAGAAGCACACAAAAACTTCTCTTGAAATAGATAGTAATACTTCTGAAGTAAATATTGTATCTGATCTTTCTTATTATGAGATACATCAAGCAAAGAATGTTATTTCTGCAATCGCTAGAGGATTTAGTCCTGAGCATGCATATAAGTTACTTGAAGATAATTATTCTTACGATGTTATTGATTTAACTGATTACGTTTCAGATTCAAGAGACAGGCATGAACAAATTAAAGGAAGAGTTATTGGTAGAGAAGGTAGAGTAAAGCAGATGATTGAAAAGAAAAATAGTTGTTTCTTATCAATCTATGGAAAAACAGTTGCAATTATTGCACCAGTTGATAGGATTGAAGACACAAGAGAAGTTATTGAAAAGATCTTATCAGGATCAAAGCACACAACCATTTTTAAAATGCTTAAAAGAAATACATTTAAAGAGCAAGAAGATAATAAAGCAAACAAAGATTATAAAAAAAATGAAATTGATGATATTGATTTTAATGAAGAAGATGAAAGTGAAAATAAGAAAACAGGTGAGAAGAAATGAAAAAAAATAATGATAAAGAAAGAACAGCATTAATAATTACAAGAGTTTATTCAGTGCTTAATTGGATAGGCGCAATTGCAAGCCTAGTCCTCGCAATAATTATTATTGTATTTAGCTCAACACTTGCAAGTCTAATGCCAGAAATTGGAATGGACCTTGGTTCAGGAGTATTTATTTTCCTAGGAATAGTAATATTCCTTATTGGGCTTCTTGGAGTTGCAGTTGCTTGGGGTTTATGGAACTTTAAGAATTGGGCAAGAATATTAACCTTAATCTTTGTTGGATTATCTCTTCTTTCAACAATACTTGGTTTAATTACAGCTTTTGATTTTTGGCAATTAATTTGGGTTGTTGTTGATGGATTTATCATATATGTGTTTGGTTTCTATAAGCCAGTAGTTCATTTATTTTATGATGCATTCCTTGCAAAGAAAAGCACAAGAAGATAAATTTATTATCTTCTTTCTTCTTATTTTTAATTTTAAAATATCCTTATAAACTTATTGCTTATAGGTATAGATAACAAATTTACTTGTGGGGGGAAATTTATGGAAGAAGGTACAGCAAAGATTATAGTTAAAGTTTATTCTGTCTTTAGTTGGATAGCGGGAATTGCTTATATTCTAATGGGGCTTGCTCTTATGCTACTTAACAAAGGAATTAGTTTTGGGTTTAATGGATTTAATGCGCCCCAAAATTTATTTATTATAATTGGAATATTCCTTGTTGTTTTAGGTGCATTTGTGATTCTTCTAGCAATTAACTTATGGAAATTTAAGAATTGGGCAAGAATAACAAATGTAGTGATTATGTGTATAGGCTTGTTATTTTTAGTGCTAAGTTTAATTACTGGAATTAATGCAAGCACAATTGTGTCTATTATAATTAATGGAGTATTTTTATACTTTCTTGCATTCAATAAAACAGTTATTGCACTTTTCAAATAAACTAGCAAGTAATAAGATTATAGAAATATAATCTTATCCTCTTTCTTTTTTAATTTTAATTTAAAAATAGTTTTATAAATCTGTTGGAGGTATATATTAATATTTATTATTTATTTGGAGGAATTTTATGGATCAAAGTGTTGCGAAAATAATAATTAAAACATATTCTATATTAAACTGGATTGCGAGTATTGGTATTATTATATTTGGAATTTCAGAATTATTTCAACAAACTAGTGGAGATACAATTATTGGTATAATCATGATAATCTTAGGTATACTTCTTATTACACTTGGTATATATCTTTGGAATTTCAAGAACTGGGCAAGAATAGTAAATATAGTTTTACTATGTATTGGTTTTCTATCAAGCTTACTTTTATTAATTTCAATGATTAGTATGTTGAATAATCGCCTAATTCCCATCCCTATTGGATTAATAATTTCACCAATCATGGGTATTTTAATAAGTGTGATCTTTATGTATTTCTTTGCATTCAATAAAACAGTTATTGCACTTTTCAAATAAACTAGCAAGTAATAAGATTATAGAAATATAATCTTATCTCTTTTTATTTTTTCTTAGTTTCTTTATCTACTAACTCTGCTTTCTTGATTGTAATATACCCTGTAAACTCATTCTTGATTACCTTACTATAATCTTTAATTACAATCTTTTTCTTAAAAGTAGGGCCTGATAGAACTAGTGTCTCGTATTCTCCACCTTCTCCAGCAATATTAAATCCATAATGCTTAGAATTAATGTATCCTCTTCCAAGTCCATTCTTTAGTTTATTATTTAATCTAATTAAGTCCTTAACATCTTCTTCTTCTATTCTTCTATTCAACCATTTTTCACTTAAACCATAACCTGCAATCTTGCACATCACAAACTCAAACTTATTATCAACAAGCTCAAACAACTCTTGATCTTGCTTTTTATGCCAAAGAGGAGAAAACATACGGAGGTTTAAAGCATTACAAATCTTTAGAATTCTTTCTCTTTGATAATTACTATAAAGTGCTCCAGAGATAACCCCTTGGACTCCATATTTTTTCTTAGCATCCATTAATGCAATCTTTAAATCCTTAAGTTCAAGTTCCTTTTCTCCTTTTGTTTGTCTAGTTATTAGTGGGATCTCAAGAGCTTCTGCTTGTAATTTTAAAAAGTTTAAGTTTGGTTGTTGAAACATGTATGAATCAGGATTAATTGGAATTATTGAAACAAGACAAGATATTTCATAATTTTGTCTTTGCATAATATAAAGTGCAAGGTTTGAATCCTTGCCCCCTGAGTAAAGACAAGCAAGCTTCATATTTTTTTCTTTAGCAAAGGTTGCTAGGTAATCAGCTTTTCCTTTTTGATTTGATTCTTTTGAAAGTTTTTCAATTCCTTTATCAAAATTACTTCCATATTGAGCTGCTGCTTTTTTTCGTTCATAAATTTCTTTGGACTGTCCAAGATTCTTTGCTACTTCTCTTAAAACAAGCTTATTTTCTTCTGTTTTAAAGTTAATCTTGTATTCATCAGGAAGTCCTAGAGAAAACTTAATTACACTAATATCAAGATAGGGCAATCTTAATTCAATCTCATTTTCCATTGTTAGAACATCATCTCTATAAATATCATTTTCATGTATTTGTTGTAAAAGATTTAAACTATCAAGTAAAACATTATTAGATTCATTAAATCTAGAATATCCTGCAAATATTTCATCAGACCCAAGTCCAGAAAATAAAACTTTAATTCCATCTTCTTTTGCTTTGGTTGATGCTAAGTAGATTGGAAGAGCAACTCCAACTTTAATAGGATTACTAGATTCAATTAATGGAATTATTTTTTCAAGTAATTTAGGAACTTCTTTATAATCCACAGATATTATTTTTAGATCAAGTTCCATTTCAGTTGCAACCTTCTTTGCAACCTCTAAGTCCTTTGGGTCTCCAAAACCTTCACAATATGCAAAATAACAACTAAATTCAATTCCCTGATCTTTAAGTATCTTAGCTAAAATAACTGAATCAATCCCTCCACTAAATAAAAGCCCAAGCTTTCTTTCTGGAATTCTTTTCTTAATTGAACTAATTAATAGTTTTTGTAATTTCTTGCTTGCATCTTCAAAAGATATTTTTGTTTTGTGTTTTGTAATTTTAATAAAAGGTCTATCAACAAACACTAGCTTTTTAGTTTTAATATTATATCTAATAACCTTAGTTGGAGATAATAATTCAATATTTTCAAATCCAAGCTTTTTAAGAGATTTTTTTTCTGATGAAAACCCAAATCCTCCATTTTCTTCATTATAGAAAAACCAGATTGGTTTTTCTCCAATTATGTCTCTTGAAAGAATAACATCATTTCCAGAAACATAACAAAAAGCCCAAACACCATCGAGTTCATCAAGCACTTTTATGTTTTCTTTGATTTTATTATTTTCAAGTAATACAAATAAGGTTTGTGCATCATTTTCTGTTAAATAATTATATTTTTTATTTATTTCTTTCCAATTGTATATCTCACAATTTGCAACTAAATAAGATTTCTTATTTGTAAGTGGTTGATGAGCTAAAGAAACTATAGAATGGAGAGCATGTCCAATTGCACACTGATTGTCTGTGATTGTGCTTAAATCTATTCCTTCTGGGTTTTCAAAATAAAGAACTTTATTAAGATCACTAATCCCACAAGAATCGATTCCTCTATTCTTAATAGTAACAAGAGATTTCTTAGTTAGTTCGCTTGCATTATTTATATTAAAAAAACCAGTTATTCCACACATATATATAGTTCTTAATTAAATGTTTTTTAAATAGTATGTAATTAGTTCACTTGTTTTTTTGCCTATTAGCAACCAAGTATTTTTAAACTTAATTCCACCTAATATTGTGTAATTATATTATTATATAAGCAAATTAAATTGCTTAATAATTAACAGGGGGTTTTTATTAAAATGAATACTAAAATTTTAGCTTATTTTTTTATGGTTTTAGGTTTTGTTCTTTTATTTTCTCAAATTTATGCATTAGAATGTGATGAACAAACAGGACCAGCAGGAGCAAACTCACAAGAAAACGGAAAAACTTGTGTTTGTACTCCATTAACAAAAACAGAAGATGATGGAACAAAAATAACAACTTATTATGAAATCTGTTCTCAAGGTGTTAGTAAACCAAGAGAAACAATTTCTCAAGCAAGTTTAGTAGATGAAGAAACAGATTCTATTAATATTGATTCAATACTTTCAAATCAATGCAATTCAGGTGCATCTTCAGATACAGAATCAGGTAATTCATGTATTTCTTATTGGTGGGGAAAAGTAAACTTACACCTTATAGATGGAGAATGGATAACAGATCCTGATGGAGTATCAGGTGCTGATATAGATAAACTTGAATATTGTAAAAAATTCTGGCCAAATACTAATGTAGTTAAAGCTGCTGGAATTAAAAAAACAAATGTATGGAAAAACAGAGGAAATCAAGATGGACCATTCTATTCTGAAAAAATGGCATACAAATGTATAGTTGATAATAGTTTACCATCTTGCAGAGAAGTAAATGGTGCTTGTTGTGAAGGTGATATTTGTAATGAATCTGCAGTAACTTGTGAATCAGGTACAACTACAAAGTTTGTAGGGTGTGATGAACAATGCGTCACAAAAGTTAAGTGTATTCAAGCAAATCAAGACTGTAGTGCAGAAATAGAAGCATATAATAAACAAATAAAGGATTTGTATGCTCCATATATTGATTCAATACAAGAAAAACAAACAAATATTAAAAATGCAAAAGATGAAATAAACAACCTCTTAAAAGAATATAAAGAGTGTAAAATAATTAATCAAGAAGATTTAAATATAGCTGAAAGAACATCTCCAATAACAGGTAACTTTGGATTTGCAAATGCATCTCAAGTAAATGCTTCAATAGCTACAAGCATAGATGATTCTATAGATGTAATGAGTGTAACAACAACATCAGATTCTGGAACCGTTTCTGGTGGAATGGGTGTTGCAACAAATACAAATATTTCTGAAGCAGATCAACAATTAATATCCTCAGAGGATGTAATTGCTACAATCGACAAAGAAAATAATTCATTCATAGCATCTGTTGATGCAAGACTTGAAACAATAGCAAGAGACACAAATGTATCCTCTGATTGCTTAGTTATCATCAGTGAAATTAGAAATCAAAAGCAAATAATTGAAACTAATCTTGCTGAACTTAATAAATTTAAAGAAGACAATCAAGACTTAATGAATAAGATAAAAGAATTATTCAAATTAAGAAATGAACTGATCAGAGATTGTGTTGGAATTACAAATTCAAACTTTGAATGTAATATTCCAATTGAATTATTAGATCAACTAAGAGGAATTGAAACTAAAATGAGTAACACTAAAGAAGAAATAAATACAGAAATAGATCCTAGTCAAGATAGATATTCTGAGTATACAGCTATTAAGGAAGAATATCTTCTAATAAAAAACAAAATCCAAGCAATTAAGGATGATTGTAAAATTAGAATGAAAGTATCTACTGGCCAAGGAATTTGTTCTGAAAAAGCAGATATTTTAAAAAGTATGGATCAAATAAAAAGCGAACTTGAACTAACAACAAGTGATGAGGACGCTTATCAACTTAAAACAAAATTAGAGTACATGCAACAAAAGTATAGTAATGTGATTTGTGCAGAACCAACAACAAGTGCAGTTGGCACAACAGAAGTTGCTCCTGCATCTATAAACGATATGGAAACTTGTGTTAATAGTTTAGTCGAAAAAGCAGGTGTTGAACAAGACATTGCAAGAAATGCTTGTTCTCAAAAATATTCTGCAGAAAGTCAAGGATACCAAGAAAGACTTTTAGCTCTTGAAAAAAAGATTCAAGAACAACAAGCAATAATAACAAATCTTAAATCAAGAATATCTGATATTCAAGAAAAGTTAAATAATGCAACTCCTGAAGAAAAAGCAAAATTTATTGAAGATAATGCGAGTGACATTAAATCAGACACAATTGCAAAGATAGATAAAAAGATTGAATCATTAAAAAAATTAATTGAAAACATAGATTCATCAGAGATGGATGATGCTAAAAAAGCAGAAATGATTGATTCAATAAATAACAACATTGCAAGTCTTGAAATGCAAAAAGCAAATATTGAAAATGCAGAAACCACAGAAGAGCTTAAAGTATATCTTACTGAAGCAAGAAATGCAGATAATCTTGCAAATAAAGAAGCTATAATTTCAAGTCTTGAAAAGCAAACACTTGAGCTTGAAACTATAATTGATAAATACTTTAGAGCAAACGCAGATTATCAAAACTTAGTAACCGAAATTAATGCATTAAAAGAAAAAATATCAACAATTTCAAGTGAATCAACCAGCGAAGAAATTAATTCAATAAAAGAAGAATATAAAGCATTAAGAGATAAGATTAAATCAATTGCACAGGAGAGTGTTGTACAATGAATAGAAAACTAATACTAGGAATAATCATTGCTCTTGTAATCTTAATTATTATAATTATAATACTTTTGATTATGGGACCAAAAACAGATGCTCCAGTTAATAACGAAACTCCAATTGATGGAAACATAGCAAGCGATTTAGATAATCTCTCTTCTGGAGATGCAATCTTAGATGAGAATCTAGATTCAGAAATAGTTGATCTTGGAAAGTAATATTTACTTTCCTTTTTTTTCATATTTTTCTATTTGTCTTTCAACATCAAGCCAAGATCTTGCAATAATTATGTTTTTATCTTTGTAATCATTATTCTTGCTAGTAAGATATTGCGTAAACCATATTCCTTTAGTTCCTGCATCCTTACAATCAATAAGATTTTCTAAAGAATCATCTATCATTATATGTATTTTATGTTGTTTGCAAACTGTAGATTTTTTCACTGGTTGATCTCTAAATGTTCTATTAACAAGATGTACATCCTTAAAGAGATTAGGAAAATGCGTATTCACCCATTTCATTGTTGAATCTTTTAAATATTCTGATCTTGCAGATATAATATATAATTCATGTTTCTTTGCAAGGCGTTCAATAACTTCTATAGAATCTGCTAGTGGAAGAATTTCTGTATTTTCTGTATTACAATAATTATCCCATGCTTCAAAGAATTCATCTTTAGACATTTCAAGTTTATGGATTTCATCCATATATAACTTTTGAATGTGCTTATTATGTTTTTCATTTAAGTATCTTCTAAACCAAATAATAGATGGAGCAAGAACATCATCAAAATCAATTCCAATTTTCATGCGATCATCTCCTTTTTTTCTAAAAGATAAATTATTTATAGCCCGAAGGAGATTCGAACTCCTGTCACGAGATTCAGAGTCTCGTATGCTTGGCCACTACACTATCAGGCTTTTATTATTTTTATTTTTTAAATTTCATCCAAATTTTTTTAATTGGATTTAATGTTAAGGTTGATAGAACAAATGCAATAGATGGGATGATTGCGTTAAGGAAAGGACTTGGAAGCCCAATAACAATAAACACAATAACAATTACAATATAAGTTAAGATTAATATTGCAATTTTTCTAGTAAAGCTTGTTTCCCATTCCTTATCAAGCTCAACTCTTTTATTTCTTTCCTTGATTTTTAAAATGTCTTTCTCTAATTTTTTTGTTTGCATTTATTTTTTCCACATTTCTTTTGCTAAGGCACCAGTATACATGTACTTTTCAATAAGTGGTTTGTTCTTAATCTTATTTTTTCTATGATTTTCAAGAAATAAATTTAATTTTTCAATAAGATAAATCTTAATTTCTCCACTTGTAATCTTTCCTGCCTTGTAGTCTTTATATATTTCTTTAATCTTGTTATCATCTTCTTCAAAGATGACTTCAAGCCAATTATATATTACACAAATCTCGGGAATTCCGCCAAGTCTTCTATGTTCTTCAAGAGTTGGTCTACCCCCTGTAAATGCATACTTCTTAATTTTGTTTTCAACAGTTTTTGCATCATCATTAAGATAGATTGCTGAATTTTTATCAGAAGATGACATTTTACCATCCATTCCTTGAAGAGGAGATAATAGTTTATTGTGAACTGCACAAACCTTCTTGTATCCTAGACCTTCAGCTCTATCTCTTTGTATTCTCCAATATGGGTCTTGATCAATTCCTGCAGGAATTAAGCAAAACTTATTTTTTTCAAATGTAGTTGGTGCAATTTGAACAAATGGATAAAAGGTATGCCCAAGATTTGTTTCTCCAACAAATCCAAACACTGCTTTTCCTGTTGAAAGATTTGTTTTTTTAGCAAATTCTAATGAAGCAGGATACATTTGCTTAATGTACTCTAGATTTTTAAAAATAAATGTTTTATCTGGATTAAACCCAAGAGCAGCAATCTCTTCAATATCCTTATCTGCTTGTGATTTAACATCTTCAATAGTTAAGTCCTTCTTAACTACAAACTTTTCATCATCTGAGAGCATAATATAAACATTACAATCAAACTCATCTTGAAACCATTTAGTTGTAATAAATGAAATTAAGTGACCAATATGCATATCCCCTGATGGTCCTCTTCCTGTATAAATATAAAAGTTATTTTTATCTATATCATGAAGCATCTTATCAAG
>Ga0247841_10007739_pt1 | contig 15806 bp, 12 predicted proteins | sample LaCruzMarch2015__2_FD_192410 | JGI IMG/M metagenome (GOLD analysis project Ga0247841, IMG submission 192410) | Freshwater microbial communities from meromictic Lake La Cruz, Castile-La Mancha, Spain - LaCruzMarch2015_18m | ecosystem: Environmental > Aquatic > Freshwater > Lake | place: Spain...
GCAGCCCGCTGGCGTCCTGCACCTGACCGGCGAACAGGAACGGATCGAGATCGGACAAGGTGCCATCCTGCTTGCCGGTCAGTTCCTCGACGAGCTTCTGGGCCCGATCCAACTTGCCGGCGTGAAAGCATGCCTGTGCCAATGCGCTCCGCGTCCACCGCCGCAGGATCGTCTCGACCTCACCAGGGGCCACATACATGCTGCACATGCTGACGCGGTTGAAGTTCTGGCGGTCGTAGTCCCTGATGGGGCAGGCAAGCGACTTGTCGAAGAGCCGGATCGCCCCTGCGTATCCCTGCTCGTCCGCCACCATGCGGCCCACGCCCCAGTTGTCCACGGCATGTTCGAGACAAACGACATCGGCAAGCCAGCCCACGGGCAAGGTCTTCTTGGCATCGTCGTCCAGAGCGCGCCGGGCTCCCAGGTATTCCAGAACCGCATCCGTCCTGGTTGGCTCTTTGCGCACCGTCTCCGCGAGTTCTGCGACGTGTGCCTGCAACTTGCCGGCGGCCTGGAGATGCTTCCAGTAAAGGCGTGACCAGTTTGACCCGTAGATGTCGTCTAGCGCCGTCGGGCGTTCGTGGGCGGCCTTATCGCGCAGCCAGGATTCGACGGCTTTGGCGCCGTCCTTTTTCTTGAACCAGTGAAGAAATGCCTTCATCGCGCCGTGATCGCCAGGGCTGTCCTGCGGGAAGGCGTCCAGCCATTGCCGCATCTGCGCGTAATGGCCACGTCGGCACAGCCAGTAGATTGTGGCCTCATCCGTGGTGCCCTCGGCGTCGAGCAATCCCTTCAGTCGCGGGATGACCTTGGCGATGCGTTCCGGTTGACCCGCCCGCTGAAAAATGGCAATGGCCAGACAGAGCGTTGGGCCGTCGGCGGTCGGGATTGCGGCCGCCAGTTCCTCAGACCATGCGAGCAAGTTGTGACGGGGCAGTTCGGCTGCCAGTCTCTGCTGCGCCTTGCTGGCCCACTCGTCGTATGCTGCTTTGCCTTCCGGCACCATGCCATGACAGGCAACGAGGGTCGCGGTCATCAGGACCGCAACCGCCATCGTGATGTTTGCTACATACATAATTTGCTCTTCTTTCTGCGCGCGCAATATTCCGTGCGCCCGTCAGCAAACTGCGGCACATGCGCTGGCTGCGCCACGTCTGGCATAAAGCCCAGTTTCGTCGCCGTGCGCGCCGAATCCCGCAATCGCTTGCTCAGCGCTTTCCTGAGCGGCAGATGGGCAACTTCATGCCAGCTTTCCTCTTTCCATGCCCATACTTCCTTAAGGGATTTTGGTGCCAGTGGCTCAGTCATAGTTCACCACCTCATATGGTGTATTGTTATTATACCAATTCCCGTCTGCGCCATTATAATGCCGGTCGTGCGCCACGCGCGCCACGCGGTGCATGCCACATTCGTCATTCATCCCGGCCCTCGGCCGTTTTATACTAATGCGTGCGCTTACTTGCTGCCATGCCAATTGTAGCCGCGGGCGCTGACCGCGGCTGCAGAAACCGCCCTCACCGCGGGCGGCTACAAGGACGCTGCAATGGAGAAAGTGCTGTCATTAGTAACTGCACGCGCCGGGCATTCGATTTGCCTGTTCCCGCCGCTTCTGTCTCTTGAAAAGAATCGTGCAGGTCAGGCCCGTCAGAATGATGGCGAGACTCGCGTCGAAATATGCCCACGCCGGCAGGCGGAGCATGGCACTGCACCGCACGACCGCCACGCCGGCCGCCAGCGTCATAAGGCAGGCCCATACCATGGTGATGAAGCGGCAGCCTTGGATGAACTTTGGGTCGTTCCAGCGTTCCTTGGGCACGTCCCGGCGGGCATACTGCAAGGCAAACGGCTTGCCCACCACGATGGTCAGCCACATGGTGCCAGCCAGGGCGGTGTTGGCCAACAGGTCCATGTGTTCTGCCACCCAGACCACCTTGCAGAAATTCACGGACACCACGCAAAAGCAGAAAAACAGCAGCGTGCCCCACTGCAGAATATAGCCGCGGCGCAGTTCGCCGAACCCGAACGTGAGCGACGCAAGCAGCGCTGCAATGCTGGCGCGTTCCAGGCTCATCAGCGTGTGACCGGAACAAAAGAGAAAAAGCAGCCACGGCACAAAGCCCAGCAGCAAAACACCGAGTTCTTTCAAGTCGCGCATGTAACCTCCCATCCGTCGTAGTATTCAATGGCCTGCGCGATTTCCTCCACCGCGTCCGGATAAAACCTCAGGTTCATGGCCGACAGTGATTCCTGAGATTGGCGAGCACCTCTTCGCCGGTAACCGGCTGAACCTGACCTGACCGCACTGCATTCCGCCGACGTTGGGCCTCCGCAATCCACGCGCGCTCAATGCTCTCTTCCGAGCAATTGAGGCTCTTCAGCAACGAATCGACAATTAGTGCGCGTTCCTCCACGGGTAGCGCTACCGCCTCGCGAATGATGTCTTGTGTACTGTGCATCAATATCTCCGTTGGTTCTTCATGCCATAGTATAGCAGATTGCCGCAGCCGCTACCGGCACATCGTTCGTCAGGCAGAACGTCAGGCGTGCTTGTTTCTTTTTTGTATTTGAGTTTTGCGACGAAAATCGCGGAGTCCAGAACTCCTGACATAGCTTCCGCTACTTTCCTTGTTTGACGGGCATCTTCGCTAATTGAGTCGCGAATGGAGCTCGGACCCAAAACTGTCCGTTTTTTCGGAACTGTGGTGTCATAGGGAAGCATGTCCATATCTGGCATATGGTATGGGTTGTGGCTCCCCACCGAGCTTGCCTCGGTGGAAGCAAAGATTGAGAAAAGAGCGCCGACGCGCCTTTTTACTCAATCTTATTCACCCACGACGCAAGGTCGTGGGGGTCTCAGCACACCCACCCGCAACACACGTGCATACGCCATCCAAGACCTGCTTCTGACGAAATAATGCGGACATTTTAAACACTCCTATATCAGGAGTTCCGGAGTCCTTGATCAGCGCTTGCTGGAAAAACGGCATCAAGATGCGGTGTAGATACTAATGAGTGCGCTTGCTTGCTTGCATTCCAATTGTGGCCGCGGGCGCCTGCTTGGAGTCCCGCCAACGGCGCGGATGACCGCGGCTGTAGAAGCCGCCCTCACCGCGGGCGGCTACAAGGAGGCTGCAAAGCAGAAAACGCACTCATTAGTAGTAATCATTTTTCTTTGCACCCGACATCCGGCATGTCCGGCACGGTTCGCGTGGGTGCGCCGCGCGGCGCACCCGAGTTGGCTGATTGGCCGTTTCATTGTGCGCCATGAAATTGCGCCAGATCTGAGAGAAAATCGAGCGGGCTGGTATGCAAATAAAAGAGCACAATGACTATCCAGATGATGGCTGTCAACCAGAGTGCGGACAGCCGCTTGTTACAAATCCGAGACACAAGCCATGCTGCAAATAGAAGCCACCCAGTGATTAGCACGCACGCGACGCCAATCTGAGTAAAGGCATCGTATTTCATCAGCGTGAAGTATGGTTCGTTTTGCGCGCTTTCGATAATGATCCAGAGCGACGCGATTGTCAGAAGCACGGTGATGCATGCCGGCCCTATGTTTCTGTGTGTCGTTTTCATTTCGTGTCTGCCAACGACGGCATTCATGCCGCGTCGTGCTTCGCGGCGATAGCATGCGCCGCCATTGTCCGCAGCCCGTTTCAGTCTTTCATTCAATTCCCAGAGCGCATTTCGGTTGCTGTCCCATTTCAACAGGCCGGCGGCCTCCTCATACGAAACCCACTGTAATGCGGTGTGTTCGCCAGACAAGGTGAGCACACGATCTCCGACATCCACCGCAAAGCAATGTTCGGGAATGACGTAGATATCCGGCGACCATGAAGCCGCCGCAGCGAAGCAGTCTTTCGGCACGGTTGCCGTCGAGTCCAACGCCAGCAGGACACCAGCGGCATTAATCCCGATTTCTTCTTTGGTCTCCCGCGCGGCGGCTTCTTCCGGCGATTCGCGGTCCTCGCCACCTCCGGCCACAAACTGGCACCATCCGGCATCGCTGCGCGTGAGCACCGCGAACTCCGGCCCCGTTGCCATGCGCCGGAATGGGATGACTAGAATTTGAAATGGTGCTCTCATTATTTTCTGTGTTCCGAGCGTTGCGGATCAGGCGTGCGCGGGTTGCGCATCGCCGGCGCCCTCTGGGTAGCCATCCGCTTTGAATCCCGCGTGAAACTCAACGATGCCCTGCGGAATATGGCCAGCCAAAGGCAAGGCGAAGAAGACCTCGGCCGGCACTCCCTCATGGACAAGCCCCGGAATATTCTGGAAGCCGAAGCGCCGGTAATATTCCGGATGTCCCACGAGACAACATCCCCGGGCACCAAGTTGTTTCAGCCGTGATAGCCCCTCCTGTATCAACGCGCTGCCAATCCCCTTGCGCTGGCATTCCGGCACTACCGACACCGGTCCAAGTCCGTACCAGTTCGGGCACCCGTCCGAAATCGTCACCGGGGAGAACGCGATATGTCCCACGATGCGCCCGTCCACTTCAGCCACGAGCGAGATTGTCAGCGCCTTGGCGGCACGCAGTGTGGCAATGATGAACTGCTCCGTGTGATTGCTGATGGCCAGCGTCTTGAACGCAGCGACCGTGACCGCGGCGATGGCGCTGACATCGGCGCGCGTTTCACTTCTGATTAGTAATTTGTCCGTCATGTTTGGTGTAATGCCGGCACGCGCAGGCAGGACGTGATTCAGTACCTGCATTGGTTGTCTGATGATGGTTTTCCACTTTGCCGGGTCAGCCTTTCTGATGTCGCTTAAATAGATTTCATGATGTTTCCCGACCCGTTTCCCCCGGGCAGCAATATGCTGGTGCACTTTCTCGATTGCAGGCCCTTCTTCGGAGAAAGGGCCTACATGCAGAATTTGCACAGACTTCCCTTCCGATAGAACTTCAAGGCGCACGTGTGAGATTGCGGCAGAATTTTTCTTCTTTTTCACTGCGGCAATGGCTTGGTCAATCATTTCCCTGGCGATGCACGCCGGTTGCATGATCATCATCGTCCATTGCCAGTTGGACTTGTCGGCGGTCGAAAACGCGGCCATGTCATCAGCCCACCACAGGCCTTCCAATGGCATGACACCATAGTCAATTGCCAAAGGACCTTTCTTGAGCATAAACTTCACGGTATACGAGACCGCGAACAAGGCTTCGATGGCCGCGGCGAAGGCTGGTGATGTGTTGGGGTCGCCTTCCCCGTCAACCATCAGGAAATTCATGGGCGGGACGTCAACCACAGCAACTTCTTTCGCTGAAGGTCGATAGAGATGCGCAAGTTTTTTCTTGAAATCAATCTTTGCCATTATAGTATCCATACTACGCATGCCAACGCATTTGTGTTATCCGGCGCGGTGCGGCGACTGCCGCGCGGCTGGAATCCGGATCGCAGATCATGTCGAGATTGTAGCACGGCCCGGCACGCACGTCAAGGCGCAGGAGGATTTTCTTGCGCGGCGGAAGAATCGGGACGTGGTGCAGGCGCATGGCCGCGCGCATGCCACAGCGCGGCATCCACCACGCGGGCCATCGCGTCCGGGTCGCCGACGCCACCGATGAAGTCACTCACGGTGCGCGCCACGCGGGCCGGGTCATTGATGCAGTCATGGTAGCCGACGTACAGCGTGGGTATTTTGGCGGCCTTGAGAAAGCGCTTGACCTGCAGCAGTTGCTTGCTGAACGTCGTGAACAGTTTGGCATTCACAATTGGGGAATCACCGGCCGGCTGGCCCAGCATGGTTTGTTGCGAATCGAGGATTTCCTTGAGGTCGCGCTCCATGAAGATGACGCGGTAGTGCCACTGCGGCCCGCGCGGCAGCGCCGGCAGCAGTTGCGCGATCACTTTGACCGCCGTGCCGCGCGCCTGCGCGACCCAGGATGCATCCTTGCGCGTGTTTTTCACCGGCGCATATTCAAAATAGCCGCGCGGATTGCTGTCGTCGGGCGCGCGGTGGGCGTCGGTCAGCACCGGCACGCCGCCGGCGTCGAGCATCTGCATCATCAGTGACGTGCCCGCGCGCGGCAGGCCGGACACGATCAGCACCGTTTCCTCGCGTGGTGTGGGCGGTGTGACGTCCGCGGCCAGGTCGTCCAAGACATCCATGTCGGACGTGAACGATTGGGCGGTGAGCGGGTCGGGGATTGCCGCGGGTGCGGCATGGCGCACGGCGTGCATGGCTGCGCGCGCGGCCTCGGCACGGGCGCGGTAATGGCGCGCCTCTTCCGGGTTCTTCAGCCGTTTTTCATACAATTGCGCCAGCAAGTCGAGTGCGGCGCTGAAATTCGGGTTGAGCCGCGTGGCGGCCAGCAACGCTTCAATGGCGCGCGGCGCATTGCCGCAGCGCGCCAGCGCCACGGCCAGATAGTAGTGCGCCATCGGGCTCTGAAAATCAAGGCCGACCGCCTGCAGGGCCTCATCCGCCGCCGCGCGGTAGCGGCGCGTGCCGAGATGCACCCGGCACAGGCCGAGCAGCACGTCGGCATCGTCCGGATTGATTTTGTGCGCGCGCAGCAGGTATTTCTCGGCCTTCTCGTGGTCCTTCAGTGTGTGCAGCACCAAGGCCGCGCGCACATATGCATGGTAGTCGGCGCCCAGCCGGATTGCCTCGTCATACGCGGCCACGGCCGCCGGCCAGTCTTGGCGCGCGGCGCAAATCATGCCGCGCATGACCTGCAATGCGGATTGGTTGGTCGTCGCATCGTTCTGCAATTTGCTTAACTTGCGGTGGTCTTGCTCGGACCAGTCTTCACGCGGCGTGTCCTTGTGCGCCGCGTTGAACTCCTCCAATTCCTTCTTGGCGACGGCCGCGTGCGCGGTTTTGCGCGCGGTCATGGTTGCCAATGTTGTGGCGGCGGTGGCCGCGTCGCCCAGCACCAACTGGCAGGAAATCAGGGTTGTGGCGAAGCGATGCTCGTTCGGCCACGCCGCCCATAATTCCGCCAACAGTGCGGCGGCGGTGGCGTAGATGCCGGCGTTCATGTAGGCGCGCGCCTCGTTGTAGCGCAGCTCGCGCAGCGTGGCCGCGACGGCGTCGCGCGCATTCGCCGGCAGCGGCTCGACATAGCCCAGTTCGACCAGCCGCTGCAACGCCTCGCTGGCTTCGCCGGGATCGCGCTGCAGGTCGGCCGGATGCCGCCCGCACGCGCCCGCGACGTCATCCCACGACGGGATGACCGCCACGTGGCCGCCATCGTCAAATGCGTTCACCAGCACGGCGCCGTCCATGTCGGCACCGATGGGCAGGCCGAACAAATGCAGGATGGTCGGCGTGATGTCCAGCAACGACGCGCCATACAGGCGCTCGTCGCGTTTGATGCCCGGGCCATGCAGGAGAAGCACGCCGTGATCGCTGTGCGCCACGGCCGGGCCGGCCGGCTCCATCGGCAGACTTGCCGGCCGCAAGTGATTTGCGTGAAAACCGTGATCCGACACCAGCATCACGGTGGTGTCCGCACCGGCCAGTTGCAGCAGCGTGCCCAACAGCATGTCATGAAACCGATAGCCGGCCTCGACCACGCCTTGATACAGCGCAAAATCTTCTTCCGGAATCCACGGCAAACGCGGTGGATGATAGGCCATGAAGGCATGCGAGAAATGATCGATTGAATCGTAATACACCGCCATGAAGTCCCACGGCTCGAGCTGCATCACCGCCGTTGCCGCGGCATGGACACTGGAGCATTCGGCGATGATCTTCGCCAGCATTTCGAGGCGGTGGTCTTTGTCCTGGTCGACACGGCCGAACTCCGGCACAAACGGCCCGATGTGCGCATCGGTCAATTCTTGCGGATGAATGCGATACTGTGCCAGGTCGTCGGCCAATCGCGCCGGATGCACCGCGCCAGGCGCCAAGGGCCACGGTTTGTCAAGTGCCCCGGCGATTTTATGGAACATATCCGACACCATCACGCCACTGATCGGCTCGGCCGGATGGCTCGGCCACCAGCCAAGCACATTCGATTTCTTGCCGGCCAACTGCAAAATGTTCCAGATGGCGTGCGTGCGGCGCGACACATTTGAGATGGGGCGCACCGCCGTGCCATCCGGCGTCGGCTCGCTGAAACCAAGAATGCCGTGCTTGTACGGCCGCTTGCCGGTGGCGATCGAGGTCCACAGCATCGGCGACAAGGGCGGCTGCAGGGTCATAATCGAGCCGGCGACACCGCGCTCGACCAAGCGTTTGACATGGGGCAGTTTGCCTTGATCGATCAGGCTACTCAGCAACTGCCAATCCGCGCCATCCCAGCCAACGAGCAAAACTTTGCGCGCACGCGGGCTGACAACGGCAGGGGTCTGCATAAGGGAAAAACTCAGGCCGCGCGTGTGCGGCGCAGGGCGGCGATGCCCGCCGCGCCGCAGGCCAAGGCCGCCAAGCCGGCCGGCTCGGGTATCTGCCCGGCTTGGATCGGGCCGTCCGCAACATCGTTGTAGGCATAGCCGGTGATCGTGGCCGACGCCACACTGTTCGGCACATTCATCTGAATCCAGCCGTAGTTGGTGTTGGCGCCATTCACGAACCTGATGCCAATGTACTTGTTGGTCGTGTTAGCTAACGGTCCATAAAAACTGCCATTATACAGTGTAGCACAGAAAATATTTGCCCCATTACCGACCCATGACGTTTTTTCCTTCACCGATGAGTTGGCATTCAGTGCCGAAACAAATTTTCCGGTGCTCGCAACGGACGCGCCGGGAAACAAAGAACCCCCTAGATAAACATTGATTCCGGTAAAAGCAGAAGTGGATTGGAGGAACCGAACACGGTCGGACCCGGCCATGGAGAGGACGTATGAGCCGGAGGGACTTAGCACCACATCCGGGTTCAAATCCGTATAAATAATGGCGCCCTGCGCGGCACTGCCGACAATGACCAGTGACCCGGCCGCCAGCGAGTACTGCGACATTTTCTTGGCACGTTGCGAACGCTTCATGGCAATTCCCAGCAATTGGTGAAACAAAAAATGATGAGCTGTGCAAAGCATACCATACAAAATCAAAAAAAGCAAACGGGCGGCGCGCCTTTTTTCTCAATCTTATTCACCCACGATCCCGTCAACGGCGGGATCGTGGGGGTCTCAGCATACCCAACCGCAGCACATGTGCATACACCATTCACGACCCGCCCTGACGAACCAAAGCGGACATTTTCGAGCACCCCATGGCAGGAGTTCCAGACTCAGGCCGCGCGTGTGCGGCGCAGGGCGGTGATGCCCGCCGCGCCGCAGGCCAGCAGGCCCAAGCCGGTCAGTTCCGGCACTTGCCCGGCGGTGATGGCGCCGTCCGGCGTGTCATTGTAGGCATAGCCGGTGATGGTGATCTTGTCTGCGTTGGCGGGAATGTTGACCTGAATCCAACCATAGTTGGTGTTGCTGCCATTCTGGAATTTGATGCCGATGTACTTGCCGGAGCTGCCTCGAAAATACCCGCCATTGCTGGAAACGCTGGAATACGACGCAAGATTGCAGCGGTTGCTGCTGGCCTGCCCCCAGTCCGTCTGCAACTTGATGCTGGCACCCGCGTTCAGCGGACGCACGCCGGAGTTTGGGTTGCTGTTGCCAACCCAGAATGCCTGCGAGGTCCTGTTGCTGATGCCGCCGGACGACCACCCGCTCGCCGTGCTGTGGCCGATCATGAATTTGGTCTGCCCGTTAATGTTGACGTTGGTCGCCTGCGTTCCGGTAAGCACCACATCCGGATTAAGATCAATGTGGATGATGGCGCCGTGGGCCGCATTGCCCGCCACCAGCAGTGACCCCGCTGCGAGGGAATAACCCGCTAATTTCCCGCCTTGCTGCGAACGCTTCATGCGCGTCTCCCGAGACCGGTTTATGCATACAAATCAAGTGCCGCCACGCGGCAACCGCACAAAACAACCTGTGCGCCTGGCCATATTGTAACGCCTGCGCCACTTCTTGTCAAACCAACACTCCTTGTTCATTCACCTGCCATTGACAATTTGGTATTGTTTTACTACAATATCATCAACGTTAGTTTTAACCATTGGGATTGACATATGAAAACGTACGCATTCGGTTTCCCGCGCATCGGCGCCAACCGCGAGTTCAAGAAAGCCGTCGAGTCGTATTGGAAAGGCGCCCTGACCGAAGCGCACCTGCGCACCGCGCTCGACGCGCTGCAGGAAACCAACATCGCCACCTATAAGAAATACGTCGACTACTTCCCCGTCAACGAGGTCACGCCGTATGACAGCATGCTCGACACGGCCATTATGTTCGGCCTGTATGCGCCGAAGACCCTGGTGGAATACTACGAGTTGTGCCGCGGCGCGCAGGCGCTTGAAATGACCAAATGGTTCAACACCAATTATCATTACCTGGTGCCGGACGTCAGCGGGCGCGCGAAGGTGGCCTTCACGCTCGCGCACACCTTGTTTAAGGATGCGCTGGCCAAGCATCCCGACGGGCTCGCCCGGCTGGTCGGGCCGTTCACTTTCTTGAAGATGGCCAAGGGCATAGCGCCGGCGAACCTGCCCGCGCTGGTGGGTGAACTGGCGGCGCTGTATCGCGAGGCGCTGCGCGGCGTCAAGGAAATCCACCTGGATGAGCCGGCCTTCGTGCTGGAATTGAGCGCGGGCGAGATCGCCGCGATCAAGGCGGCCTATGCGACCATTGCCGCCAGCGGCTGCAAGCTGCATGTCTTCACCTATTATGGCGCGGTCGACTGGCTTGACGAACTGCTGGCCCTGCCGGTGTATTCACTTGGTTTGGATTTTGTGCATGGCCGTGCGATGTATGACGCCCTCAAACAGAAAGGTTTTCCGAACGACAAGGTTTTGGTGGCCGGCGTGGTGGACGGGCGCAATGTCTGGCGCGCCAATCCGCAGCAAATGGCGGATGATTTGAAGGCCTTGAAGATGCCGGCCGAGCGCCTGCTGATCTCGAACGCCGGCCCGCTGATGCACGTGCCAATCAGCACCACAAACCAAGGACTTGCGCCCGAGCTGGTCGCGCGCCTGGCTTTCGCGGAAGAAAAGTTGCATGAGCTGCAACTGATCGCCGCGGCTTACGAGGGCAAGCCCATTGAAGCATGGTTCATCCCCTCGACCTACGGTGCCAAGGCGGCCGTGCAGCAGCGCGTGGCCGCCCTGACCGCAGGTGATTTCGTGCGCACACCGGCGTATCCCGCGCGCGTCAAGGCGCAGGCCGCCGCGCTGAAATTGCCGCTCTTCCCGACCACGACCATCGGCAGTTTTCCGCAGACCGAGGATGTGCGCAAAGCGCGCGCCGCCTTTACCAAGGGCAGCATGACGGTCAGCGAGTACGATGCCTTTGTCGACACCAAAATGCGCGAGCTGGTCAAGTACCAGGAAGAGCTCGATATTGACGTGCTGGTGCATGGCGAGTTTGAGCGCACCGACATGGTCGAGTTTTTCTGCCAGCGGCTGGATGGCATCGCCACGACGACCAACGGCTGGATTCTCTCGTACGGCACGCGCATGTACCGGCCCTCGATAATTTACGGTGATGTCGCGCGGCCGCGGCCGATGACCGTGCGCGAGGCGGCCTTCGCCCAGGCGCTGACGAAACGGCCGATGAAAGGCATGTTGACCGGCGCGGTCACCATCATCGCCTGGGACTTCGTGCGCGAGGACATACCCGTCGCGCAGGTTGCCTGGCAGCTCGCCCTGGCCTTAAAAGACGAGATCACCGACTTGGAAAAGGCCGGGATCAACGTCATTCAGATTGACGAGCCGGCCTTCAAGGAAAAAGCGCCGATCAAGAAGCGCGACTACCCGGCCTATTTCGACTGGGCGATCAAGAGCTTCCGCCTGACCGCCTCAAGCGCCAAGCCGACGACGCAAATTCACTCGCACATGTGCTACTCCGAGTTCGGCGACATCATTGCCCAGATTCAGGCGATGGATTTCGATGTGATTTCGATTGAGGCCTCGCGCAGCCGCGGCAACGTGATTGCCAGCTTTGAAAAGGAACAGTTCGACCGCCAGATCGGCCTTGGCGTCTGGGACATTCACTCGCCGGCCGTGCCGCCGGTCGCGCAGATGATCGCGACGGTGCAGCGCGCTCTCGCGGCGATTCCGCCGGAGAATTTCTGGATCAACCCGGATTGCGGCCTGAAGACGCGCGGCTGGGAGGAGAGCACGGCGGCGCTGAAGAACATGGTGCAAGCCGCGCGCGCGCTGCGCGGCAGGTAACCCTGCGTTGCAGCCGGCACACGGTTATGCTATACTTAGCTATGCACTTGCACGGCGCAATTGCACCCATGGCGCTGCTCCGCATGCTTTCGCGTGCGGGTGGCGTCTTATCTCATCACCCTCTGGTTTCCAAGGATCTGCACATGACACTCACCGCCTTAAAGTCCTGTCTGCTTGCGTTCATGGTTGCCTGCACGGTTTTTGCCGCGGAGACGACCAGCAACAACATCGTTGCCTTCAACAACTTGATCTGCCCAGTCAGCGGCGCGCCCGCCAAGACGGCCAACATGGGCGTGTACAACGATGTGGTGTACCGCTTCTGTTGTCCCGAGCACATCACCGCATTCCAGAAAAATCCGCAACTGTACTTGACCAATCTGCCGAACAACGGCGTCATTGTTGACCTGGCCAATGAAATCTGCCCGGTCTCCGGCCAGCCGGCCCAGAAGACGCAGTTCATCGTGATTGACGGCTATAAAGTGCATGCGAAATGTGCGGCGACCAGCGCGGCACTGCGACGCTTCCCCGCCCCATACCTGGCGAAGGCCAAGCGCATTCAGGGCATGACACCCGAGCAATTAAAGAAAGAATTCGTGCCGATGGTGGCTTACAACAACGCGACCTGCCCGGTCACCGGCCAGCAGGCCGACATGCGGTTCCGGGCGTCGCACAGCAACATCATTTACAAGTTCAGTTCGCTCGAGGCATGCTACGCCTTCACGAATGCGCCCGCGAAATACCTGAGCAAGCTGGCCAACAACGGTCAGATTACCGACATGGGCAATGAGTTCTGCCCCGATGCCGGCGACAAGGTTGACAAGAAGATGAGCGTGGTGGTGGAAGGCCAGCGGATTTATGTCGGCTGCAAGGGCTGCGCCATGAATGTGATGAAGGACCCGCAGGGCTACATCACGCGCGTCAAGAAATTGATGGCCATGACGCCCGAGGAACGCAAGGCTGATTTCGCCAAGCGGGGGCCGTGCAAGAACAGCACCTGCCCGTCGAAGACCGGCGCGGCGGAGAAGCCCGCCGCGGCATCTGCCTGCGCGACCTGCCCGAATGCGGGCAAAGAAGCCTGCGAAAAGGCCCCGCAAGCGGCGCCTGCCGAGGAATCGGTGCAGGTGGTGGAGTTCAACAACGCGATCTGCCCGGTCACCGGCCAGCCGAGTGACACGCGTTTTGTGGCGGTGCGCGACAAGATCGTCTACAAATTCAGTTCGGACGAAGCGCGCGCCGCGTTTGAAAGTGCGCCCGACACATACTTGAGCAAGCTGCCGGGCAACGGCCAGATCACCGACATGGGCAACGAGTTCTGCCCCGATGCCGGCGACAAGGTGGACAAGAAACTGAGCGTGGTGGTCGAGGGCACGCGGATTTATGTCGGCTGCAAGGGTTGCGCCATGAATGTGCTGAAGGACCCGCAGGGCTACATCACGCGCGTCAAGAAATTGATGGCCATGACGCCCGAGGAACGCAAGGCTGATTTCGCCAAACGGGAGCCGTGCAAGAGCAGCACCTGCCCGGCCAAAGCGGCGGAAGCCGCCCCGCAAGCAGCGGCGGAACCGTCGGCCTGCGCCACTTGCCCGAATGCCGGCAAAGAGGCCTGCGACGGCGCCAACCAGACATCTGGCAAGTAAATGGTGGTGCAGCAAAATCCCGCGGCGCAATACGCCGCTGCCTTTAGCGAAGGGAGGATTCTGCAATCCCCCTTTGGTAAAGGGGGTGGACACGCTGCGTGGCCGGGGGATTTCAGCGCAGCAAAATCCATCCCCCCGCCAAGCCGGGGTACTCCCTTTACCAAAGGGAGACTGCTGCAAGCTGCGTCACGCATTTTTCCCCCGCGCGCATGCATGGCCGGCATCACGTTTGTGATCTGTGTGGCGGCTGCGGGCATCACGCTCGCAGCCGCCGCGCCCTGCAAACCCGGCGAGTTGCTGGTCAAGTTCACGCCATCAATGCGGCGTGCGGCGGCCAGCCATGAGCGGGCCGCGGTGCGGGCGCGCGCCGGCGCACAGGTGCGTGACACACTGCCGATGACCGGCATTGAAGTCTGGCGGCTGGCCGCGACCGGGACGGACATGCTGGCCGTGGCCAAGGCCGTCGCCGCCGACCCGGCGATTGCCTACGCCACGCCGAATTATTACTGTCGCCTGCTGCGCCTGCCCGATGACCCGCGCTTCAACGAACAATGGGGCTTGCACAACACCGGCCAGAGCGGCGGTGTTGTCGGCGTGGATATTGACGCGCCGGCCGCGTGGGAAATCTCGACCGGCAAGGATGTGGTTGTCGCCGTGACCGACACCGGCGTGAATTACACGCATCCCGACCTGCTGTCGAACATGTGGCACAACCCCGGCGAAGTGCCCAATGACGGGATTGACAACGACCTCAACGGCTACATTGATGATGTATACGGCATTGACACGGCCGACGGCGATTGCGACCCGATGGATGATGACGGCCACGGCTCGCATTGCGCGGGCATCATCGCGGCGGTCGGCAACAATGCCCAAGGCGTCGCCGGCGTGTGCTGGCACGCGCGCATCATGGCGCTCGATTTTTTTGACGCGCGCGGCTGGGGCGAGGAAGCCAACGGCATCAAGTGCATCGAGTATGCCATCCAGAGCGGCGCGCGCGTGATCAGCGCCAGTTGGGGCGGCGACCCCTACAACCAAGCCATGTTCGATGCCGTTGACTTGGCGCGCGTCTCGAATGTCCTCTTCGTCGCCGGCGCCGGCAATAACTCAACCGACAACGACGTCACGCCGTTCTACCCGTCATCCTACACCAACGATAATATCATCGCCGTGGCCGCCTCGACGCCGACGGATGCGCTGGCTTCTTTCTCGTGCTATGGCACCAATTCCGTCGACCTTGCCGCACCCGGCGATGAAATTCTAAGCACGGTTTTATTTAGCGACTACGGCTACAAAAACGGCACCTCAATGGCCACGCCGTTCGTCACCGGTGCGGCGGCCTTGTTGCTGAGCATACAACGCGATGTGTCGTATCAAAAGCTCAAGCAAGCGCTGCTGAATAATGTTGACCCGGTGCCGGCCTTCGCGCACAAGCTGCTGACCGGCGGCCGGTTGAATGTCTACAAGGCGTTGCTTTCCCTGCTGCCGGTGGTCGAATTCGACCGCCCGGCCGTCTTCACCGGCGAGCGGACACAGCTGACCTTGTACGACCCCAGCTTGACCGGCGCGGTTGCGCGCGCCGTCGCGCTGACGTCCAGCGCCGGCGATTGGGAGCCGCTGACCTTGCACGAGCGCAACGCGGGCGGCTTTATTTTCACCAATACCATCCCCGTCGGCCTCGGACCGGTCGTGACCAACAACGGCATTCTTGAAGGCGGCGAGGCCACCCAGTTGTTCGCCTTGCATGCCGACACGCTGCACGGCGGCACCGTCACCGGCCGCGCCATCATCAGTCTGGCACTCGACATAACGATTACCAGCACGCCCCTGTATGTCGCCTTGCAGCAGCAGAATTTCACCGTGGCCGGCTTCAACAACGGCACCGTGCCGGTGCAGATGGCGGTCTCGAACACGGTCACCGGCGCGCGCGCCGCGTTCAGCGCGACCAATGGTTGGGTCGCGCCGGCCATCCCCCTGGCAGCC
>Ga0247841_10007740_pt1 | contig 15806 bp, 9 predicted proteins | sample LaCruzMarch2015__2_FD_192410 | JGI IMG/M metagenome (GOLD analysis project Ga0247841, IMG submission 192410) | Freshwater microbial communities from meromictic Lake La Cruz, Castile-La Mancha, Spain - LaCruzMarch2015_18m | ecosystem: Environmental > Aquatic > Freshwater > Lake | place: Spain...
ACGTAGGCATAGATATCTCCAATCTCTCACGGAGTTTTGGTAAGGTCAAAGCGCTTGATGGAATAACTGTCCGCGCCGAGGCCGGGGCGCTCAACGGTTTCATAGGGCCGGACGGCGCAGGTAAAACTACCCTTTTTAGAATTCTGGCCGGCTTACTGCACTCAGACGGCGGAAGTATCCGGTTTACAAAAGATTCCAAAGATATAGATTTTGATGAAATACGCCCATCACTTGCGTATATGCCTTCCAAACAGAGCCTTTACCCCGACCTATCAATAGACGAACACCTCATTTTTTTCAGAGACCTTTACGGACTCAAACAGGACGATTTCAACAAGAGGTCCGCTAAACTGCTAAATATAACCAGGCTTGATAAATTCAGGGAGCGGAAAATAGGCGAGCTCTCGGGCGGAATGTATAAAAAGGTAGGGCTGATGTGCGCGATGCTGCAGTCGCCTTCCATTATGCTCCTTGATGAACCTACAAACGGAGTGGACCCAATTAGCCGCAGAGAGTTTTGGGATCTGTTACACATTCTGGCTGAACAGAAGGTGCTGATACTAATCTCTACAGCATATATGGATGAGGCGGAACGCTGTCAATTTGTTCACCTTATGGATGCAGGAAAAATTATGATGAGTGGCAGGCCGAATGAACTGCTCAAACGCGAGAACGTAAAAGGATTTGATGAAATATTCATTAAAATGGCAATGACACAACTGTCCGGTTAAATATCGTCTCAGAACTAAAGCCCTGTCATTTCGACCGACGGGAGAAATCTTTAAGATCCCTCATTCCATTCGGGATGACAACAGTAAAACAATTTGTATTTCAATAGTCAGGATTAAAATGGCAATGACATAAATGGAAAAAATATGAACGCAGTTGAATTAAATAAACTTACCGTTAAGTTCGGCGATTTTGCGGCCGTCAATGAACTTACGCTTAGCGTAGAGAAAGGTGAAATCTTCGGCTTTCTCGGAGCAAACGGCGCCGGCAAAACAACCGCCATACGCGTTATGTGCGGCCTGCTTCTGCCCACAAGCGGCGAGGTGCGTATTGCAGGCCTTGATTTTTCGCATGGTAAAAATGCCATAAAGCGAAAAGTCGGATATATGTCACAAAAATTTACGCTATACGACGATCTTACGGTTCTTGAGAACCTTAACTTTAAAGCAAGCATGAGGAAGATACCGGATGAAACCGCAAAGCAACGCTTTGAACAGATTTTTGATTTCATCGGTTTTAACTCCGGGCAAAATACAATGGTCAGGGAGTTGGCATCCGGCGTAAAACAACAGGTTTCACTTGCCGCTACGCTTGTGCACAACCCCGAGATCCTCTTTCTTGACGAGCCAACCTCAGGCGTTTCCCCCGCAATGAGGGCTAAATTCTGGTTATTAATCCGAAAACTTGCCGCCGAAGGCAAGACCGTTTTTGTCACAACTCATTATATGGATGAAGCCGAAGAGTGCGACAGGATAGCTCTCATGAGAGCCGGAAAGTTAATAGCCCTTAGAAGCCCGCAGCAGCTCAAAGATGAAACCTATCCTTCGGGCATGCCTGTCTCCGGGAAAAAACCAACACTTGAGGATGTTTTTATTAAACTTGTAGAAGGTAATGAAAGATGAAGTTCTCAAGAATGCTGGCAATGGCAAAAAAAGAAGTTATGCATATTCTGCGTGACCCGTTTACAATTATTATGTCTATAGGTTTTCCCATAATACTTGTTATTTATTTTGGTTTCGCAATAGATTTTGATTTCAGGGGTGTAAAGCTTGCGGTTTACGACTCTGACAACACGCGCCAGTCAAGGGAACTCTCAAATGTCTTTTTTTCATCGGGATATTTCAAACTTGAAAAAGGTATGTATCCTGATACAATGATGAAAGAGATTGAGTTGGAAAAAGATTTTGGCACAATAATTATACCGCCGGGTTTTGGCAGAAAAATAGCTTCCGGGAAAGAGTCCGCCGTACAGATATTAATTGATGGAACGGATAACCAAAAAACCAGTATCGTTAGCAGATATATCGGCTCTATGCAAAAAGCAGTCGCCTCCCGCTTCAGTGATGCCGCACCTCAATCTCCGGTAAATATACGCGTCAGGTACCTTTATAACCCCGAACTCAACACGCAGTGGTTCATTGTTCCAGGCCTTATCGTTGTAGTCATAGGCCTGCTTGGGATATTTATGACTGCTCTTACGGTGTCCAGGGAATGGGAGAACGGCTCTATGGAACTTTTGCTTTCCACACCGGTAAAACCCCTGGAAATAGTACTGGGTAAGATAATTCCTTATGTGGCGATCGGTTTGGCAGGGTCATCGCTTGTTTATTTGATAGCACGATTAGTTTTCAATGTCCTGTTCGTGGGCAGCCACTTCCTGCTGATTTGCGCGGTGCTGATATATATTGTTGCCTCGCTTGCGCAGGGTATTTTAATATCCGTAACTTTGCGCCAGCAAAACAAAGCAACCCAGGCCGCACTAATTTTGGGAATTCTCCCGTCACTTCTTTTATCGGGACTGATATTTCCAATAGAAAGTATGCCTATGTTTTTCCGCGGCGTTGCATCTATACTGCCTGCCCGGTGGTTTATGATAATTATCAGGGGATTGTTTCTTAAGGGCTCTACACTTACAGAACTATCGCTGCCATTTTCTATACTGGTACTGCTGAGTTTAATACCTATAATAATTGCATCAAAAAAATTCAAAAGGGACATTGAACAATGAAAAGGGTATTGCTGGGATTTATTAAGAAAGAATTCGCCCAGACACTCAGGGATCCGGTTATGCGGGTTTTTATTTTTGTAGCGCCGATAATACAAATGTGCATTTTCGGTTTTGCAATAAATACGGATTTTAAAAATATCAATCTTGCCGTAATTGCAAGCCCCGCCGACTATACAGCAAGGCAATTATCTGAGAAAATTTTCGCCACAGGATGGTTTAACAAAATAGAATCTATCAATAACGACCCTATGGCAATCCTGCAGAACGGGAAGGCGGATGCTGTACTGGTTATGCCTGTGCAGGGTATAGACAAAGAGATAGCAAAAGGCGGGGCAAGCATGCAGCTGCTTGTGGATGCTCAAAATGCAACAAAGGCACGAATAGTTGACGCCTATATACAATCCATCACCGCAAAGTTTTTCACCGATAAATATGGAATTACTGACACCGCTGGGCAGGTCAGGTTTGATGTCAGGGTGCTTTACAACCCTGCACTTGAAACATCATTTTTTATGATTCCAGCCATCATAGCCCTGATTATGTGCCTTGTAACCATAATGCTTACGAGCATGTCAATAGCACGAGAGAAAGAACTCGGCACCTTTGAAAGCATCATTGCTTCACCATTGAGCAATCTTGAAATAATACTGGGTAAAACTGTACCATTTACTATCATTGGGCTTGCTGACGCGGCGTTTATAATGACCGCCGGAATGCTCATTTTCGGCGTACCTGTCAGAGGATCTTTCATTCTTTTACTGTTTGCCGCGCTTATTTTCGTTTGCGCTACAGTCAGCATAGGCACACTGATATCTACAATAGCCAAAAATCAGCAACAGGCAATGATGGGGACATTTATGTTTCTCTTCCCCGCTATGATGATGTCGGGCCTTTTCTTTCCGATTGAAAACATGCCGATATTCATCAGGTGGGTAGCATATATAGACCCTTTCAAGTATTACATAAACCTGATAAGGAATGTTATGCTCAAGGGCAACATACCGGAACTTTACTGGACGAATATTGCGGTCCTATTTTTAATGACCGTCACTACAGTTTTAATTGCAGCCCGCCGCTTCCGCCAGACATTAAATTAGTGGATATCTTCATAACTGTTCTGTTAAATATCATCTAAAAACTAAAATCCTGTCATTCCCCGCCCAAGGCGGGGTCAGACTCAGGCTGACGGGTTTATCATTCTGTCATCTCGACGAGCGAAGCGGGGAGAGATCTTAAATCAATACCAAGATCCCTCAAAGTTCCCTCACATTTGTTCGGGACTCGGGATTATAGCTGTCCAAATTAACTAAATTTCACCCTCACCTTTCATCCTCTCCCCTCGAGGGAGAGGAAAGAGGAGAGGGGCGGTCCATTTCAAATCTTTAATCGAACATTTCATTGAAAGATGCTGTCTAATTTAGACACATATAACTCGGGATGACAAGACATGTCGGACAGTAGTGACCAAATAAATATCCCAAGGCCATCCACAATAGGATTTGTCTTGGGATATTTGTTCAGGTTATCCGGCAAGTTGAGGGTAAAGTTATTTCAAGAATTTGCCATTGCCTTTCCTGGTTTATGGATTATTTCGCCAGTTCTTGCATAGCAATTTGGACATCTTTGCGATGTTTACGGCTCTCAAATTTGGAAAACAAACTGTACACGCACGGGACAACAAAAAGAGTAAGCATGGTTGAAACAATAACACCGCCTATAACAACAACGGCCATTGGAACTCGTGTTTCAACTCCTGGACCTAAAGCAAGCGCAGGAGGCACAGCCGCCGCAATTGTTGCTATTGATGTCATTAAAATAGGGCGAAGGCGCACCGGGCAGGCACTGAGCAGCGCTTCGTTTACCGACATACCTTCATCACGCCGCCTGTTTGTAAAATCAACAAGCAGAATAGAATTTTTCTTGACAATACCCATAAGCAGAATTAATCCGATAGCACTGTATATATTTAATGAATACCCGGTTATTACCAACGCAAGCAAAGCCCCTGATATACTAAACGGAAGAGCAAGCAATACATTAAATGGATGCACAAAACTATTGAATTGTATGCCGAGAACCATATACGCCACAAAAATACCCAGGAACAGCACAAGATATAAACTAGTAAAAGATTCCTGAAATGTCTGTGCACTGCCTGAAAAAACAAGTTTATACCCTTCCGGCAACACTTTCTTGCCTATTTTTTCAACACTGTCCATAGCAGCAGCCTGCGATTTGCCGGGGGCAACATTAGCAAACATTCTAATAGCACGCTCGCGGTTGTTGCGAGTTATTGATAATTGGGCAGGTTTCTCAACTATTGTTACAACTTCAGAAAGACGAATTATCTCGCCGCGGTTATTGCGAACCCATATTTTGCTGATATCGTCGGGGTTACTGCGGTCTTTTGAAACCAGCTGAAGCCGTATATCGTAACGCCTGCCGTCATGAGTGTACTTGCCTGCACGTACCCCGCCGATAAGAGCATTGATTGTCTGTCCAATTACAGAAATACTTACTCCCCGCTCCGCGGCCTTCCTGCGGTCAGGCAATACCTGAATTTCGGGCGGGCCCTGGTCGTAATCAGAATCAATATCTGACATTAATTCTGTACTAATCATTTCCTTTTCTATGACATTGCTGTACTCTATAAGTTTTTCCCACTTCAGCCCGCTTACTGTAAATTCTATGGGGTATCCGCGCCTTGTACTAAGGCCCAATAATGACGGGTCCTGAACAACAACTTTATTGGCCTCCGGGATATCTTTAAGGGCTTTGCGAACGATAGGCATTAGCTCCTGCTGTGTAAGCGGCCGTTTTTTCTTCGCATCTATCGGGCGGTCAGAGGGTTTTTTCAGAGTAATCATTATATTTCCGGATGAACCGCCGATAAAATCAAAATAACTATCCACAAATGGCAATTTGGATAAAATCTGCTCGGCCTGCTTAAAAACACCGTCAGTTATTTCCAGTGCGGTGCCGGGTTTTGTTTGCATACGCACCGAAAGCATACCCAAGTCCTGAGGCGGTACAAATTCCCGCTTGACCGATTTAAATAATAACAACGAACCAAAAAATATTATTAATGAAGCAATTATTATATACCAACGGTGCTTTAAGCACCATGCGAGCAGTATGCCGTATTTATCACGCAAAAAATTCATAATACTATCCACCACTTTGCCCATGCCGGTCGTGTGGCCAATTGAAAGAAACTGCGCGCCAAACATGGGTGTTAAAGTTAACGCGCCGAGAAGAGATATCGCAACAGCTACCGAAATAGTTACACCAAACTGAAAAAAATACCTTCCAATAACACCACTCATAAAAATAACCGGAACAAAAATAGCAAGAATAGCAACAGACGCCGCTATTGCCGCAAATGTTATCTCACGGGCACCCTTTATGGCGGCTTTAACGCGCGTTTCCCCTAATTCCCGATGACGCACAATATTCTCAAGCATCATAATGGCATCGTCTACCACAATACCTACAACCAGCGAGAGCCCGAGAAGTGTGAATGTGTTTAGAGTAAACCCCATAATATAAATTACGAAGAAAGACCCGCACAGCGACATTGGTATGGTTAAAAATACATTCAAAGCTGAACTAAAAGATCCGAGAAAAAACCAGCAAACTAAACCCGTAAGCAACACAGAAAGTATCAGTACAAAATACATTTCACGCATAGAATCTTCAATGAACTTTGTAGAATCATAACGAATATCCAAATTCATCCCTGAAGGGACATATTTTTTTATAGCTTCCATTTTTGCCCTTACAGCTTTGGCAATTTGAACTGAGTTTGTTCCCCTTTGCTTGCGTATACCTATGCTGACCGCGCTGACGCCATCGGCCCGCGAAATGCGGCGGACATCCTCTGTACCATCCTCAACAACAGCCACATCGCCAATGTGAAAAGTTTTCCATAATGGCGAGCCTTTACGCGCCGGAATTACTATTGAAGTAAATTCTTTAACGGTTTCCGCTTCGCCCGCTACGCGAATGTTCATTTCATTTTTTCCGGTACTTATATATCCCGCAGGCACCTCGGAATGCTCGCTTGATATGGCAGAAACAACATCATCCACCGTCAATTCTTTTTCGCGCATTTTACCGGCATCCAGCCATACGCGCAAATTCGGCTCCATAAAACCGCCAAGTGATACCTCGCCTACGCCGTCAATGGTGGAAAACTGATCTTTCAACACTTTACTGGTGTATTGCATCATATCTTTCATAGGCCTGTTGCCTGAAAGTGTTATCCACATTATCGGCTGGTCTTCTGGATTTGTTTTAGATATAAAAGGCGGGTCAATATCGCTAGGTAGGTCATGCTGGGCACGGGCAATGCGGCTTTGTATTTCCTGTAGCGCGACATCAATATTTTTGCTTATGTCAAACTGAACAGTTACATTAGAGTGGCCTTTTTGAGAAGTGGAAGTTACTTCTTTAACACCTTGCACACCCAAAACGGCTTCTTCAAGCGGGTCCGTAATTTCGGTTTCCACCACTTCAGGCGCGGCACCTTCCCAATTAACAGAAATATTAACCACCGGAAAATCAACATCCGGCAGCTGGCTTAGTCCAAGACGCCAAAAAGCAAGAATTCCGAAAGCCACCATGCCTATCAGCAGCATCCACGCAAAAACCGGGTTCTTTATAGAAATATCCGATAAAGACATAATTTTCCTTTTGTTTTTATTTTAACATAGGAGATTTAAAACCAAAAACTTACTTACCACATTCATTCTATACGCTATAATTTTTTAAAACTTTATTTTATTCCTGATGCTATCTCAAGTATGGCTTTATCCAATTTTGCTTGTATCAACATACGGTCAAAATTTCTTTTAGCATCCAGCATTGTTATCATTGATTGTATAACATCCATATTATTTACAAGCCCGTAACGGTAATCTTTTAACTGCATCTGGTAACTTTCGCTCGCCTTATTGTAAGCAACCGTGTAAGCCGCCGCCTGTTTAATGGAAAAAATAGCCGACCGGTAAAGTTTTCTTATTTCAGTTTCTGACTCACGAACCACTCTGGAGAGTTTAGCTTCATATTCCCTTAAACGTGAAAGCTCTTCGTTTACTTTTCCAATAGCCGACCCGCCCTGGAATAAAGGCATATCCAGCGTAAAAAGTGTGTCCCATTTGCTATCTGTTAATGAGGCGCTGCGTTGAGTGTACCATGCCCCTTCAAGGTTTAGTGACGGCAAAAGCATACTGCGGGCCGCAATTATCCTAAAGCGCTGAGATATCACATTCTTTTTCTCCACTTCAATAACAGGCCTGTTTTTAGCGCTTTCAAGGTATTTCTCCAACAACTCCGTACCAGCAGTGTCGGGTGTATTGTCAGTTACTACGAGATTTTCAGAATCAAAACCTGTTAAATATGCCAATGTTTCGGCCGCTTTCGCGCGTTCTCCTTGTGATTTTTCTTCCTCAGCAATAAAAGTAGCAAGCTGAGACTCCACCATCAGCACTTCGCTATCTCTGGATTTTCCAAGACGCACTCTTTCATTAAGTTCGTTGAGCCTTTCTTGCATTAATTGTTCAGTATTTTTAATATTTGCTATATCCGCATCTACCTGCGCAAGAGAATAAAATGCCAAGGTTACTTCTGAACTAAGTATCCTTTCAACACTATCATAATTAAATTTTTGTTTTTGAAGTTCATTTTTTGACAGGTCATAATTTGCTTTTTTTCCGAAACCGCTAAACAAAGGTTGGCTTAACGCTATTTTTGAGTCGTCAAGATTTGTCGTGTATTCTCCACCGGCGGTGTCTCGGTAGGTTTTCTGGTATTTGAATTTAACCGCGGGCAGAAACCCGCCTCTCGCCTGTTTTACCTGCTCTGCAACTTGAGCCTGTATTTCCCTGCTTATCATTAGAACTTCGCCCTTATTTTGAGCTGCCAATATACACTTATCCAGTGTAAGTACCACATTATTTTCCTGCGCATAACCCACAGATAAATGAAATAAAATGAGTGACAACAATATGGCTGATACAAATACGATATGTTTACACTTAACTTTCATTGTTTTTCTCTCTTTATACAATAAACTCAACATCAAAAATCACCTTTATAATATCCCCATAAATTTTAGTAACCATTTGTTTAAACTTATGACAGGTTTAGACCTATGGTATTTACATACTCGTGCTTCATTATTATATAACCCGTTAGACAAAATACAATTCAAAATAGTTTCATCTTTTTTAACACTTCATTATGACTCCCACTTCCAGTTACGAACTTCCGGCATATCTTGACCATATTTATTAACATACTCTTTGTGCTCAATGAGTTTGTCTTTCATAATCTGTTTCAGCTTAGCTCCATCGTCGCCCAACTGTGGCAGGCGATTTATCACATCCTGCACTAAGTGGAACCTGTCAAGATCGTTTAAAACCGTCATATCAAAGTATGTTGTTATGGTACCCTCTTCCTTATAGCCGCGAACATGTATGTTGTCGTGATTGGTACGGCGGTATGTTAACCGGTGCACAAGCCAGGGATAGCCGTGAAACGCAAAAATAATTGGTTTATCTTTAGTAAATAATGTATCAAACTCCTTATCGCTCAGCCCGTGAGGATGTTCCGTATCTGGCTGCAATTTCATTAGATCTACAACATTTATCACCCGAATTTTAAGGCCGGGCAGATATTTACGAAGGATGGAAACAGCGGCAAGGGTTTCAAGCGTTGGGACATCGCCGCAGCAAGCCATCACCACATCTGGTTGCGTGCCTTTATCGCTGCTGGCCCATTGCCAAACGCCAATTCCTTTGGTGCAATGCTCAATTGCGGCATCCATGCTTAACCATTGAGGTGCCTGATATTTGCCTGCAACCACAACATTTACATAATGCCGGCTTCTTAAACAATGATCCCAAACTGATAGCAGACAGTTGGCGTCGGGCGGAAGATATACGCGCACTACTGAGGCCTTTTTGTTTACCACATGGTCAATAAAGCCTGGGTCTTGATGGGTAAAACCGTTATGAGCCTGCTGCCAAACATGCGAAGCAAGCAGGTAATTAAGCGATGCAATTTTCGGCCGCCACGGTAATTGCGCACTAACTTTAAGCCACTTGGCATGTTGGTTAAACATTGAATCAATTATATGAATGAATGCCTCATAGCAGTTAAACAACCCATGCCGACCCGTGAGAAGGTATCCCTCAAGCCAACCTTCACACTGATGTTCACTCAGCATTTCAATAACCCTGCCATCGGCTGCAAGGAATTCATCGTTGTTCTTAGTTTCTGCTTCCCACTGACGATTTGTAACCTCAAAAACAGCATTTAACCGGTTGGAAAGTGTTTCGTCGGGGCCAAAAATTCTAAAATTTCTTTGTTTCGCATTGAGCGTGACCACCTCGCGCAGGAACTCTCCAAGCTCGTGAGTGTCGGCGGCTTGCACCGACCCAGGCGAGGGCACATCTACTGCATAATTTCTAAAATCAGGCATAATCAGGTCATGCAATAATAATCCGCCATTGGCGTGCGGATTAGCACCCATCCGTAAATTACCCTTAGGCGCAAGCTCGGCCAATTCCGGTAAAAGACGGCCGCGCTCGTCAAAGAGTTCTTCGGGCTTATAACTTTTCATCCAATTTTCAAGGAGCTTTAAATGATTTGGATGGTCGGAATCTACCAGTATAGGAATCTGATGAGCTCTAAAAGTATCCTCAATTTGTAATCCATCAACTTCTCTCGGGCCAGTCCAGCCCTTGGGTGAGTTAAGTACAATCATCGGCCAATATGGCCGAGCGGCGTCATTTTTCTTTCGTGCATTTTTTTGAATTTGTTTAATTTCCAAAATGGCCTTTTCTAAAACAGTTGCCATAAGTTGATGCATTTTTTCCGGCTCATCGCCTTCTACAAAGTAAGGCGTCCAGCCGTAGCCACGAAATAATTGTTCCAACTCCTCATGAGTGATACGAGCTAACACAGCTGGGTTTGCTATTTTGTAACCATTGAGATGCAGTATCGGCAGAACAGCTCCGTCGGTAATTGGGTTTAAAAATTTGTTGGAGTGCCATGCTGTTGCCAATGGGCCGGTTTCCGCTTCCCCGTCGCCGACAACGCATGAGACAATCAGTTCCGGATTATCAAATGCGGCCCCAAAAGCATGGCTGAGTGAATACCCCAGCTCACCGCCCTCGTGAATTGACCCCGGGCACTCCGGCGAGACATGGCTGGGAATTCCTCCGGGGAAAGAGAACTGAGTGAACAATTTTTTTAATCCATCTTCATCCTGAGTGATGTTTGGGTATATTTCACTGTAAGTGCCTTCAAGATAAGTATTGCCCACCAGCGCCGGCCCGCCATGGCCGGGGCCGGATACATAAATCATATCAAGATTGTATTTTTTTATTACTCTGTTTAGGTGCACATAAATAAAGTTCTGTCCGGGCGTTGTGCCCCAATGCCCAAGCAGCATTGACTTTACATGTGAAAGTTCCAGAGGTTTGCGCAATAAAGGATTATCACGGAGATAAAGTTGGCCGACTGATAAATAGTTAGCGGCGCGCCAATAGGCATCCATCTTATAAAGCAGTTCCGGTGTAAGTGTGTTTTTTTTCATGGTTTATTTATCCTTTTTAAAGTTGATCACAAACTTGGACATTCTCTCTTGACTATCATATGATGCGTTCTTCGTCAGTGTGAATTATACGGATTGCAACAATTCGCTCAGGTATTTTAACTTAATGAATCTCCTCCAGGCAAGCTGGGCGAAATTATCAAGTTAAACAGATTTAGCAATATTTTGAGCCAATGTAGCTATTATTTTATCAAATGGTTTATTAAATTTCTCAACACCTTCATCTTCAAGCTGCTGTGTCACAGTATCTATGCTGATACCCAGTTCTGGCAACCGCTCCAATACCAGGCGGGCTTCATTTATATCTTCTTCAAGCCGGGCATTGGCAACTCCATGGCCGCAAAAAGCATTAAGGGTTTCTACCGGAATAGTGTTGACCGTGTCCGGCCCGATGAGCTCCTCAATGTATTTTACATCACTGTATTGCGGATTTTTGGTTCCTGTACTTGCCCAAAGAACCCGCTGACTACGAGTACCCTTTTCAATTAGTTTTTTAAACCGTGTACTGTTAAATATATCCTTATAAATTTGGTATGCCATCTTTGCACTGGCGACGGCGGTCTGCCCAAGCACTTGCCTGGCAAGCTCCACATTATTGCCGCCTTGCGCGATAATTTTTTCCAACAGCGGATCCACATATGTATCAATACGGCTTAAAAAGAAACTTGCCACTGATGCCACATATTTTACGGGCTTGCCCATAGCAAGCCGCGCTTCTATGCCAGCGATGTAAGCTTCCGCGGCCTGCCGGTAACGGGGCAGCCCAAATAGCAATGTAATGTTGACATTTATTCCTTCGCTCGTAAGCTGCTTGATGGCAGGCAGCCCTTGCGATGTCGCTGGAACCTTTATAAAAACATTTGGACGGTTCAGGGCACTCCACAACCAACGGGATTCCTTTATCGTACCGTTAGTATCGTACGCCAAATGGGGATTGACTTCCAAGCTAACATAACCATCTTTGCCGTCAGTACTTTCGTACAACGGGCGAAACTCATCGGCGGCACTTTGCACATCCCGCTGACTGATTGTTTCATAAATTTCCATAGCGCCTTTCCTATCATCTATCATTCCGTTGATATCTGAATCATAATCGTGGCTTTCTATAATTGCCTTCTCAAAGATGGATGGGTTAGAGGTTATTCCACGCAATCCATCCTCCGCAATTAAACGGCGAAGTTCGCCGCTTGAAATCATATCACGACGGATATAATCCAGCCAGACGGACTGCCCGAGCGTTTCCAATTGTTTTAGAGGATTGTTTTTCATTATCTTGTCTCCTTTTTTAAAACCCTGATTTTGCAATAGGGTTGTACGGTGTTGGACCCAAAGGGAAGAACCGAAACGAATGGGGGTTATATGAACGGCCTTTTCAGATTTGAGAATGCCAAATACTTTTGTCTGCTGAACATTGAAAGGACATTTAAAATTTAATACTGACAATGAGCGGATATATTGAAGATATTTTTAAAACTGACTCTTTTTTATCATGATTATCTACTACCCAAGCCCCGCAGAGGTAACCTGTAGCTGCAGCAAGGAAGCAATCGGACGCCCAATGCTTATCCTCGTAAACGCGGGAAGCGACGGTAAATACGGCAGGCGCATAAACAGCAATTTTCCAGAAACCTGATTTAATATTTTTTGAAAGCACCGTTGAAACCGCAAATGCATTGGTTACATGCCCGGAAGGCAACGACCAGTAATCGTCGCTTAAATTAAACGGCTTATAGGAAAACGCGCCATCATTTAAATACGGCCTTGCTCTGCCAATACTCACCTTTAACACCTCTGTAACAGCAAAAGAATATATTGACGCCTGAACAAGTTCAAAACCGATTTTATTTGCGCCGGTATTTTTGCTTACTAATCCGTCAAGTACGAACACGCCGGCAAGCAGAGGGGCCGAATACCACTCTCCCCATATTCTTCCGCCGTCAAGGGTAAAGTTGTTGCTATATCGTGTGTCTTTTAGAACTCCATCGCGAATCTGACTATCGGACTGCATTGCCAATATTGTACCAGCAGCTATCACTCCTATTTTAAGATAATCGTTACCTTGCCATTTTGATGGTTGCTTGATAAATTCATTTGTTTCATCAGCAAACCGGGAAAAATCATATTTTTCCTGTGCTAAGAGCAAAGGCCCGCACACCGTTAAAAGTAGTAATGTAAAAAAGTATTTTTTTAGCATCTTATACCTATTTAATGGGCTGATGAGTTTTTCATCAGACACTATTATCTGTCGTACCAGGGATCCTTGAAAAAATATGAAACATAGAGTTTCTGCTCGGTTCTCATAACATTATGGTGCGGATAAACATCCGAATTTCTGTCGCAGTAATAGATAAGATGCTCAAAACCAACGCTTAAGAATTCATTAAGATTTACCGATATTCTGGGTTTCAATACTCCGATATAATCATCCTCTTTTTCTTGGTAGTGGGTGCGGATCCAGTAATAGTATCCGGCAAACACCAAGTTTAAACACCCTATTTCAAGAGTGCTTTCAAGCTCAGTCTGCAAGCCATATCCGTAATTATAATCTCTTAATTGGTTGTTATTCGGCCCGTTAAAAGTATTATGTGCCGCCAACGGCACAACACCGAGATGGAAATCAGTTAAAAGTTTTTTGTTTTTACCAAGCGGCAGCTGAGTGATTGCGCCGCCTCCGAAAGCAAGAGAGCCGAGTTCAAATGTTGAAGTATCCCAGTAGTTATAATGCTGAAATATGCCGACGAGCATTTCCATATCTTTATACTGATAATTTTCGCCGTACAAAATTCCGTAACCCATAACGTTATTGAGTATTTTATCTCCCGCACCAAAATACAGATTTCCCCATAACTTAAAATAATCGTAAGGATTGCGAAACCTGTATTCAAATGGATAACCGTAATCCAGATTAACATCCACCGTAGTGTTACCCTGCCCGGTACCAAAATCTGACCCTTCATTTGCCCAACGGGCGCCTATGGATGCCACAATGTTTATTGGCTCTTTCTGATAAATCTCTTTATCGGTTTTTCTTTCTGTAGTCCCGAATATCAAACGGTTGGCGCTTCTTACGGGATTAACCAGCGCGGCGCCGACCTCGCGGAAAAATCTTTCCGAGCCTGAAGCCTGCTCATTAAGTATATTGGAACTTAAGCGGTACTGCATTTCACCTATAAGGGGGCCGCTTAAACTTGTATTGACAATATCGTTATATGCCGGCAGGGTATTTTCACCGAAATATTCCCACATCATGCTTCCACCAACCACGAAAAGAATTGATTCGTAGAAATTATATCCGTTCGTACGGGCAGTGTTAAAGTACGCGGCCCCGGCAAACGGGTGCAGAAAAAAATTCATGTTGAAGTTGTCCTCATCCCATTCCCAGCCATTTTCTATATTGTGTTTCCAGGTATCCGGGCCGATGCGCGCAAAATCTTCGTCTGTAATATAGCGGCTATATGCCCAAAGGCTTGTATTGATGCCTATAACCTCAACAACCGGAATCCATAAAGGAGATTTCTTGTTGTACATTGGATCGTCATTGAATAAATTGCCGTGCACACTGTGAAAGACAAGCGTGTCAGGTGTGTTTTTGTTCTTATCTTTGAAAATGTGGAGTGGCCCGCTTGCCTCGGGATTTTCTACATTCGCCAATGCAAGGAGTATCTCACTTTTTGGAAGTTGAGCTTCACAAAAAACAGCTGCAAGAAGCAGAACAGCAACCGCTAACGCCGCTATGTTGCGCCGAGGACTGTTTAATTCGTTTGCCAAATTTTCATTCACCGAAGTATTATACCTTTTCTAAGCATTAATCGCACTATACTAAATTTACTATTTTCTAAATATTTTTATAACAATAACCCTACAACCCTCTTTTCTGGTTGTAGCTTCAATCTTTACTGCAAAAAAAATCTCTAAGCTGTCCCACAAAGGACAACTTAGAGATAAACTCAATCTATTTAAGAAGTGTAACATTTTTTCTTATGCAGTTATAAGTATCTTGCCTCTTATATTTATTCTGATTTCAAGCATTTAACAATATAGCTTTTTTGTTAAGAATTTATATCCCTCGGTTTTTGCCCTTCTGTAATTGTTACAGTTTGCCGTTTGCGGTAAATAAGGTAATAAGTCGCCGGGATAAGCACCAAAGTTACAAGCGTTGAAACAATAAGCCCGCCTATGATAGTTAGCCCCAAAGGCTGCCAGAATTCGGAACCCTGTTTGGTGGAAAGAGCCATAGGTAAGAAACCAAACACCATTGCGCTTACCGTCATTAATATAGGGCGCAGCCTCACGCGGCCGGCTTCTTTTAACGCTTCTTTAATATCCCATTTATCATCTATTAATTGCAGGGCGTAATCCAGGTAGACTATTGCCTGTTTTACCACAAGCCCCACCATCATAATAACACCGATAAATGTGGTTATGCTCAAAGTATACCCCGTAAGC
>Ga0247841_10007741_pt1 | contig 15805 bp, 13 predicted proteins | sample LaCruzMarch2015__2_FD_192410 | JGI IMG/M metagenome (GOLD analysis project Ga0247841, IMG submission 192410) | Freshwater microbial communities from meromictic Lake La Cruz, Castile-La Mancha, Spain - LaCruzMarch2015_18m | ecosystem: Environmental > Aquatic > Freshwater > Lake | place: Spain...
TGATTTTTTGTTTTAAATTGATAGGTGTTAAATAATGATTTATAATTATTTTTAATATTATTGTATATAGAATTTACAATTAAATTATTAATATTGTTTTTCATTTAATTTATAATAATACTTTTTATAATTATAAAAAGTATTGCATACAAAGGTAAATATTATATACATTTAAATTTAGTAGATTCAATACCTATTGCGAAACAAAAAAAATTATTGTGATAATAGTAATACATTGATTGAAGCAATGAAAAAATGTGGCAAGAAAAATAATTTTTCTTTTGGAGGTAATCTTTAAGACATTGGTAGATGAACACAAATGTATTATGATTGTATTCTACATAAAGATAATTTTAATAATTCAATGAGAAAAAATTACATTTTTAATAATAGATATACAATATCATTATAATAGATATTACGAAATAACAAATATTAATGCTAATATTGAAATAAAGCTATATGATTAAATTTTTTCTGGCATATCATTCTGAAAATACAGTATCAAAAAGTGCAAAGTTAAATATTTGGGCAAAAGAAAAGTCAAACCAAGTTTTATCATACTCACCACCATTAAGAAAATTTGAAAGAATATGTATTGTTGCTAATCTCATAATAACTTTTGTCATATCACGTAATCTTTTGTTGCAGAGTCCATTATAATTGTAAAGTTTAAATACAATAGTTTCATAAAATAAACAAGCGAAAGCAATATTAAAATAATTAATAAAATTTAATTTAGGATTTGAAGTGTCTTTTATAAAATTAATTAAGAAATCAATCATAACAATAGTTATTATGTTATTAATTATAAGTTTATAATAGTCATCAATAACGGCAAATAATAAAATTTTTTTTAAAAATAAATCATAACTAGCAAGAACAAAACTAGTAATAATTATATTTGTTATTAAAAATTTTTCTTCTGAAAGATAATGTAAATAATACATAGCAACACCCAATATAACTAATAATATTTCAGGATTAACTCCAATTATATTTCCAAATATTTTATTCAAAGAACCCATTCTTGTTTAATTTAATATATATTAAGATATAAAAATTAATTTCAAAATGTTTAAATTTTAAAAATATTTTTTATAATATACTTTAATATTATACTATATTTGATGAAATGGAAGATTTTAATAAGAACCAAAATATAAAAATATCAGTAGTACATTCGGTTGTATTAATATTTGGATTTATTGTTATATTGATTTTTATTTTATTAACAACATATTATTTGACACCAAATAATTATGAAATAATTGATTGGGATGAAAATAAATTTATACTCCAAAATCAAATTGAATATATAATTAAACCTAACTCTATAATTGATATTAGTTTTAATAATTTAGATAAATATTTAAAAATCCCATCACAAACAAATCTTGTTATTAGAAATTATTTTAAATCACAAAGTGTGTTTATTGATGAAGAAAAACATTTATTAAAATCTAAATATAATTCAGAAATATTATTATCAAATAATTCTAATGTTGAAAAAAAAGTTATAGTTTATTTTTATTTGTTGAAATAATTTGTTAAATTAAATCATTAAAATTATCAACCGATTTTAATTTTGGTTTGTTTATATAAGTTGGATATAATAAACATAACATAACATCTATTGGATTATTAGTTTGATTATTAGTTGGATTATATTGATTTGTACAATTGGTTGGAATATTTTTTTTATTACCATCAATTGTTTCAATTAATTGATCAATATACACAAAACCTAACCAATCAGAGTTTATTCCTTTATCATTCCAATCTTTTTTTTTAATACCATATTTTATTAACAAATATTGAAGACATGAAATTTTTTCTGTCCTTACACTATCATAATTAAAATAATAATTAGAAACAGATTTATCCCAAGATAATTTTAGAACTGACATTTTTCTATTATGATTATACGATAAGAATTTTATAAACTCATCTGGTTTATTATATTCAAAACTTCTTGACATTCCTAAGTCTACACGAGATATTTTAAATTTTGGTATATTACCAGTTGATGTTTTACTCCCATTGTCTGTATATTCACATTCAAAATTTATCATTTTTGATTTATCTTCAGATAAAAATTGAGGACAATGTGCAACTATCATTTTACTACAACCTATTTTTTCAACCACTTTGTCAAAATCATCGCAATTTATCCCTGAATATCCCCATTCTCTACACCAAAATATATTATGAGCATGTTTGTTGTCTATATTATAGAATACAAATAATTTAAAACCAATAGGGTCTGATTTTGTTTTTGTTTCTGAATAATCTGTAAAAAAACTTTTATATCTATCATTCACAAATTCTACAATATCATCTCCAAATTCGTATAAATTTCCTCCAATCATTATATTGTGTTTTGATAATATTTCTAATCCACCACCTATAATATTCAAATTTTCAAAAAACATATTTAAATTATTTCCACCTTCCAATATTTTCATTTTATCTGGATTATTTTTTATATTCACATTATCAAAATTTAATTCATTGTTTTGGTCTAAAAATTTCAAATAATCTGAACACAATCCTCCATGGGCTATCATAATATCATTAAGTTTAATCCAAGCATAAGAATTAGAAATATAATTATTGACAAAGTTTTGTTGAGAAAAATATTTTATATTATGTTCTAAATTTTTTTTTGATGTATAAGATTCATCTGTTGGATCTATTATACTCATTATTTCATGATTTCCAGATATCAATATAATATTACCTCCATTTTGTTGGGCGGATTTTTTTAATCTAATCAAAGTTTTAATTATAAAAATATCTGAACATTCATCATCTAATACACAATTAGCAAAACGCTTTCTGTGTATAAGATCACCACAAAATATTACCACAGAATTATTACCATTCTCCCATTCAAGTATTTCTCTTTTGGATTCATTAAATTTTACATCTGGTTCAACTGAACTAATTTTACATACATTACATAAATCAACCAAACAATGAACTAAACATTGGTAATCTCCATGAATATCACCAATTACATATATTGGAATATTTTCTACAATCTTAAAAACTCCAGTTTTTATTTCTTCCATATTTTTAATTACAATAAATTAATAATATATTTTATTTTGTTTTATAATATTTAATTATTATACTCATTAAACCTATTGAACTCATTAAACTTATTAAACTCATTAAATATTATAATATTTTTATTTGCTGTTTTTTAGATTTTGATCAAATATATTCTTAGAATAATCTTTTATAAATTTAATCGCTGAATCAATATCTTCAATATAAATATTTAGATATAATTTATATAAATCAATTAAAACATGGTTAATAAATTCTTATAAAACATATTCATAATTAGTTTCAGTTAATTTTCCTATTTTGATATTACTGAATTAAATCTATTCTATGTTACTAATTTAGATAAAATATATTGATATGATTTTGATGCTTGTTCTAAATCAAAATATTCACTTATTTCTAAAAAATTTTTATTTTTAATTTTAATTAAACATCTTGTTGTACATTCTGTTTGTGATAAGTTTGTGATAATGTAATTATTTAATGGTCTAATTACAATTCCTTCTACCAAATTTTTTTGGTAAAAAAGGACGTAATCCTAAAATTTTTGGGATTGTTGAATTAAAATTAATGTCATAATTTGATACCTTATCAAATGTTTCTGGTTATTTTGGATAATATCCACCAAAAAGTTAACCATAAAACAATTATATTTTTATTCCCAAGTTTTTGACTTAATAATTTCATGTTTTTTTCAAGTTTTAGTTTAATTATTTTATAATTATAAAACTATTCTTCTTCTTCTAAAAACCATTACGTTTAGCATATTTTTATATTTGAATTAATAAAATATATTGAAAAATTGGCACCATGAATTTTTTATGTTGTACACCATAAAGATTTAGTTGAAAATATATTTTTGTCTTTTTTACATAAATTATAATCACTAGTCTTATCTGAAATTTTTTGCCATTTGATAAATTTAAATTTCATTTTATATTTTATATATAATTAGACTCATTTATGTTGTTTTATTGTCAATTTTTATTATATTTATTTTTGATTTATTTCACAAAAAATCATAAAAATACTTTTTAGGACAAAAAATTTAATTTTTTATCTCTCTCTCAAATTTTAAATTTTACACTTTTTTATGAGATAAAATATTATACTTGTATACTTTTTAAACATAAATGCTTAAAAAATTCCTCTTTTAAAAAGTATTTATGTTTGTTAATATTCTAAAAATGCTTAATTTAAATTATAAAAATGCTTAATTTAAATTATAAAAATGCTTAATTTAAATTATAAAAATGCTTAAAATAATATAAAAATAAAAAAAATAAATTTATTAAGATAATATAAATAACAATGGGCAAAAAAATATATAAAGATTATATTGAATACATTTGTGATTTATGTGATAAAAATTTTGGTAATAAGAAAGACAATTATGAAAGACATTTAAATAGAAAGTATCCTTGTGTAAAAAATAATAAAAATAATATTGTAATTGCTCCTTTTGCTCCTGATTCAGAAGTTATAATTCCTCTTTTTGCTCCTGATTTAATAGACAAAGAAGAAAATAAAGTAAATAAAGAATATGAAACCGTATACTGTATTGAAATTACAAAAGCAAATGATTTGGAATGTGAATTTTGTAAAAAATGTTTTTCAAAAAAATATAATTTAGAAAGACATATAAAAAATGTATGTGGAAAAACAACTGAAAAAATTAAAGAAGAAAACAATGAAGGAATAAAAGAACAAATAGAAATATTGATAAAACAAAGTGTTGAAGATAAAATAAACAATGAAATTAAAAAGGAATTAGAAAATTTAAAAAAGGAAAATGAAAAATTAAAAAAACAGATAAAAAGAACAAAATCAAATAAAATAACAAATAAAACGACTAATATAAATAATCAACAAAATATAAATCAACAAAATATAAATGTTAATCAAAATAATATACTAATAAATTTTAATGATTTAGATTTAGAAGGTATAGATAAAAAATTATTTACAAATCCGTTATTAAATTCAAGATTACAAGGTAAATTTATAATACTTCAAATGATAGAAAATGTTTATATAAATGAAGCACATCCAGAATATCAAAACATAATGATAACAGACAAAAACAGAGGATATGTAAAAATATATAATAATGGTAAATGGAAAACAGATAATATAAATACAATGAATATGGTAATCGATGGAATAATATCACATTCAAAAAATATTTTAATTGAATTAAAACAACAATATTTAAATAATGCAGGAGCAAAAAATAGATTAAATACAAGTGAAAAATATGTTAACCTATGTGATTTAGAATATTTGGAAAATTTAGAAGATGAACAAATAAATGACAATGTTGATAATAAAGACAGGATAAAGAGATGTAAAGAATTTAGAGAAATGGTTTTTGATGATACAGTAAATTTATTTCATGATAATAAAAAATTACTATTGAAGCAAAAATAAATTACTATTGAAGCAAAAATAAATTAATATATTTATTTTTGATGATACATTAAATTTATTTCCAGATAATAAAAAATTACTATTGAAGCAAAAATAAATTACTATATTTATTTTTGATGATACATTAAATTTATTTCCAGATAATAAAAAATTACTATTGAAGCAAAAATAAATTAACTATTTGTAAAAAAATTGATTTTTATATAAAATGTTGTATATTTTTAATTGATAATATATAATGAAAACTGAAAATGGAGGCCAATTAGATTTAGTTTTAGGAACAATGTTTTCAGGTAAAACAACATATATTTTATCTCAAATAGCAAAAATGGCTGAATTAAATTATTCAATCCTATATGTAAATATTGAATTTGATACCAGATCAGAAACAATATTTTCTACACATAATCCATTTTTTGATACACAAAAAGACTTTGTTAAAAAAGAAGCAATTGGAAAAAATGTTCAGATGATTAAAAATAAAAATTTATTGGATATAGATATTGGAGATAAAGATGTCATAATAATTGATGAATCACATTTTTTTGATGATTTGGTGGAATTTGTAAATAAATGTTTGGATAATGATAAATATATAATTGTAGCTGGATTAATTGCTGATTTCAAAGGAAATAAATTTGGGAAGACATTGGATTTGGTTCCTATTTGTTCTAATATAAAACGTCTTCATGCATATTGTGCTGAATGTGCTAAAGATAAAAAATGTTGTATAGCAACTTATTCAAAACGTATTGTAAAATGTAGAAAATCTATTGATATTGGAGGTGCTGAAAAATATATTCCAGTGTGTAGATTTCATTTTAAACAAGAAACACCAAATGATGATGTTAAAAAAAAAATGATGATAAAGTAAAAATAAATAAAAGTAAAAAAATAAATAAAAGTAAAAAATTGAAAAAATTGAAAAAATTTGATTAAAGGAAGAAGAAATTCTTATGTATTATTAAATTCTGAAAATAACGATAAACTAATTTTACATACAGTAAATAAAAACTAGTTATAAAAAAATTCAAATTTTAAATTAAGCCATTTAATAAATACATAAAAATATATATATGTATGATTATATTAAAAAAATGGGTTGCAAAAATTCAAAGATATATAATTTAAAATATATATATTTTAAATTATATAAATCACTCTAATATTTTAGATTATGAATTAATTGATGTAAAATTCGTAAAATTAAGTAGAAATAAAAATACAAATATAACATCTGAAGAATTCAATAATTTATTAGGCAATAATATACCAAGTTTATGTTATGAAGATGAGAAAGGTTATAATTTGTTTTATTGTGTGCTTGAATCATATGATATTACTAAAATAGCAGAACAATATGGTTATGAAGTAAAAAATGTTTATAAAACTTCAGTAAAAAAGTTATTTTAATTCTAAACATACACCAATTCATTTTTCAATATAAAATAGTATTGGAAATTAATTTTAGATATTTTAGATATGTAAAATTAAATTAGTTTCAATTAATTAAATCAATTAATTTGAATATTTTTTTATCCAATTTAATTATATATTATAGATGACAATTAATATAAATTTATTTAATTATTTGTTATACAATCAATTTGGAGGGAAAGCAAATAATGAAACAAAATGGACAACATTTTCTCATAATGGAGTTTTATTTCCGGAACCATATGAACCTCATGGGATTCCATTGGTCTATGATAGAAATAAAATATTTTTAAAACCTGATTCGGAAGAATATGCTACAATATATGCTAAATTTACAGAAACAGAATATGTAAAAAATAAGACATTTAATAAAAATTTTTTTAATAATTGGGTTCGAATATTAAAAGCGGATGGTCATCAAGAAATTAATAAATTTGAATTATGTGATTTTTCTCTAATATTAAAACATTTATTAGAACACAAAGAAAAAAAAAAAAATTTATCAAAAGAAGAAAAACAAAAAGAAAAAGAAAAAAAAAATAAATTTGAAGAAAAATTTAAAATAGCATATGTAGATGGAAAAGAACAAACGTCTGGTAATTTTAGAATTGAACCACCAGGAATTTTTTTAGGTAGAGGATGTCATCCAAAAGCAGGTAAAATTAAAAAACGGATATATCCAGAAGATATTACATTAAATATTGATACAAAATCACAAATTCCACAATTACCTAAATTTTATTCTAAACATAAGTGGGGTAAAATTATTCATGATAATACTTTAGAATGGTTAGCATCTTGGAAAGATGATATAACTGGGAAAACAAAATATGTATGGTTAGGTGCTAAATCTGATTTTAAAGCTAAATCAGATGAACATAAATTTGATTTAGCAAGAAAATTAGCAAAAAATATTATTGAAATAAGAAGAGCAAATTGGAATAATATTACATCTTCCAATGTTGATATAAAAACAAAACAATTAGCATCTGCACTTTACTTGATAGATAATTTAGCATTAAGAGTAGGTAATGAAAAAGGAGATGATGAAACGGATACAGTTGGCGTATGTTCATTAAGGGTTGAACATATAAATTTTCTCCCTGACAATAAAATAGAATTAGATTTTTTAGGTAAAGATTCAGTTCAATACCAAAATACAGTAAAAATAGATCCAGATGTATATAATGTGCTTATTAAATTAGTTAAAAATAAAAAAAAGTCAGATGATTTATTTGACTTGATAAATCCCCAAATGTTAAATCAATATTTAAGAACAATGATGGAAGGATTAACTGCAAAAGTTTTTAGAACATATAATGCTAGTAAATTATTTCAAACAGAATTAAATGATATAAATAAACAAATTGATAAGATGGTTCATAATGATACAAATAAAATAAATTTAATTCTTGATATGTATAATAAAGCCAATGTAAAAGTTGCTATTTTATGTAATCATCAAAAAAATATTTCAAAATCATTTAATGAACAAATTGATAAAATAGATGAAAGAATAAAAGTATTGAAACAAAAGAAAAAAGAATTAGATAAAGAAAAAGAATCAACAAACAAAGAAGATAAAGATAAAATAAAAAAAATAAATGAAAAAATAAATAAAATAAAAGATAAATTGGTTGAAGTGGAAAATAAAAAAGATCTTAAAATGGAATTAAAAAATCTTTCGCTTACAACATCAAAAACAAATTATATTGATCCAAGAATTACAATTGCTTTTTTTAAAAAACATAAATTACCATTGGAAAAAATATTTTCTCAAACATTGAGAGACAAATTTTTTTGGTCAATGGATATACCTGAAGATTGGACTTTTTAAATTATATTAAATTTAATTGATATTTATTTTATTTTTGATATCATTTACAATTTACAATGTGATTTGTCCTGGATTTAGATGAACAAGAAGATGAACTGGATGATGAACAAGAAGATGAACAGGATGAAGAACTAGAAGATGAACAAGGTTTAGGTTTAGGTTTATCTTTCATTAATTTTATGGTACAAGTTGTAAGATATTTTAATTTATTTTTGTTAAATGAATTTATTAAAAATCCGTCATAAAAATAAAATTGACTAATTCCAGAAGAATTTTGAAATTCTAAAATCCCAGTATCTTTATTTATAAATCCAATTAATTCTAAATTAGTGTATTTTTTATCAATCAAATTTCTAATATAAACTTTATATGAAAAATCATTAATTTTTTTAATAACAAGTTTAGTTAAAATGCACTTTTTAGTTAATTTATTATTAGTATCTTTATTAATAATTGTACCTTTACCTTTCCATTTTCCCTCAAATTTTTTATCAATTTGAAAAAACCAATCAAACATAATGAATATTTATAAGTATATATATACATATTAAGAAAATTTTTATTTTGTGAATATATAAAATATAAACCAACAAGTATTATTATTTATTATTAATTTATTTTATATATATAAATTTATATAAACTTGAAATGGGAGATTTCAATAATATAATGAGTATATCAGATTTGGCAAATATAGGTTATAAGGTAGGACAATTTGATTTATTACTAAAAGACATAATAAATCCTATAAATCCAATTAAACCAATTAATTATTATAATAAAACAACAGGAAAAAATATGCCTTCTTTAGAATTTGTTAGCAATAAAATTATAAATACTATAAACCCAACACAAATAAACCAAATTGGTAATAATCTTAATCTATCCAATTGTAAAATATCTGATTATCAACAAAGAAAAATTAAAGAATTAGAAATGCATATAAATAATATTAGTAAATCATTTGGAATAGGAACTGATACATCATCAAATTATAAAAACAAAATGTTATCAAGTTATTTAGATTGGATGAATACAATAAGAAATAAATTTATTCAAATTATAAACAAATCTGAATTATATTATTTTTTTATTTTCGACCCTAAAACATATCAAATAGAACAAATGCAAGATTATTGGGATATTCCTAAAACAGACAAATTATTTTCATTTACTTTATTTATTTCAAATATTGAAAATTTATCATATTTAATAGGATTAGTCTATAACTATGTGATTATGAGAAAACATTTCATAGAATATAAAATGAGATTATATATAGATTTCCATAGTGTATTTGGTTCTCCAGAATCATTCAATTTATTTAATATGTTTATAGATATATTGGATGATATAGACCCAACATTTAATAAAAATATTCAAATGATTTTATTTTTTTTAAATCCATATTATCAAGTAGTAAATACTGAACAAGATGAAAATTCTATCCCTGGTTCAATATATGAACCAATAGTATATGATGTGGAAGATGTGATAAAATATTATAATAATATTTTTTATAATGTAAATGATAATCTCAATTTATCATATTTGTCGGATATAAAATCACCTTTACTAAATATAAAATTGGAAGATATAGATAATAAAAAAAATACACAAAAATCAACAATATCAGATGAATCAATTAGAACAAAAGAAAAGATTATAATAAATATAGATTCTGGATTAGATATAACATATAAAAATTTAAATACCCCTACTCAAAGATCAAGTTTTTCAATGTTTTCAACACATATTGCTGTTAACTTAAGGTTTTTACCCTTAAATGAAGATTGTGAATTTCATGTGAGAGATTTGGATTCTAGATTAAGTTTAACAGATATAAATATAATAAATAAATTTTCAAATCCAAAATATCAATATGTGCCATTTTATGTATTTCAATTTTATAAATTTTACTTTCCATATCTTAAATGGAGAATTGATGTTAATCCATATCTAGCAGGATGTTTTGGTGGTTCAAATAAAAAACCAATAACAATATCTAAAGAATTAGAGGAATCGGGTAATCTAAAAATTTTAAAAAAAGAAATATTTTTTAAATATATTTTATTTATTAGTTTCAATGCTTCAAATTTACAAATTGGATTTTTAAATGATGAATTTATATTAGCAAATATTTTTGAAAAAATTAAAGGTTCTTATTCAGAAAATATTTTATATCTTAACCTTGGTTCTTTTGCTAATAAACATGTAAATGAATTTTATTATGGGTTAACAAATTCATCTAATTATCCATGTATGTTAAAGTTAGGTATTCCTATTGACATATTAAGATATCCCTTAAATGGAAAATATATTACAATTGATCCAATAACAGATTTTAAAATTGGAACTATATCAACCGAATATCATAATATTATAAAAAAATTAATAACAGAACAATTAAATATATATTTAGGTAAAATAACAAAAGAAAAATATAATTTAGCAAATTATATTAGAAAAAATTATAAAATGAGATTAGAAGATGAAATAACAAGTGATTTAGAAGCAGCATTATTTTTTTCAATGGTTCCTAAAAAATACAATTTTGAAGGATTAGAAGATTATGATTTAGAACAATATACAAAAAATTCTTATAGTGAACAAATTTTTTCATCAATAGGTAGTGGTTCAAATATAGTAGGTGATAACAAATTGAGGGCATCAGATATAATGACAGCAGGATATTTAATGGCAGATATTTTAGAAGAAATAATATTTCCACAAAACCCTCAATACATTAATTCAAATTATTTTTTGTCTTTAGATAATTATGATAGATTATTTAATTGTATGTATTGGGATGATATAGGAAAAAAATTTATTCAAAAGAAAATAGGAAAAAAAGACATTTCAAGAAAATATATAGATCAAAATATAATATCACATATACCACAAGAATTTGTTGAATTTAAAGATAAACAACAAGTTGTGGATATATTAAATAAGGAATTTAATGAATATTTAAGAACGTGCACATATTATCCAAGTTTAAACTGGTATATTGAAAAAATTAGTTTCAGCAAATATATAAATGTGGGAAATAAACAAATAAAATCAGGTATTTTATTATTTGTTCGAGATTATACAAAACCAATATATAATCAAAATAATAAACCCGTTTATTCAATTAATTCAAATAGTGTGAGAACATTAAAATATAATTTAGCAGGGAATAAAGATTCAATCAAAGGTATTGAAATTTATTTTAATAAATTAAAATATAATGTATTGTTAATTGATGATAAATACATAAATCAGTTTAATTATACAAAAGCCAATAATAAAGAACAAATAAATATTCAATTATTAAAATCTGCTCATTTGGATAAATTAGAAAATATTATAAATTTAAATAAAAATAATGATTATTTAATAATAGACAATATTTAATTGTTGTTATTTAATAATTCATTTAATTCTTTTTTTAATTTAATATTTTCTACCTTGTATTTTAATATTCGATTTTCTATTTCAATAGGATATAGATATTTTTTACCATATTTTTCCAAATAATTTTTAATTAATATTTTAACATTGGGTTCTGGAATATTATATTTATCAGATATTTGTGTTAATGAATAAAATTTATCAATATAATCATTAAAAATCATTTTTTTAATCTCTTCTTTAACTCCTACTTCACTTCTATCTGTTTTTTTAGCAATTTTGAATATAATTTCATCATCATATAAACTTATATTATTAAAATTAGAATTTTTTTCCAAATAATTCAAAATAATTTTTCTTTCCTCATCATTCCACAAATTCCCATAATTTTTTGGACAATTAATAGAATGTGATTTTGTATATAATTCATTTTCTAATTTTTCAATTTCTATTTCATCATGTAAAGTATTTATATCATCAAAATTAGTTGTATCATATGTATTTTGTTTTATTATTTTATTATATTTAATTTTATTTTCAATAAAATTATTTACTATTGATGATGTTGTTTTTGTGTTATTTAACATTTATATTAAGTATAGGACTAAATATTATAATTTATTTTCATCTTTTTTATAATATGAATATAATATATATATATATATATTATGTTTCAAACATATATTGCTGAAGCGGTTGGTTCATTTATTTTCTTTGCTATAATTTTAACAAAAGGTGAACCTGTTATGATAGCTGTTGGTTTATTGGTAGGTATATTAATTGCTACAATAGCATCACAAGGACATTTAAATCCTGCGGTTACCCTTATTGCTTATATAGAAGGTAAAGTATCTGGAGATGAATCAATAGGATATATAGGAGCTCAAATTGTTGGAGCAATTACAGCTGTCCAATGGTATAATTTTTATGGTAAACCTAATAATAATAATTTAAAAATAACGTAAAAATATTTAAGACTAAATTAAATATTCTTTGTAATTTAATTAAGTTAAGTTAATTTATAAAAATTTATGTTTGTTTTTAAAAATGACAAAAGAATAATTTACAAAAATATTTTTGTTTATTATTTTATTAATAATATTATCTTTAAGCAAGATATGAAGTGTTATATTTTTGTTATACTGACATTTAATAACTTTTTCAGTAGAAATTTGTTTAGTAAATGTAGATGATTTAATATTATTAACAATTTTACTTAAAAAATCTTTATAAGTAATAATTTTTTCACCATCAACATGTACAAAAATATCAGTTATATAAGTGTTTAATGTATTTGATAATTTTATTTTATTAATTGATATAATATTATCGCCAATTGGTATATCCAGCACTAATTCTATCATATTATTTTTTTTACTGATTGAACTTATATCTTCAAAAATTTTATATTTTATTTCATGCTCATACAAGTTATAATTTGAATCATCAATTTCTTCAATTAATTCATTTGAATATTCATTTGTTGAACATAAATAATTAATTTTGTTTAAAAGCATTTTTTCTCTATTTATCACATGATTTCCCATAGTTTCAAAATCAAATTCTAAAAATTTGTCTTGGATTAAAAAGTTAGACAACATTGTCTTAAATCTATTTGAATCTTAATATATCTATATACTTTTTTTTTTATAAAAATTAATTATACCAACCAATTTATAATACAAAAAGTATATATGTTTAAAATAAATTAAATTATTTTTTATGTATCCATTCTATATATATTTTTGCCAAATTAATAATTGATTTTTTTTTATTTGAATCAAATTTTTCCCATCTACTAACACCAGATGATGTTGCATAAATTTTTTTAAATTCAGATGAATAGTTGTGGATATGATACCAATATAAGGCATCAAACACTTCATCCCATTTATAAACAACATTTTTAATTTTAACACATGATTCAGATTTATAGTCAGACATTTTCATTATATAATTAGATGAAGCAAAATATGGTCTAGTCATCATATGTGATTTTTCATTTAAACTCCCATAACATAACATTCCATAAACATTTGGAACCATAAAAACATCATAAGCATCAATATACATTGTTTGAAACCAATTATATATTTCTTTAGGGTTAGTTTCAATTAAAATAAGAAAATTACCGATGCCCATTAATCTTTCAATGTGATGTGAATATGCGTTTGAACTTACATTTTTTAATATATTATCAATAGGTGGAATTTGTGTTGTATTTTCCCATATATATTTGGGAATTGAATATTTATTTTTTGAGTATATAGTATTAGATTCAAGATTAATACCATAAAGATCATATGTAAAATAACAATATTCTCTCCATCCTATTACTTGACGTATAAATCCCTCTTTTGAAGCAATATTTTTATTATATCCCTTCACATGTTCAATAATATCTTGAGGAGTAATTATTCCGGTATTTGTTAGAGGTGATAACACTGAATGAAAACCAAATTTTATTCGAGAACTCATTGCATCCTCATATTTACCAAATTTTTCTAATTTATGTGAAATAAAATATTTTAACCACTCTAAAGCTTCTTCCCTATCTATTGGATAAATAAAATTAGTCAAATCAGACATCCCATAATGTGTGGGGAAATTTGATTCTACATATTTATATGCTTCGTCTAAATATTCTTGCCTTTTTTTTGATTTAAAATTTAAAATTGATGGTTCCGTTTGTGTTTTTTCAAATCTATCACGATTTTCAGTATCAAAAGACCATTTATCACCATCTGGAATATAATTTGAATTTGATTTTTTAACCATGATATTATATTCAATTCTCTGAGATTTATAAAATAAATCATGTCTCAATCCACCTAATTTTTCATTTATCAATTTATTTTTATCCCAATTTGTTGAATTCAAAAAATATGGACTTGGAAAAACCAATTTTTCTACTTGATTAATTATTTTATTTTCCATTATCAATTTAATTATTTCTTTTTCAATTGGATTAAAAAATTTTATTTGGACTATATTATTTGTTTTTATATATTTATCTAATTTATTTATATTGTCATTTGTTTCTAAATATAATTTTGAATATTCTGTTGATTTAATTGAATCAAAATATTTTTGCATACTTGCGCGATGAAAAATTAATTTCATTTTATGGTATTTAAATTTAGTAAAAAAATATTCATGTTCCCATAAACATATATGAAATGATTTTGGGTTTATATTGTCTTCTGTATATGAAAAAATTTTTTTAATATATTGAGATCCAAATAATTGTGATGGAAATAATATCAATAAAATATTTGACATTTATTTTAAATTATGTTATAAAAAAATATATTAAAATAAACACTAAAAATAAATATTAAGAAATAATTTTATAAATAAATTTCATATAAATAATTAAAAATAAATTCAATTAAACCTGTATTATAAAAAATAATTAAACACAAATCTTTAATATTTGTAATTTGTACTTTTACAATTTTATTTTTTGTTAAATATTATATTTATTATAATATTTACCTTTAGTAGTTATACTTTATAATAAACAATAAAGTATAACTACTAAAAGTAAATATTATAATAAGAAAAAGTTGAAAAATTAATAAATTGTAAGAATGATATTTGATAATATAATAAAAATGACTGAAT
>Ga0247841_10007745_pt1 | contig 15797 bp, 19 predicted proteins | sample LaCruzMarch2015__2_FD_192410 | JGI IMG/M metagenome (GOLD analysis project Ga0247841, IMG submission 192410) | Freshwater microbial communities from meromictic Lake La Cruz, Castile-La Mancha, Spain - LaCruzMarch2015_18m | ecosystem: Environmental > Aquatic > Freshwater > Lake | place: Spain...
CCGATATCATAGCTGGCCACCACCTGTCCCTGCTTAAAAAACGGCACAAAAACGACCACCATAATGACAAACGGGAAGATGACCAGGGACCTTTTCAACACATATTTAAGCGGTAAACGTGAAAGCCATATCATACCCGCCATGATCAGCAGGTACACAGCGTAGACCTGCCAGGTCCCGACAGGGGTCAGCACCACTGCCAATATAAATGCAAGGCTACACAGCAGCTTGGTACGCGGGTCAAGGCCGTGCACAAAGCTGTCAAGGCCGCTGTACTCATCAATAAAGCTATGCTTCATGCTTTGATTTCAACATCCTTGCCAGGCCGAATACGACGCCGAAGAGTAACAGTGTACCCAGCAAACCCGCGGAAATTGTTGCAACTGCCTCGTTATCAATGCCCGGGAAAGCATAACCCGGTATCACGGTGAAAGCAGGTTCAGCGGCTTTATCGGCGAATTTTTGATCTATAGCAACCCTTTCCAACCCGTCAGGCGATTGGGAGGCCAATGGAGACAGCACTGCCAGCAGCAGCGCCACGGACAGGACGATAATCCACCATTTCGATCTCATAATATATAAGCCTTAGGCAACTTGAAGTTTAAGCAGGTCCGCCCTGGTGGCCATGATCATGCTGAGAACGGCCACAGTGATCAACCCCTCGCCAATACCTATGAGCATATGTACACCCCCCATGGCCGCAATAGATATTGCCCATGGTGAGGTGCCGGAAATTGACAGCTCGGCGGCACATGCCAGTGAAGCCAGGACGACGGAGAACCACGCCCCTATGCCTGCGCCAACAAGGAAACCGGATTTCCCGTGTTTAAACAGGGCGTCTATACCTTTATATATATAGTAGCTGCCGAAAACGGCTATTACCCCCATATTAGTTATGTTGGCCCCCAGGGCCAGCAGCCCCCCGTCCTGGAAAATGAGCGACTGTACAACCAGCACACTGCTCATTATCAGGACTGCGGCCCAGGGCCCAAGCAATATTGCGGCAAGCGCCGCCCCGACAAAGTGGCCCGAGGTTCCACCTGCAACCGGGAAATTCAACATCTGTGCGGCGAATATGAAAGCTGCCAGGACGCCCATCATGGGCACCTGTTTCTCTCCCATCTTTTTATCCGTCGCTTTTACCGCCACGGCTATTGCCGCAACCGCAACGGCTCCCGTTGCCACAGCAACAGGCGCACTGAGAAAACCGTCCGGTATATGCATGATAACCTTCCAAACCTGATGCTAAATCAACCCGGTGACAGTACCCCTATCTCTTCTGGCACTGCGAGCACAGCCCGAAAATTGCCAGGTGTCTCACATCAGCTTTAAATTTATGATTTGCCATCAGGGACACAGCCAGCGGCTGCAGGTCAGCCTCCGGTAACTCCATTGCTTTTCCACATTTGTTGCAAATGAGATGGTGGTGCTTGCTGTGTTCCCTGGCATGGTAACGTGAAATGCCGTCACCAACCTCTATCTCCGCTGCAAGCCCCAGTTCTTTCAAAAGGTCTAAAGTGCGGTAGACCGTTGATATATTGGCATAGGGATATTTCTCTTTGAGCTTGGTAAATATCTCTTCGGCACTGATATGGGCCTCAGCGCTGTGCAGGGCGTCCACGACCATAACGCGCTGGGGCGTGAGCCGGTAACCCTTTTTCTGCAACGATTCGATACAACTCATCAGCCGCAATTATTGCAGAAATTAGTGGCAATTGCAACCGGTTGCAATTAGAACTGGTTGCCGGTCAGCCCGGCCTATCTTTGCTGTCCAGCATGATGGTTACGGGTCCGTCATTGACAATACTAACCAGCATATGAGCCCCGAATATGCCGGTTTGCACTTTCAAGCCGGTTTGCGAGATATGCCTGATAAAACAGTTGTACAGCTCTTCCGCCATTTCCGGAGGTGCGGCCATGGTGAAACTGGGGCGCCTCCCTTTCCTGGCATCAGCCATAAGGGTAAACTGGCTGATCACCAGCAACTCGGCCCGTATCTGCAGAGCGGACAGGTTGAATTTACTATTGTCATCACTGAATACTCTGAGGTTAACAACCTTCTCAGCCAGGTAAAGGGCGTCCTTTTCGCTATCGTCCCCGGCCACTCCAAGAAATACGAGAAAACCCTGCCCTGTCTGCCCTGTTATGTTACCGTCAACCGTTACCGTTGCGCCGGTTACCCTCTGAAGAAGTGCTTTCATACCGTACCTGCCCCGATTTACAATCCTCATTATTTTAGTAAATACTTCGATATATAACAAAGAAAACAAGCCCCTAAGCCCCTGCGTTTATCCGGACCGGAATTACACGCTGTTTTGTATATCGTTTACGTTCTTTTTATAATTGACACCACAGGGGTCTTGCGTTACAATCAATCCCAACTGGGCAACTGTGCCCAGGAGGTTTCTGATGAAAGAAATGCAAATCGACAGTATACGTGTCAGCCTTATGAATTACCAGCACGTGGTCATACTCAAGGAAAGGCAGACAGACCGCTACCTGCCTATCTGGATAGGCCCGGCAGAAGCGGATGCCATATCTATGAAGCTGCAGAACGTGGATGTTTCGCGCCCCATGACACATGACCTGTTAAAAAACACATTCTTTGCCCTTAAATCTCTATCCGGCACCAACATCTCAAGGATCGTAGTCAATGACCTGCGCTCAGATACTTTTTATGCACAGATTGTGTTTGAATTCAGCGAAGGACCCCCGGTTGTTGAGCTCGAGGCACGTTCAGGCCGCATCCCTGTACAGGACCTGGACACCGACGCCCGTCTATCTTTGATGTGGCAGGGGCATGAATTTAAATCCACTATTGTGAATCGGTGGCAGGACGGAAAAAAACACTTTATGGAAATTGATGGCGGTGAGGGATGGGTATTCGAAGTTTTTTACGACGAGCACAATAAACGCTGGCTGCTGACCAAGATGAAGCTCGATTCGCGTCCAAGCGATGCTATAGCATTGGCTGTCAGGGTTACTGCGCCTATCTACGCTGAGGAATCCGTGCTTGATAAAGCGGGTATTATCCTGGACGGCGAATCCGGCAAGATCACGGCCCAACCCAGGCAGGCCGGCGATGGCACCGTGCATCCCGAGAGGGTTAACGAGCAGGAACTGATGAAATACCCTGCCATTTACGATTTTATTAACACGCTTGACCTGGAGGATTTCGGCAAAAAGAAGTCCTGATTATTGAGCGCCTGCAATAAGTTAAACCCCACCAATATTTACTATAGTAAACGCTGTTGTTTCTTGAAATGCGTAGTTACTAATGCGTATGCCTAGTTGCCAAAAATCAATGTGTTTTCCGTTGACGAGTAAATTATGGGCTTGATATAATGCCTGTGATTAAAAAAGACAGCGATCTGAAACCAGAGAAAAGACAGCTACTCAGGGGATTTTGGTTTCTCTTTAATGTCGGTTGGTATGTGGCACTAAGCCTGGTACTACCAACAGCCTTCGGCCTGTGGTTGGATGCTCCAGAGAGATTGAATAGTAGACCAATATGCACGTTAATAGGATTTGTACTTGGAACGTCCGCAGCAGGATATGGACTTTACAGAATGCTGCGGCAGTTTATAAACGAGCAAAAGAAAATGGATGCAAAAAAAGAACTCGATAAAGGAGCAGGGCAGTGAGTAAACTTGGTTGCTCCAGCCGTCTGGTGGTAGTCCTCGGCATAATCTGCCTGGCGTTGTTGCTGACATCTTTCATAATGGGGCCCCTGGGAAGCGCGTTATTTAAAATAGAGGTGCCCCCGGCCCTCCAGGTCAAATCACCCCACGTCGTACTTCCCTCGGAACCGATTTTCCACGTAGGTGAGTTCGCGATCACCAACACGCTGATCTCGTCCTGGGTCACCATAATATTACTGTGCGTCTTATTCTTCTTCGGCACCAGGAAAATGAAAATGATCCCGGGCAGGCTACAGAGCTTTGCCGAGGTGGTTGTCGACGGTATCCACAATGCCATCGAGGGTGTTGCCGGCCCCAAGCACGTCCGCACCTTTTTCCCGCTCGTCACCACCATATTTTTATACGTTGTGACCAACGCCCTGCTGGCGCTGGTTCCCCTCTGGGGCACCTGGGGCCCGATTGAGCATTTTACGGAAGGGGGACACACCTACACCATTGTTGTCCCATTCCTGCGCGCGGCCAACACGGATATCAACCTCACCCTTTCCATAGCATTGATATCCTTCCTGTTCATCGAGTACCTGGGCTTCTCCAAGATCGGACCGCTCAAGTACGTGGATTCGTTCTTCCAGTTCAGTTCCCTGGGCAAGTCGTTCGGTGACCTGTTCAAGGGCAACGGCAAGGCTTTCATCAGCGGGCTGGCATTCGGGTTCATCAACATCTATGTCGGGCTGCTTGAAGTATTGAGCCACTTCATAAGAATAATCAGCTTTACCTTCCGTCTATTCGGCAACATGACAGCCGGTGAGATACTGCTGGGCGTTATGACATTCCTGGTCGCCTTCATAGCGCCTGTGCCATTCTACGGTCTCGAGACCCTCGTCGGTCTCCTGCAGGCTATGATTTTCGCCGGTCTGACCCTGGTATTCGGTGTAATGGCAGTAACCTCGCACCATGAAGAGGGTGCTGAACACAATTAATTACGTACTCAAGTAAAAGGAGGGATCTAATGGACGCTGAAACTATGAAAATGCTGGGTGCAGGACTCGCTGCAGGTCTGGGAATGATCGGACCGGGCATCGGCCTTGGACTTATCGGTTTGGGAGCCATGCAGGCACTGGGCCGCAACCCCGAAGCCAGGGGCGTGCTGCTGACCAACATGATCCTCATCGGCGCTCTTACGGAGGCGGTCGGCATCTACGCACTGATCGTCGCCATTTTGCTGGCCATGGTTGTCTAATACCTCTCTGTAATAAGGAAGGCCTGGTTCGACTGGTGGCCTTCCCGGCAAAGGCAATAAAAGCCCGCGCCGCTTACGGGAAATACAGGATTGGAACATCGAGGTAAAAAATGGAAAGTATCGGATTTAATTGGCAACTGCTGGTTGCATTTCTGATCAACTTCCTTGTCCTCTTCGGGCTGCTAACGGCGATCCTTTACAAACCGGTCCTTAAAATGCTGGACGAGCGGGCCACCAAGATAAAGGAGAGCCTTGAACAGGCAGAGAAGATAAGGGAGCAGACGAGCCGCAGCGAAGAGCAGATCAAGTCGGCTGTAGAAGCTGCACGTAAGGAAGGGCAGGTAATAATTGCCCAGGCCTCCCAGATAGCCGAAAAGATCAAGGAAGAGGCCAAAGACGGTGCGCGCAAGGAAGCAGACGTAATCGTGAAAAAGGCCAGAGATGAGATCAAGCTCGAACGTGATAAATCCATCGCAGAGTTGCGTTCCGAGTTCTCCAACCTCACAATCCTTGCTGCCGAAAAGGTGATCCAGGAGTCCCTTGACGCACAGAAACACCGCAGACTCATCGACGAGGTCCTGGAACAGACCAAAACGTTTAAACAGAATTAGGCGGATAGACAAATGATTTCGACAATTTCTGCCAGGCGCTACGCTCAAGCGATCTTCCAGATCGCGCAGGCGAACAACAACCTGGATGAATGGAAAAAAGAGCTCCACAAGGTCTCTGACCTGATGAAAGACCCAGAGACAGTGGACCTGCTTGACCATCCAAAAGTTCCATTCAACCTCAAGGCGGAACTGATTAAACAGAAGCTCAATACGTCAAATGAGCTTGTTCTTAACCTGTGCTACCTGCTTATTCTGAAGGGCAGGATAAAGAACATGGACCAGATAGCGGATGAATACGATAACCTTCTCGACGGGCAACTCGGCGTCAAACACGCCGTGGTCACAACCGCTGTCCCGGTGGATGAAACGGCCAGGCAAAAGATAACCGGCCAACTTGAAAAAATAACCGGGAAGAAAGTTACCGTTAAGCTCAAGGTCAATCCTTCAATACTTGGCGGCATGGTTGCCCGCATCGAGGACACGCTGATTGACGGCAGTGTCCGCAACAGGCTGGACCTGTTGAGGAAAGACCTTGCTGAAGCTACGAAATAAACAACCTTTAAGGGGGTGAGCAGATTGAAATCCCAGGACAAAGATATAGTATCGGTAATCAAGGAGCAAATCGAGCACTTCGGTGCCACTGCCACCATGGTAGACGTTGGAACCGTGGTGCAGGTCGGCGACGGTGTTGCCCGCATACAGGGCCTTCGCAAAGCCAGAAACAATGAGCTGCTGGCATTCCCCAACGGCATCATGGGATTGGCCCTAAACCTGGAGGAAGACAACGTGGCCGCCGTGATCCTTGGTGAATACAGCCATATTAAGGAAGGAGACGAGGTCCACTGCACCGGCCGCGTGGTCGAGGTACCGGTGGGCAACGAGCTCATCGGCCGTGTGGTCAACACCCTCGGCCAGCCCCTCGATGGCCTTGGCCCCATCAAGACCACCAAGTCCCGGCCTGTCGAGCGTATCGCCCCCAACGTCGTTGACAGGCAACCGGTCACTGTTTCGGTACACACCGGTATCAAATGCGTAGATGCCCTGGTACCCATCGGCCGCGGTCAGCGTGAGCTGATAATCGGCGACCGCTCAATCGGCAAATCCGCAGTTGCCCTCGACGCCATCATTGCTCAAAAAGGCAAAGACCTTATATGCATCTATGTAGCCATCGGCCAGAAGACGGCCAAGGTTGCCAATATAGTTGAGACCCTCAGGAAATACGGCGCCATGGAACACACCGTCGTGGTGGTTGCCACATCGTCGGACCCCGCGTCAATGCAATACCTGTCGGCCTACGCTGGCTGCGCAATCGGTGAAGAGTTCATGGAGCAGGGCAAGGACGCCCTCATAATATACGATGACCTTTCCAAGCATGCCTGGGCCTACCGCCAGGTTTCGCTCATCCTGCGCCGGCCGCCCGGCCGCGAAGCTTATCCCGGCGACGTTTTCTACCTTCACAGCAGGCTGCTTGAACGGGCCGCCAAGCTCTCCGCAGAACTGGGTGGAGGCTCGCTCACAGCGCTGCCTGTCATCGAGATCCAGGCGGGCGATATGTCGGCATACATCCCGACCAATGTCATCTCCATCACCGACGGACAGATACTGCTTGAAACCGACATGTTCAACGCCGGTATCCGCCCATCCCTCAATGTCGGCCTCTCCGTGTCCCGCGTCGGCGGAAATGCGCAGACCAAGGCCATGAGGCAGGTGGCCGGCAAGCTCAGGCTCGACATGGCACAATATGCGGAACTGGCCACTTTCGCCCAGTTCGGCGCTTCCGACCTGGATAAAGCCACCCTGGCACAGCTGGAACGCGGCAAGCGCATGGTCGAGATACTCAAACAGCCGCAGTACGCCCCGCTTTCGCTGGAAAACGAGGTCATGATACTGTTTGCGGTCACCAACGGATTTATCGACGATGTCCCTGTTGATAAAGTTTCAGCCTTCGAAAACGCGTTCTATAAATTCATGGCCAACAGTCATCCTGAAGTCGGCAATAAGATTGCGACAGACAAGATATTAAAACCCGAAACCGAGGCAGAACTTAAAAAAGCCATAGCAGAATTCAAGCAAAGCTCTGCTTATTGAGGCGATTAAATGGTAAGTCCGAAAATACTTAGAAGGCGGATACGCAGTGTCCAGAGCACGGCCAAGATAACCCGTGCCATGGAGATGATCGCCACTGCCAAAATGAAAAAAGCCCAGGATATGGCAATCGCGGGCAGGCCTTACAGCGACAAGATCATGCACATCATCGCTGATTTGTCCGCCCAGGCTGCCGCCGGGGGGGCTGTCCATCCCCTGCTGGAGGCACGCACCGTAAACAAAATCGGCATCGTCCTCATAACGACCGATCGGGGTTTATGCGGCGGTTTAAACACCAACCTGAACCGGCTGGTAGGCAATTTTATTCTCGATCAGAAGGTCCCTGCCACGGTTATTACGGTTGGTTCAAAAGGCCGCGATTTCATGCGCCGGTCAATGCGTGAGATCCGTGCCGAGTTTACCAAGATAGGTGACCGCCCCAAGATGGCAGATACAATGGCCATATCTCAGATAGTGGTAGATGATTATACCCATGGGCTGTATGACCGCGTTTACATTGCCTACTCCAGGTTCGTCAACCTGATGAGCCAGAAGCCCACACTGGAACTTATACTGCCGGTGGAACCGGCGCAATTGCCCAAGAGTGTCAGCCCGGAATATATTTTCGAACCCAACGCTATGCATGTCCTCGGCGAGCTGCTGCCAAGGTTCGTCGAAATGCAGGTGTATCACTCCATACTTGAATCAATTGCCAGTGAACAGTCGGCCCGTATGATGGCTATGCGCAACGCCACAGACAATGCCAACGATGTAATCGCCGAGTTGACACTGACATTGAATAAGGCCCGCCAGGAGATGATCACCAAGGACCTGCTAGATATCGTCGCAGGCGTTGAAGGTCTCAAATAGGAGGTGCAATTTGGCAAAAGGAAAAGTAATACAGGTAATCGGCACCGTAGTCGATTGCGAGTTCCCCCAGGAAGAACTGCCTGCGATTTATAACGCCCTCGAGATTATGCAGGATGGCGAGAAGATCGTGCTGGAGACAGTGCAGCATATCGGCAATAACTGGGTCCGCTGCCTCTCCCTCTGCCCCACGGAAGGCCTCCAGAGGGGAGCAGTGGCCGTCGATACCGGCTCTGCCATCTCCGTACCGGTGGGCAAGGCCACACTGGGCCGCCTCTTCAACGTGTTCGGAGATCCCCTCGACAGGCTTGGAGAGATAAAAACCAAGGATAGATTACCCATTCACCGCGATCCTCCCAGCCTGGCAGAACAGGATACCACCATCCAGATGCTGGAAACGGGCATAAAGGTCATAGATCTTATCACCCCCTTCACCAGGGGAGGCAAGATCGGGGCCTACGGCGGCGCCGGTGTGGGCAAGACAGTCATCATCCAGGAGCTCATCCACAACATCGCCACGGCACACGGCGGTTTCTCGGTATTTGCCGGCGTGGGAGAAAGATCGAGGGAGGGCAATGACCTCTGGCGTGAAATGAAGGAATCAGGGGTCATTGAAAAGACCATCATGGTTTTCGGCCAGATGAACGAGCCCCCCGGGGTCCGCGCCCGCGTGGCGCTCACCGGCGTGACATTTGCAGAGCACTTCCGTGATCATGAAGGTCTTGATGTACTGCTTTTCGTAGATAATATTTACCGCCATATCCTGGCCAACATGGAAGTATCGGCCCTTCTCGGCCGCATGCCTTCAGCCGTGGGCTACCAGCCCACGCTAGGCAGTGACGTGGCCGAAATGGAAGACCGTATCACCTCCACCAAGAAAGGCTCGATCACCTCGTTCCAGGCCATTTACGTGCCTGCCGACGACTACACCGACCCCGGCATCGTGACCACATTCGGCCATCTCGACGGCGTGGTGTCGCTTGAGCGTGCCATCGCGGCCCAGGGCTTCTTCCCCGCGGTAGACCCCCTGGCCTCCACCTCGCGCATCCTCGACCCGCAGGTCGTGGGAGAAGACCACTACCAGGCTGCCCGCGGCATCCAGAAGGTGCTGCAGCGCTACAAGGACCTGCAGGACGTTATCGCCATCCTGGGCATGGAAGAGTTGAGTGAAGAGGATAAAGTGACTGTCAACCGCGCGCGCCGCATACAGAGGTTCCTCACCCAGCCCATGTTCGTGGCAGAGCCTTTCACAGGCATACCCGGCAAATACGTATCGATTAAGGAAACTGTCCGCGGCTTCAAAGAGATACTTGAAGGCAAATGGGACCACCTGCCGGAATCGGCATTCGTAATGGTCGGGACCATTGACGAAGCTGCAGAGAAAGCACAGAAATTAGGGGCGTAATTATGCCGACTATGAAGTTAGAGATTGTCACTGCCGAGCGCCAGGTCTTCTCGGATGATGTCACCGCCATCATCGCCGAGGGTACAGAGGGGCAGATGACCGTGCTTCCCAAGCATGCCCCGCTCATCACCATGCTCGCACCGGGCGAACTGATCGTGCGCAAAGATACTGACGAGCAATACATGGTTATTTCAGGTGGCTTTATGGAGGTCATGCCGGAAAAAGTTATCGTCCTGGCTGACGCCTGCGAGAGAAGCGACGAGATCGATCTCGAGCGTGCCACCGCAGCTAAGGAGCGAGCAGAAGAACGGCTGAAAGGCCTCACCACCGAGGTTGACCAGTCGAGGGCAGAAGCAGCCCTGAGACGCTCTATCGCCCGCCTGCGCGTTGCTGAAAAGCGCCGCAGGATGCCGGGATACAAGTCCGGCGGACACAGCGCATCATAACAAAAAATAATAAAAGCCAGTATCGACCGCAAGATCGGTATTGGCTTTTTTATTTCCCTTTAATTTAGATTATCTCGAGCCTGACCCTGGTACCTGCTTTGGTGGCAACCACGCGCAAAAGGGTGCGCATGGCCTCGGCTACCCTTCCCTGCTTGCCAATCACCCGGCCCTTATCCTCGGCATTGACCTCGAGCTTGATGACCACGCCGCCCGCATCGGTCTCTTCAGTTACCTTGACATCATCTGGCGCGGTTACGATACACCGGGCAATGTATTCGACTAACTCCTTCATTATGCCTTCACCTCAGTTGTAGATTTGGACTTCTTCTTCACCTTCTGAGTAGTCTTCTGTACCGCCTGCTTGAATTTCCTGGTAGGATGCGCCGCAGCAAATTTTGCCATCACGCCGGTTTTGGCCAGCAACCTGTATGTAGTCTCGGTCGGCTGTGCACCTTTCTCCAGCCATGCCATGGCCTTTTCCTCGTCAATATTTACAGTCTCCGGATCAGTGAGAGGATTATAATTCCCGATTACTTCGATGAAAGCACCTTCGCGCGGCGACTTGCTGTCAGTCACCACGATCCTATACATAGGCTTATGCCTGGCGCCCGTTCTTCTTAACCTGATTTTTACCATGATGTCAGTCTACCTATAGTCCTTTATTTTTTTACAGGTTATTATGCATCAAGCGTACGTACCTGTCAACAATATCGCGTATCGCAGAAACTTCCTGTTCTACCGGGCGCATACTGCAACCTTGCCGGCATACCGGCGTTATTTGTAATATGCAGCATACAGCCCTTATAATCAGCTTTATGAAAACTCCCCGGTCCCACCCCTGGGACCTTGATGCAAGCCAGGCCCGTCAACTCCAGGTTAAGCTCTCCCGTGAAGTTATCCGCCGCAATGCCGGACCGGACGTGAGATTGATAGCCGGCATAGACGTTTCGGTGTCACGTTTCTCACGTACCGGACGCGCAGCAGTTGTAGTACTGGATTACCCTGCCCTGCAATTGCGCGAGGTGTCTGTAGCCGAGGGCGAGATCAATTTCCCGTATATTCCCGGCCTGTTATCGTTCAGGGAAGCCCCGCTGGCTTTGAGTGCATGGAGGGGATTAAAATCGCGCCCCGGCCTGCTGATGGTTGACGGCCAGGGCATCGCCCATCCCAGGCGGTTAGGCATCGCATCGCACCTCGGTTTGCTGCTGGGCATACCGTCAATAGGGTGCGCCAAGTCCCGTTTGACCGGCACGCACGACCCGCTGCCCGTGGAAGCAGGCAGTTGCCGGTTGCTGAGGGATGGGGATGAGGTAATCGGTGCAGCGGTCAGGACAAAGCGCATGGTTAAACCCATCTTCGTTTCAATCGGGCACATGATCGACCTGGACAGCGCTATTTCACTGGTCCTGTGGTGCTGCCGCGGTTACCGGTTGCCGCAGCCTACCCGCCTGGCACATATGGCAGCCGGCGGTTCACCTTTACTCCCAGGGGACGGGCAAATGACCGATAAACAGAAAGTGGGACGGGTATAAATAATGCTTGAAGAAAAAGCACGTATTGAAGAGCTGCGGCGCAGGATTTCAGCCATCATGGAGCATCTTTGACATAGCGGGCAAAGAGAGGCAACTATGCGAGCTGGAAGCAAGGACGTCCGACCCCGGCTTCTGGTCTGACCAGCAAACGGCCCAATCGGTGATGCGCCAGATAGGCGCGCTCAAAGACACCGTTTCACAGTGGCGCGATATAGAGAAGAAAGCTGTGGGCGTGGAAGAGATCATTTCCATCGCCCTTGCAGAGAATGATGAATCACTGAAGGCCGACGTGCATGGTGAGACAGACCGCATGGAAGCCCGTTTCAATGATATCGAGGTGCAGCTTATGCTGGACGGCCCCTACGATAGCAGGAACGCCATACTTGCCATACACGCCGGTGCAGGCGGGACCGAATCCCAGGATTGGGCGCAGATGCTGATGCGCATGTTCCTGCGTTGGTGCGAGCGGCGCAAACTTCAATCCGACATCCTGGATGTCTCGCCGGGAGACGAGGCCGGCATCAAGAGCGCTACCATAGAGATCAAGGGTACTTTCGCCTACGGGCACCTGAAGTCGGAGCACGGCGTACACAGGCTGGTGCGCCTCTCGCCCTTTGATGCCGACCATGCGCGTCACACGTCGTTTGCCCTTGTCGAGGTCATGCCTGAAGCGGAGGCCAGGACCGACCTGCAGATAAGCCCTGAAGATATCAGGGTAGACACCTTCCGCTCAAGCGGGCCGGGTGGCCAGAACATGCAAAAGACCAGCAGCGCGGTCAGGATCACGCACATCCCCTCGGGCCTGGTGGTAAGCTGCCAGAGCGAGCGGTCTCAGCACCAGAACAAGGAGAGCGCACTCAGGGTGCTGTATGCGCGCCTGCTCGAAAAAGAAATCGAGAAAAGGGAGGCCGAGCAGGCCAAGATCAAGGGAAAACGCATAGATGCAGGCTGGGGCAACCAGATCAGGAGCTACGTACTTCATCCTTACAAGATGGTCAAGGACCACAGGACGGAGCACGAGACCAGCAACACGGCCGCCGTGCTTGACGGCGAGATCGACGAGTTTATAAACGCGTATCTGCGTTCGAAAGTTGGAGAGGGAAAATGACCCGGAAATTATGTATTTTATTACTGCTACTGTTGATTTGTGTCACACCATCCACCGTGTTTGCAGCGGCTGGCGATATAAAGCTTCTAAAGTCGAACACAGAGGCTGATTTCCCCAACTCGCTCACCTTCAACGTAAGGGCTGAGAGCACTTCCCCCATAACGCGTATCAGGCTCCGTTACGAGGTGGACAAAATGACCTACGCGCCTGCCTTTGCCGAGGCCTGGCCGGATATCCAGCCGGGCAAAGACGTGTCGGCAAGCTGGAGTTGGGATATGCGCAAAGGCATCCTTCCTCCGGGTGCCAGGGTTACATACTGGTGGGTAATCGAAGACAGCGCGGGCAACAGGCTGCTGACTCCTGAAAAAAGCCTGACCTTCGATGACACGCGCTATAAGTGGCAGCGGATCGGAGATCAAAATGTCAATATTTACTGGTACCAGGGCAGCCGCTCCTTCGCTGACGACCTGCTCAAATCGGCACAGGACGCGGCAACTAAACTCGGCAGGGACACGGGGGTTTTCCTAGAGAGGCCTGTAAGCATATACGTTTATGGCAATTACCGTGACCTGCGCGGTTCTATCGTAGCTCCGGAGGAATGGACGGGCGGCGTCGCCTACGCCGGATTCAATATTATCTCGATCGGCATCTCGCCGAATAACCTGGCATGGGGCAAGAAGGCAGTGGCACATGAGCTCGGCCACCTGATCACGCACCAGGTGACGGTGAGCCCGTACGGCGCCACCATACCTCCCTGGCTGGATGAGGGACTGGCCATGCATGCCGAGGGCGAGCAGGGCGATTCGGACAGGGAAGCGCTCGTCACGGCCATTGAGGACGGCAGGTTAGCCACTTTGCAGTCCTTATCAAGCCCGTTCCCCGCGGATGCGCAGGAAGCCTTCTATGCCTACGCACAGAGCCAGAGCGTGGTGGAATACGTAATAAACACGTTTGGCAAAGATAAATTGAACCACCTGCTGGTATTACTGAACGATGGCAATACGATGGATGATGCCCTGCTCCAAACCTACGGCTTTAACCTCAGCGGCCTGGATGAAGCCTGGATCGAGTTTATGACGGGAAAACCCGGGCCAAAAGTCGTTCCCGGCAACCTGATAAGGAGAGAAGCTCTCTGGAATGTATCAGCAGACCTGTTGACACCGCGCGTTCTTTCACCGGTGCTGACCGCAGGGGCGGTTTAAATGACAGGGGAACGGTCCTACACCGTCCGTGATTTGCCGCTATCGGACAGGCCCAGGGAAAGGCTGCTCAGGCTGGGACCGGAGTCACTGTCGACCGCCGAACTCCTGGCAATTATTATCAATACCGGCACACAGGGTGATTCGGTCCTTATGACCTCGCAAAAATTGCTCTCGGAATTTGGCAACCTGCAGAATATCGTACCGGCATCTATTGAACAGATATCCAGGGTCAAAGGCATCGGCAAGGCAAAGGCCATCCAGATTAAGGCTGCACTGGAGCTCGCCAGGCGCATAGATGATCCTGATTATAAGCAGGGCAAGCTGGTGCAAACACCCGATGAAGCTGTCAAATCCGTACAAAGCAAACTTAAAGGGAAGAAAAAGGAACACTTTTATATCATTTGCCTGAATACGCGCAACCGTGTCAACGACACCAGGCAGGTATCCATTGGCAACCTTGACAGCAGCTTAGTCCACCCGCGCGAGGTATTCAGGGAAGCCATTTCGTGCCTGGCAGCCTCCGTTATCTTTGTGCACAACCACCCTTCCGGCGACCTTGAGCCGTCGGCGGACGATATAAACCTGACCAAAAGGCTGGCCGAGGCCGGCGAACTGCTGGGCATCCCGGTGCTCGACCATATCATTGTCGGCGACAAGGGCTATACCAGCCTGAAATCGAGGAATCTAATCTGAGGTCAATGCATGAAAAGAAATCTTCTGTTCAAATTAATCGGCATAACGGCCATCATAACATTTGCCATATCAGCGCTTGCGGGATGCGGCCCGCTTCAGACGGCAGTTGGAGACATAGATATCCAGTCAGGCCCGGGCGGGACCCTCAACCTGTGGGACAGCGGGCCGCTCACCCTTGACCCGGCCATATCGAGCGAGATGTCATCCCACCTGTACGTGATGCAGATATTCAACGGCCTGGTCAAATTCAATGAGAACCTTGAGCCCGTCCCCGACCTTGCCGAGCGCTGGGAGATAAGCCCCGATGGTAAAACATATACCTTCTTCCTGCGCGAAAACGCCCGTTTCCATGACGGCAGCCCTATCACGGCCCGTGATATTAAATATTCGTGGGAACGGGCCTGCAGCCCGGCAACCGGGTCGCAAACGGCGTCTACCTACCTCAACGATATAACGGGCTCAGCTGAAGTCATGTCAGGCAAAGCCAACGACATCAGCGGTGTGTCAGTTATCGACGATTACACGCTTTCAGTAACGGTAGATTCTCCCAGGGCCTATTTCCTTTCCAAGCTGGCCTATCCCACTGCCTTCGTGGTGGATAGGAAAAACGTGGAATCGGGCAGCGGTTGGTGGCACAAGCCGAATGGCAGCGGGCCTTACAGGCTGAGCAAGTGGAACGATGGTTCACTTATCATATTACAGCCCAACCAGTACTATTACGGCCAGAAGGCCGCTGCCCGCGTGGCCTTCCAGTTGCTGGACGGCATTCCCATGTCCCTTTATGAAACGGGAAAGATAGACGTGATCGCAATAAGCAAGCTGTATATCGACCGTGCGGCTGACGAAACGGGGCCTTTCTTTGACCAGCTTCACGTCTTCCCCGAGTTCAGCCTGCACTACATCGGGTTCAACACCGGTAAGCCGCCTTTCGACGACCCCCTTGTCAGGCAGGCTTTCAGCCAGGCCG
>Ga0247841_10007747_pt1 | contig 15796 bp, 10 predicted proteins | sample LaCruzMarch2015__2_FD_192410 | JGI IMG/M metagenome (GOLD analysis project Ga0247841, IMG submission 192410) | Freshwater microbial communities from meromictic Lake La Cruz, Castile-La Mancha, Spain - LaCruzMarch2015_18m | ecosystem: Environmental > Aquatic > Freshwater > Lake | place: Spain...
GGATCTGCTGAAGATGGAACCCGCAAAAGCGAAGACTCGGACGAACACAGAAATGGCTTTGTCCGGTTTCACTAATAGTCATTAGGGGTTGGGTCTAAGTATCTGCCGGTTTAGCAGAAATCACGGCGAGCAAAAACTGTCTGAGGAACTATAGGTGGTTAGCCTACGGTTTCCAGTGGTGTTGGCGCGCGCCAACAGTCTCAGAACCCCTCGATAAACGTATCACTGTATCTGGAGGCATCCGGTCTTACCGGGCTGTGCCTTCACCATACTCATTCCACAACTACTCGGTGCACGGTGTCAAGTAATTTCTTCGGAGCATTTTCACCAAACACCTGGGTCAATTTTAGAGAGCACTCAAACAGGTGGGTCAGTTTTGGAGAGCAGAGGTGGGTCAATTTCGGAGAGCGTCAAAGGGATATTCGTGAAAAGGGTTAACCGGCGGCTTTCGCTGCGGCTCTGGCTTACGACGCTGAGCTGATTTGGAACTTGGCGGAGCGGCTGGCGTTCGTTATGACGGATGATTTGCGGAGGCTGTACCGGCAAACGGAGCTGCCGCTCATGCTCATTCTGGACGAGATGCGCCGGGTGGGGATAGGTGTGGACGGCGGTAAATGTGTTGAGGAACGTGCGAGGGCGCAGGCGGAACTTGCGGCTCTTGCCGATGACATTACCCAGGGCAAGATTGTCAATCTCGCTTCCGAGGAACAGGTCTTCCAGTTTCTTGTTGAACAAGGAGTGCGGTTCGCCTCTCCGTGGGTGTACACCACACGAAAAGTCACTATACAGACTCTGGAAGAGGTAGCCCATCTTTATCCGGTTGTACGGAAGGTCCTTGAGTGGCGGGACTTGGCGCAGGATATGGGCTTCTTGAATTTGGCGGCCGGTAAAACCCGTGTCCATCCTATTTAAGGTCAGACTCGCGCCGGCACTTCCCGTATTTACGCGAGACAGCCCGCAGTACAGACCGTAAGCCGTGAGCGGCGGCGTCTATTCATTCCAGCTCCGGGTTGTGTGTTTGTCAAAGCGGACTATTCTCAGGCCCAGTTGCGGATATTGGCTCATCTGTCGGAAGACGAAAATCTCGTTTCTCTATTCAACGCCGGTCGCGATCCGCATACAGAGACAGCGTTGTGGCTCGGTATAGACCGCGACCCAGCCAAGCAGGTGAACTTCGGGATATGCTTTGGGATGTCAGCGGCGGGATTAGCAGCCCGTATAAGCCGGGTACGCAAGAGCTCTGTGGACATAGAGACCGCCCAGACTTACATAGACGCCTTCTACGGTCGGTATCCCGGTGTAAGGACATTCCTTGAAGAAGCGTGGCAGGAACTCAAAGATAAGCCACAGAGCGAACGAATAACCACAGCGCCCTCGGGACGCATACGCCGCTTTGACACAAGAGCCAACAGAGCGGTGGAAAGAAAATTCCGCATTACCTTGCCCCAGCAGATGGAAGCGGACTTGACAAAGACCGCTATGGTCCGGCTGGACAGGATTTTCCGGCGGCGCCGCATGAAAGCACGTATCGTGATGATGATCCACGACGCCTTGTGGGTTGAGGCTCCTCATGAAGAAGTTGAGCAGGTCAGGCATCTGATACGAAGGATGATGACCACAGCGGCAAAACTCAAGGTTCCGTTGGAAGTGGACATCGAGTGACCGTTAGGGAGCATTGTGTTCATGCGGCGCTTGGGGTGGCTTCTTAAGAGAATTCCCGCCGGATAAGCTTTGCCTCCTGCCCTTAATTTTCCAGTACCCAACCGGACCGCCAGTACTTCCCCCCGATCCTAAACAGACGCATCTGCCGAAGGCGCACCGATAGACCGCAATAGGGGCTCCGGTAAGGAAACGCGTTCTCGCGCAGCCAGAACGACGTAGACTCGCGAGCCGAGTTCTTGCATGGGTGAGTATGCCCGAAGGGAGAAAATCGCGTAGAATTGTTCTTAGTGGCTCACGAGAAGGTTCTCTGGAGGAAGAGACGGAAGCTCCGATTGCCCTCTGCGATCACGATGTGCCCCGGCCTGGGCGCAAGATTATAATTGATTATGCCTAGTGTACAAGAGTATGCTCACAGCCTGGGGAGTACAGTTTCGCGGGCAACGTGACGACGGTCTTGCCTGCGGTCGCTCGCGTGGGACACCCCACGGATACCCTATTGGGGTCGGCGGAGCAATCCTTCCACCTCCCACGGGTGCCAAAACGGAGAGAATGGGGAGACCGCGGCATGATTCCGATTTAGGCAGAAATGCTATTGCGAGACCCCTTACCTTGTGTGAGATGACGTACATGACCATTCGGAGCCATGCGGAAATTCCATTTGGGAAGTCCCCCTGCATGGAAAACTTGCTCCGCATAGAGGAATTGACATGCGAAGATTCTGAAAGGGGGCTCATGCCATCGTGCCTCTCGCTCGTTTGAGTGGTGTTGCCGTGCCTATCTCCCCTATTCACTTGTGTGAGTTGCAGAAATGAGTCCGCTCGTAGCAATTAAGCGGAAGCTATGCGCCTCAGGGGCTTAAGTCATTTACAAGTCAGCGGGTCTTTGGCATAGTCATTTAGGCCATGTTTGATCTTACGCTTTGACGTGTAAGAGGATGCCACACGTTATTTGCGCACCTCACGCCGATATGGCTTGAAAAGGTGTAGACCATCATAAGAACCTAGCACAGGAGCCATCAGACCCACTTGTCCAAGAATGTAACCTGAGATGTCGATCAATGCCAGAACGTCAGGAAAAAGGAGGATTCGCTATTAGACCTCTTAGGCCGAACCTGATGGCCCCAGGTGTGGGTTCACACATATTTGAAGATCACTTGTTGGTGTTCTCAGAAAAAACTCAGATCCTATACAATTTTAATCCCTCAGCCGCGTTCATGTGGTGCTGCTGTGAACAAGGCATGAGCGAAGAGGAGATTGCTCAAGCTGTTGTTGCGGCCTTCGGGGTTGGAATTGAGGAAGCACGACACGACGTCCGGAATGCTACGCAGGAATGGATGTCTTTGGGACTCGTTGAATCAGCGCCCGACGATCCTCCTACCATTGCTCTTTCTGAAATGGGAAGCGAGACCTCTGATAATCTTCTTCCTTCGGAACCTCTTACCCCGCATCCTTTATCCAGCACGTATGCATTCGAACTGGCTGGGCAGGGATTTGTCTTGCGTTTCTCTGATGAAAACCTCAAATGGTCTGTCATTGAACCTCTTTTGCACCTTTCTGCAGACGATGTTTCCTCCCCTGTAACTATAGACGTCTTTGAATCTGAGGAGCGCTACGTTATTACCCGGGAAAAGGTCATTGTTGCGGGATGCGCTTTTGTTGATGAGCTGGCGCCTCTGGTTGCTCAAGAGGCGCTCCATGCAGCATGCCAAGGAGGCGATTTCTTAGTCTGCATACACGCTGCTGTGCACAGTTTGGGAAAGGCATGCATCGTACTTCCCGGCGTGGGCGGGACGGGTAAGACAACCCTCTCGGCAGCATTAATCAAAGATGGTTTCCGTTATTTCACGGATGAAGTGGCCCTGTTGGACCGACGGACGCTACGTGTCGTCCCTGCCCCCGTTAGTCTTCGAGTAAAGCAAGGGTCTTGGAAGATGGTTTCGGGCATGTTTCCGGATTTTCTGACTCTCCCGACCCACTCTCTGACCGACGGCTCTAGGCTTCGACTGCTCCCACCTCCTGCCGGGAGTTTTCAAAAGGACCCGGAAGAAGGCAACGTTGTGAAATGCTTGGTTTTCCTCTCGCGATCTTCGGAAGAGAAAACATTTATAAGGCCGCTTTCCCGGATAGAAGTTTTCCAGAGGATTCAGGAGTGCGGTTACAGCGTAGTAGGCATACTGGACCAAAGAACCGTCGCGCAAATCCTCCAGTGGATAAAGACGGTGGACTGTTACGAAATGACGATGAACTCCCTACCCGAGGCGGTAGAGATCGTCAGGGGACTCCTGGAATGACCGGGCGTTGCGCCAGCCTGCTTTTTCTGTGCGAGTGCCTCAACCCTAGTCTTGATTCCGTCAGGGTGGCCGCCCTCCGTGCCAAAATATCCAATAATTCGGTAAATTGGGATCGCGTCATCTTAATGGCGAATACTCAACTGGTCGTCACGGCCTTATGGAGCGCTCTTTGCAGCAAGAATCTTCAGAACCTTTTGCCCGAAGAGGTCGGGTCTTATTTGAGTGAATTACACGGCCTCAACTATAGGAGAAACGAGGCCATAAGGAAACAAACGGAAGAAATCATTCGCAACCTTAACACGGTAGGTCTTGAGCCGATTGTGCTGAAGGGTGCAGCGTTGATGTTCAAAAGCGCTATTGAAGATCCCGGCGTGCGATTCATGCTAGATATTGACATTATGGTACCGGTCGAGCAGGTGAACAAGACAAGAGAGATTGTCTCAGCAATTGGATATCGGAGCGTCGAGAGGGATGATCCTGCTCACGAGCCTACCCATCATCCAGCGACAATGGTCCGCGATGATGAAGTTGCAAAGGTGGAGATTCATATTGATCTGTTTCACCCCTTTGTGGATCCTCCGGTCTTGGGAAAGAATGAGGTCTGGGAATCATCCGAGCAGATCCGAGCAAATGGACTGACTTTTCGAGTCCTGGCACCGACGCACTTCGTCTTACACAACGTCGTACATTCTGAAAGCCACCATCGGGGTTTCGCTCTAAGAAAGGTCCCTGTACGATATTTGCATGACTTAACAGTGTTCTTGCCTCTCTACGGAGCGGAGGTGGACTGGGACGCAATCGACCTTGTCATGGGGAGATATGGGCTCCGGAGAATGATGAGTTCCTATCTTCTCATGGGATCGAGGCTACTTGGAGCGAACGTTCCTACGGCAATGGCCTCTTCTATCGGATCGTGGCTTCACTATGCACAGTGCATGATTTTTGCATCGTGTCCTCCTGATATGGAGGTTTGGCGAACCCATGTGACAAAACAAGTATTGAGTCTCTGCATCCTTTTTTCGTCGAGTAGAATGCAGGCTCGCTTTGGCTGCTCTGACGAATGGAAGGACTTGACGAAAACGCGGTTGCTTTATTTGGCACATCTTGTTAGAAAATACCTGTTTGGTCCCCAACGTTCGATTCTGCCGGATTTGCTTCCGGGAAAAGACGTTTCGAATGCCTTTAAGAGCGCATTGAAGGAGGTTACGGATGAAACTTCTGGAAAATGATAAGCCACTTGCGGCGGCAGAAGTAGCTTGTTCCACCGATGAGGAACGCCGTGAGTTCTTGAAGAAGTGTGGCCGCTTCGCAGCGTACACGACGCCGGTGGTCATGGCGGTATTGTGCTACGACCCCAAAACGGCTCATGCTGCTCAATCATAGACCTGAGTTGACTAGGCTCATTGACCATGTTGCCGTAATGATTGAATGGTTTGCGGAGACGGTTGTTTTACCCCCCACTGCAACTGCGTGAGTAGATAGTTCCAAAGAGTGGGCTCCTGACGAAAGATCGGACCTCTGGCGCTCGATCAGTTTTTTTGGCGTGTGTCAGTAGGAACGGCCACGTTGTGTCACGAGACGGTGTTCTGGGTCTCATTCTTGAGGCCTTGCGTTGCGGCCATCAGTGGGCGAGCGACCGTGTTCATCGATTTGTCATGAACGGGATGAAAGACAACTTTATTCGGGTAAGGGAACAAGTTCCTTTTTGTGGGGTCTTCGTTCCGGATGTCAAAACGCCACGGCGGGTCAGCCACGATGACGGAGTACTTGCGCTTGGGCAATGTGGGAGGCTCATTCTGTAATCTTTCCATTTCCCTGCGGACTATGAGCTTGCGATATACTCCGTTGAGACTGCGATGCTTGGAGTCCATTTCGTTAAGCAGGTCACCGTATCTATCAGGCTGCCTTTCAGCAGCGGCGACGATCTCTTCCGCACGTTCCAGAGTCTTGTACGACATCCCCACGTGCGCCGCCAACTTATCCCTTGTCTTCCCTTTCATAAGGAGTGGTAAATTACCGCCAGTTATGATCCCTTTTCTGCTGAACCTATCACCCTCACTCATTCGCTCGTGGGCTCTTTGCCGCTCCGCTTCTTCCAGCGCCCTCTTAATGGCTACAGCCTCACTGGGCAAGAAATCCTGCCTTATGACGTTCTCATCGTGTTCCGCCCTCAATTCATCCAGATCAATTATGCGAGCCGGAATCTTCTTCCAGCCCAGTTGTTTGCAGGCTGAGAGTCTCCTTGCTCCTGCGATAAGACGGTAGTCAGGGTTCACTAACACGGGATGGAGGAGACCGAGGGCGCTAACGCTGTCCACCAAAGGATTCAGGTCTCCGAGACGCTTGCGAAATCTATTCTCAACCGTGATGGAATCAATGGGTAGGAGTAGCGTTTCGTCTTTCCGATTCAAATCAGTCTTGTCGGTACGGTCGTCGCTCACTTCCGCCTCGCCATTGCAACGGGCTTGCGAGGAGCCCGAAAGTCCGAGAGATTTTCAAGCTCAGGCTGTCCTATAACAAAAAATATCCCGTTGTAACAGCGAGAAGAGGGGCGCGGCCTCGTTAACAAAGCCAAATGGAAGACATTCAACCCTCCTGGCGCCTCCTTTGAGAAAGATGTTTACCGTCTATCGCCGAACCAATGGAGTTGTCTTCTTATGGACTACTGCCCGATCAAATCTGCGCAGGTGGGAATCAATGGAGCTATGCGCTTCGGGGCGGGCGCGTGCGGGCAAAGCTGAGACGCGGACTTAAAGCAGCCACAGCGCCACAAGGTTGGCCCCACATTGAGTGGCCGTCATCACGAGCGGCGATGGCCGACATGCCTGACGAATTTTACCGGTTGATTATGGAGGCCGCCGAAGAATAGCAGTAGCTCGCCTGCCTTTGAAGACGACAGCGAAGCCTTTGCGTTCCACCTTGACCACGTCAGGCTCGGCCACATCAATTCTGAGCGCCGGTAGAGACACGCGTTCTCGCGTAAGGAGAACGACGTGGACGCACGGGCGGAGTTTTTGAATAGGGTGCATGCCCGGGGACGACAAATCGCGGAAAATTGTTCTCACGCCCTTATACGCGAAATGCGGAGAACCGTCGGGGACGAGATAGCCGGTGCGGAGACCGCACGCTTTTATATGGGCCGACAGCTTTTGGTCTGGTGGAGTTCAGACGAAGGACTTCTGCACCAATGCATTTGGCGCCGGTTACCAGTCCCGTACAGAATCTTTGACTCGCCTGGCCAGTTAGAGTAGTTTTTATTCGGAGAGAGCTCTTTTTGGACATACAGACTCTCACAGACCCCGACAGACTCCCACATCATCAAGGAGGGATCCGTGCCAGACGAGCTCGACAACCCGGCAGTGGCAAGAATCCTGATTGCAGAAGATCAGATGATCGTTGCGGAAGACCTGGAGCTGACTTTAGCAGACATGGGGCACGAGGTTGTAGGTAAGGTTCCGACCGGAGAATTGGCCGTCAAACTGGCCGAAGAGTCGCAGCCGGATCTTATATTGATGGACATCAGTTTGCGTGGCGAGATCGACGGCATTCAAGCATCGGAACAGATCCGGTCTCGGCTCGACATCCCCGTTATCTATCTTACGGCTTATGAGGAGACAGACACGGTTTTTCGGGCAAAGATGACCGAGCCCTACGGTTTTCTAGCAAAGCCGTTCTCATCCCATATTCTGAAAACCACAATTGAGACGGCGCTGTACAAACATGCGGCTGACAAGCGAGTGAAGGAAAGCGAACAGCGATACCGGACGCTGGTCGAACAGTCGATTGATGGAATAGCCCTGATTCAGGGCACAACCATACGCTTTGTCAATTCTGCATGCAAAAGAATGTTTGGCTTGGACAGTAACGACGAAATAGAGGGACAAGACTTCTTGGCATTTGTAGCCCCGGAATTTCGGGACTTAATGGAGAAAAGGGGATATGAACGAGAAGAGGGCAAACCTGTTCCCAACTCCTATGAATTCACGGCGCTCCGAAAGGACGGGACCCTGTTTGCCGCCGAAATAAGGGTAAATTTGACTACATACCGTGGAAAATCGGCTATGCAGGCGGTAATAAGAGACATCACCGAACGCAAGAAGGTCGAGAAGGCTCTATTAGAGTCTGAGAAACGATATCGGGCACTTTTCGAAGGAGCGGCGGAAGGTATATTGGTGGCCGATGTCGAAACAAAGAAACTGTGCTTTGCAAACCCTGCAATGTGCAAAATGTTCGGATATACCTCGGAAGAGATGGTTCAACTGAATGTGGGCGACATCCATCCGGCAGAATCCATTCAAGAGGTTGCCGCTGATTTCGACGCCATCGGTAGAAAAGATTACATTCTGGCCCCTAGTATCCCCTGTTTGCGGAAGGATGGCTCTGTCTTCTACGCCGACATCGCTGGCAGGCCAATTGACATCGAAGGCCGACAGATGAATGTAGGTTTCTTTACAGACATCACCGAGCGCAAGCGTACGGAAGAAGATCTTGCTATTGCCTTGCAGCGCATCACCGCACACATGGATAACTCACCTCTCGCAGTCGTTGAATTTGACCCGGATTTTCGCGTGATCCGGTGGTCAGATGGAGCAGAGAGGGTCTTCGGCTGGGCCCCCGAGCAGGTGATGGGAAGATCTGTTTATGAAATGAGATGGATGCGAGACGAGGATAAGGAGCTGGTTTGCAAAGAAACGGCACTTCTCCTTTCTGGTGCACGAACCCGCTCACTGTGCATACATCGTAACTACAAGAAGGACGGTTCAGTAATTGACTGCGAATGGTACAATTCGGCTATTTACGATTCTCATGGCCGTCTGGCTTCAGTTTTGTCCCTGGTCTTGGACATCACCGAACGCAAAAAGGCTGAGGAGGGCCTGCAGGAGAGCGAAGAACGGTACCGACGGCTATTTGAGGATGCGCCCTTGATGTATGTCATCACGCGAAATGAACATGGTGCCCCCGTCATCACCGACTGCAACGAAATGTTTCTGAGTTCCCTGGGTTATTTGCGAGAAGAAGTCCTTGGAAAACCCTTGACAGACTTTTACTCCCTTGAGTCACGCACGGAGCTGCTGGAACGTGGCGGCTACGTCCGAGCCTTAGCAGGAGAATTTTTCATCGGGGAACGAGAACTGCTGACGCGCCGCGGCACATTCATTCCGGCCCTCTGCTACGCAGCGCCTGAGCGGGATCCTGGCGGAGAGGTGATCGGAACACGGGGCATGTTTGTGGACATATCCGACCGCAAACGGGCCGAGGAGGCCCTGCGGGAGAGCGAGGAGAAGTTCCGACTGTTCATGGACAATAGCCCGACCATAGCTTGGACGAAGGACGAGCAGGGACGATACGTTTACCTCAACAAGACACATGAGAAGTATTTCGGACTTCAACTCGACGATTGGCTTGGCAAAAGCCATTATAAACGTTGGCCCCAAGAAATTGCGGATTCGATTTGGAAGAACGACCAAGCTGTGTTGGCCTCTGGACAGCCGATGGAAGTCATCGAGGAGGCGATTTACAGCGACGGACAGCCCTGCACATGGTTAAATCTCAAGTTCCCCTTCCAAGATGCATCTGGGAAGAGGTACGTTGGTGGAATCGGCATTGATGTGACGTTGCGAGAGAAACTTCAGCGAGAGCTTGGTCAAAGCGAAGAGCGGTTCCGTATGGTCTACGAATCGGGCATGCTTGGGATGGCCTTCTGCGAGGCTGACGGTCGGGTTCTTGACGCTAATGACGCCTATCTGGATATGATCGGGTGTTCCCGAGAGGATTTGTTGAACAATCGAGTAAACTGGAAAGATATCACATCAGCCGAACACCTTCCCGCCGATTTCAACGCCATTGAAGAACTCAAGGCCCATGGCGTGTGCAGACCGTACGAGAAGGAATACCTGCTCCGTGACGGTACCCGCGTGCCAGTGGTCATAGGCGGTGCAGTACTTGCTGGCTGCTCTCCAGAGATAATCGCCTTTGCGTTGGACATCACCCACCGCAAGAAGGCGGAGGAGCAAATCAAAGCGTCTTTGAAAGAGAAAGAAGTCTTGCTCCGTGAAATCCACCACAGGGTCAGGAACAATCTTACGTTAGTCAGCAGCTTGCTGAGGCTCCAGGCTCGCTACGCCAAGGACGAATATCATCTTCGGATGTTCACAGAATCAGAAGACCGGATCAGGGCAATGGCCTTGGCTCATGAGAAGCTATACCAAACGGAGAATCTTGCCTCGATCAATAGCAAGAATTATTTACGGAGTCTTGTCAGGCACCTGTTGGGCGCATTGGGCAAGAGAGGATCAAAAGTGCAACTTGAGATGCAAGTGGAGGAGGCGCCCCTCGACCTGGAAACCTGTTGCATCTTGGGTTTCATCGTCACAGAACTGGTTAGTAACTGCCTCAAACATGCCTTCTCCGACCATCGGGCTGGTAAGATCTCGCTTTTTTTCAAGCAGATTGAAGACCCAACATTCGCACTCTCGGTGGCTGATGATGGTATCGGTATGCCGGAAAATATCCAGTTGCAGGAGGCAAACACAATGGGGCTCAATCTGGTCAGAATATTTACCCGCCAGCTTGGTGGCCATGTTGAAGTGCGACGGGATCATGGAACAGAGGTCATTTTGACATTCAACCTTAGCCCATCAAGGGAAGTGTCAGGCGTTCATTCAGATCTATGCGCCGTCTCCCACAGTTGAGCCTCTCGGTTGGGGTAAAAGCCCGTTCAGGCAAGAGCCTTTATCGTTACTCTCACGCACTGCCTTAACCTGCTGATCGCAACTCCATTTCTTTCAGTATCTCTATTGTTCTGCCATTTCCCAGCTCCATTCCCACGCAGTCACGTTCCCAATAGATTTTCACTGACTTCGCCTGATCGATTCTGAGCACCGACAAGGGCACGCGTTCTCGCGCAAGGAGAACCACGTAGACGCGCGGAACAAGTTTTTGAATAGGTCGGGATGCCTCAAGACGGAAAATCGCGCAGAATTGTTCTCATGCGTTCACGAGACGACTCTCTCGGGGAAGAGATAGAAGCTCCGACTACCCGACACTTTCACGGAGTCCTTGTTCATTTGGCTTCAGCCTTCCCCTTGTCCCGATACTACCAAGCTTTTTTGGGGTGAGGGCCAACGAGAACATTGTACTTGACAGTGGCGGTTCCGAGTAGTACGCTAAACACCAGGAAAATACAGGCTTTTTCGGTAAGGTGATGACGATTTTGCCTCGGGAGGTGCAGGTGGGAGATATGCGGTGGCCTTTTCTGGGTTTGAGGAACCATCCCGTGACCAGGTAGCGGTCCAATACCCTCGATATGAAAGAACCGCCGGATAATTGCAGACTGGACCCGACAAGATCTATCGCCTGGCCTGCCGCAGCAGAACAAGCAATGTGTCAACGTTCCAATGGCTCGTGCGCACCACAGGCCGAGATATTAGAAACTCCGAAACCGAATCCGATCAACCCGGCAGAGTCCCCGGAGGCAGGTGAGCGAAAGGAGGGATTTGAAATGGTGGAGTCTCCAAAAAGCTACGATGCGCATCTCGATGAATTCCGCAAGATAGCCTACGTCAAGAGCCTGGAAGAATACAAAGAGCTTTATCGACGGTCGCTGGAGGATGTAGACAACTTCTGGGGGGAAATGGCCAGGGAGTACATCACCTGGTACAAGGAGTGGGACTCCGTGCTCCGGTACGACTTTGAGGAGGCCGAGATCGAATGGTTCGGCGGGGCCCAGTTGAATGTTTCATACAATTGCCTGGACCGTCACCTCCCCAAGCTCCAGAACCGAGTGGCCTATTATTGGGAAGGCGACGATCCCTCCCAATCCAGGATTGTCACTTACCAGGCGCTTTACGAGCAGGTTAACAAATTTGCCGCCGCGCTCAAGAAACTGGGAGTGCGCAAAGGGGACCGGGTCGCTATATATATGCCCATGATTGTGGAACTCCCCATAGCCATGCTGGCTTGCGCAAGAATAGGGGCCATTCACAGCGTGATTTTCGGGGGATTCAGTGCTGAGTCCATTGCAGGACGCGTCCTGGACTGCAAGGCTAAACTCGTGATTACGGTTGACGGGGGATACCGAGCCGGCAAGGTTCTCCATCTGAAAAAGAATGTGGAAGAGGCCCTCTGGTACAAGGAATGGGACTTCGCGCTTCGGTCTCGCTGCCCCGACGTGGAGAAGGTCATCGTGTTCAATCGGGCCAATCTGGGTCTCCAACTCGATCCCGAGAGAGAGCTGTGGTGGCATGAGCTGATCAGTGACCCATCTCTGCCTTCATACGTGGAACCCGAGAAGATGAATTCGGAAGACCCTCTTTTCATCCTATATACCAGCGGCAGCACGGGAAGACCCAAAGGGGCGCTGCATACTCAGGGAGGCTATCTGCTCCATGTGGCAATGACCACAAAATTGGTCTTCGATCTCAAAGATCACGAAACTTTCTGGTGTACTGCCGACATCGGCTGGATCACCGGCCACAGCTATATTGTGTACGGCCCGCTGTGCTGCGGATTCACCAGTGTCATGTTTGAGGGAGTTCCCAGCTATCCGGATTTCGGGCGGTTCTGGTCGATCGTGGAAAAGTACCGGGTAAACAAGTTTTACACAGCGCCCACGGCGATACGCACCCTCGCCAAGGAAGGCCCGGAATATGTCAAGAAATACGACGTCTCCTCACTCCAACTCCTGGGATCGGTGGGGGAGCCGATAAACCCCGAGGCGTGGCGATGGTATTATCACCACGTGGGCCGAGACTGGTGTCCCATCGTTGACACCTGGTGGCAGACCGAGTCCGGCGGGCAGCTAATGAGTCCGCTCCCCGCTGTGGCTCCTATCAAACCGGGCTCTTGTTCGTTTCCTTTCTTCGGAGTCGATCCGATCATCATGGACCCCGACACGGGCAAAGAGGTCGAGTTACCGGGTCAAGAAGGCCATCTGTTCATAAAGAGACCTTGGCCGGGCATAATGAGGACCGTGTACGGCAACCACCAAAGTTTCAAGGACATCTACTTCTCACGGGTGCCAGGTCTGTACTTCACTGGTGACGGCGCGAAGAAGGACGAGGACGGTTATTACTGGATCAGCGGGCGTATCGATGACGTCATCAACGTATCAGGGCACCGCCTGGGCACAGCGGAAGTCGAATCCGCCCTGGTCTTGCATCCCAAGGTGGCCGAAGCCGCGGTGGTAGGGTGCCCTCATACAATCAAAGGCCAAGGTATTTACGCTTACGTCACGCTCAAGACCGGAACGGTGGAATCGGAGGAGTTACGAAACGAGTTGGTGCAGTTGATCAGGAGTCAGATAGGCCCCATAGCTACCCCGGATGCCATTCAGTGGGCTGATGGCCTGCCCAAGACGCGCAGCGGAAAGATCATGCGCAGGACTCTCAAGAAGATAGCCGCAGGACAGGTGGAGGATCTGGGCGACGCATCGACGCTTGCCGATCCAACGGTGCTCGACGCCCTGGTAAGAGATCGCCTGACGGTTAAGTCTTAAGCAAGATTTTTCATAAGATAAGACCCCATGCACGTCTGACTGCCCCATCGATGCTCGGAGTCTTTGCCATGGCTCTCCACGTGCATGTAGCCGACCCGGACGTAATATCAGTCTTAGCCAGATCAATTCTGAGCGACGTTCTCATTTTCCGAAGGAACGGGTATATGGGGCTTCTCGCGTTATACCCTCCCTATAGGATAACTACGGCTCGATGATACTGCATGTATTGGAATGGGCAAATTCGGATCGCATCACATGACAGAGGCCGCCAACAAGATGCAAGAGTCTGATGCGAATTCAAAGGCAAACCAGAGCCTTCAAAGCCTGATTTGGCTCGCTAACTGCACTGGTTTCTAGAGGCGGTTGCAAAACCTCATAAACGTTTTATGACAATCATGACGCAGGCGATCTGAATGAAGGCCTCGTACATGCAGACCTGATGCTCGTATCGGACTACGATGCGTTCAAAGTTGCCGAACCAACTGAAAGTTCTCTCGACTGTATATCGTCTCCTGTAGCGATCCCATAGTCGATCATCCTGTCTATTGACGTTTCGGTGGTTGCGCCGATGTGGAGAGAGCAAATTGATTCCGCGTTTCCTGAGCCTTTTGCGAAGAGGGTCGCTGTCGTACGCCTTGTCTCCGATCACTCTTTTCGGACGGGTTCGCGGCCTCCCCGGCCCTTTCCTGGGGACTTTGATTTGCTGGAGCGTCTTTTCGGCAAGCCTGACCTCTGCTGGCGAAGCAGAGTCGGTATAGCTTCCCAGAGGAAGACCCTTGCCATCGACCACCACCATACACTTTGTTCCCTTTCCCCTTTTGGTCTTCCCGACCGCGAGGCCCCTTTTTTTGCCGGGAAGAAGGTCGCATCAATGAAGGACTCTTCCCAATCCAAGACCCCGTTGGCATCCAATTCCGAGAGAAAGGCCCTCCACATATCCTTCAGTACTTCAGCCTCATACCATTCCTTCAGGCGACGCCAGCAGGTTGAGGGGTGTGGGTACTTGTCGGGAAGATCTTTCCATCTGGCTCCCGTCTTGAGTATCCAGAGGATTCCCTCGAAGACCAAGCGGTCATCCGCTCTGGGACGACCTCCTTTTAGACGAGGAGGAGGCTTGGGAATGAGGGGTTCGATCTTCTTCCACTGCTCATCCGTTAGATACACGACGCGTTTGCTCACCGGACTTACCTCCGGCGAGCTAAATATACCAAAAATATCAGGAAAACAAACTGTTAAATCGCTCGCGATTTCGCGGGGTTACTGCCCATCGGAGGTTTTGCAACCGCTTCTAATCAGAATTCTAGCCTCTCCCACTAAGATCAACACGCCGCGCGTGCGGCATGTTGGTGAGCCACTTGAAGGCGGGGTCTGGAAAAGCAAGAAAATGGCTCCGTTCGGCGTTGTCTTGTCGGTCCTTTTAAAGAGCACTGCTGGGACTCGAATTCGACATGTCCCGCATTAGGAAACAACTCAATCGGCATCAGCGTTTACGGCCTAAGACACGCATAGGTACACAGATAGTACAAATTTGATGGGGATCTCCATCGTATGCTTCGGGTGCCTTTCATTGAGAGTGACCGCCCGCGAGGACTTGAACGGAACCATGTTCTTGAGGTCATCAATCCATGCCCCCTTTCTCGGTATCCGCCGATCCGCTAACCGATGAATTTGCCCATCCGATTGCTCTGATCCGATAACTACACGTTCCCGAGAATTCGCGGGAGGCTTAGCCAGATCCATTCTGAGCGACGTTCTGTGTCTCCGAGGGTAAAAGGTTAAGGACTTTCTCGCACCATACCTGCAAAATATCTTAGAATATCTTTTAGTTATTCATGTCGTTTCACAGCTGTGAGATTCTTTCTGAGGGTATTCGAAACTTGTCATGTTGAAGGATCCCAGGTATAAGAAATCTGCAGAAGGCATGGATAAGAGCCACCCTGGAGATGCCTGTGGTACTTCTGGAGCTTGATGGTGCGTGAGCACGGCGTAGCCTTTATGCCTATCCGCACAAGATGATATGATGATTCGCGATACAAAAGAGAGCAACGGGAGCTCAAGGTATTAGAAGTGGTTGCAAAACTTACATTTTCGATCGTGACTCACTGAAATCATGAGGCCAGAACGTTGAACGAACCTGTTTTGCAACCACTTGTAGCGCACATTTGGCCATCCTTGCAAGGGACTGTTCTGCAAGGAGGAAATCAAAATTGCCTATCTTATACGGTATCCGTTCAGGGGGATCAAGCAGCCTTCTTGAGTTCATTTTCTTCTGTGTGCAGTAACGAAGGCGCAGGGAGCCCTCTGCGGTAGGCGTTGATTGCCTCAGTCAGGAACTCGATGGGATTTCT
>Ga0247841_10007749_pt1 | contig 15794 bp, 11 predicted proteins | sample LaCruzMarch2015__2_FD_192410 | JGI IMG/M metagenome (GOLD analysis project Ga0247841, IMG submission 192410) | Freshwater microbial communities from meromictic Lake La Cruz, Castile-La Mancha, Spain - LaCruzMarch2015_18m | ecosystem: Environmental > Aquatic > Freshwater > Lake | place: Spain...
GGCAATAATGATGTTTGGGGATACGGAAAATTTACGCATTTAGCGCTTAATCAGCCGAGCGGAAATAATGTTGTGGATATTGATTTGTTAAAAAACCGGGGCGCGTATACAACTCCCACGGCTTTAATGTTGCTGGCAGGTTTGGCGCATTTTTTAAGAAAAGAAGTAGTGGATATTTTGGGGCTAGGATTAATCTTAGTGTTAACGCTGGGCGCTTTCTTGATTAAGGAATTATGCCTAAAACACTGGAAGGTAAAGACTCTTTTAGCTTATTTGATCGCGATTGTTTGGATTAGTTCGTCGTTTTCTTTTTATCTGGCGAGTAATTATTTTCTTGCCCAATGGCTGGGGATTTGTATCTTTTTAGCGAGCATATTGGTAGCGCTGGGAAATGAAGATAAAATTTTGATCCCAACAATAACTTTGAGCTTGTTAAACTACTTGATGTTGATGACTTACCCGGGACTGTTTTTTCCCTGTATGGTGATTTTATTGTTTTTAGCCGGGATGGAGTCGGCGTTTTCTGGGAAGAACTTGGGGGCAGCAGGTGTTCTTTTTTCTATTCCCGCAGCACTGGGTATTACCGGCGCGCTTAATTTAAAATATTTAAAAGCCACGATATCGCACGTGGCGGAGTTTTCCAGTTTAGCCGCGGGTTGGCCGTTGGGTTTGTTAAATCCGTTTACTTTGATCGCCATACCGGTTACGCCGATTGATTCCGGGGCACTGGTGGTTAAAGTTTTAGGTTATTTTGTTATTTTCGCATTGGCCGGTTATTTGATCTATCGGGCCAATAAAACAAAAACTTTATCCGCGGCACAATTCGCACTTTCCAGCGTGTTTATCTTGGGTTTGGTGGTGTATTTGTTTTATTATGGGCTAAAGGGTAATTCTTACCAGCAATGGAAATTCGCCGGTTCCGTGGTTTTACCGTTATCGTTTTTGCCCATGGTTGGGCTGGTTAGTGCTTTGGGAAAGGGCAAAATAAGCACTACGGTTAAATACGCGTTTTTAATCGCGTTTATCGGGTTAAATCTCTGGGTTATAAATAAATTGGCAATTCGTTTTTTAACTGATTTAAAGGTGTATGCTCCGCTGAGGGCACTGGTAGATTATGATCAAGACCTCAAAATAGAAAATATAGCGGTTGATCTTAAAGATGATCATATGGGGACAATGATCGCGGCACAGTTTATTAACCAAAAGCCATTGACTTTACGATCTCGTTCCTATTATTCTAAAGAAGAGGTAAAAAATTATTTAGAACCGCCTTTAGGCGGTATTTTGCTGACGAATAATTGTTCAGGATTTAATTCTCAAGACTTGACGATGCTGGGGAATTCATTTTACATTATTCGTAGTGATCTCCGGTTGCTGGAAAAGATTTTTATTAAATTCAATAAGCCACTGTCTTTTATTTCAAGGACATCCGGATTGAGTATAGCGGAAAGCTGGGGGCGTTGGAGTGATGGTTATAAAATGGTGCTGGAGATTCCGGTTAAGAAAGAATGGAAAGAAGTAGAGTTGAAATTTAAAGGTATGCCATTTCTTGCGCCAGGCATCGAAAGACAGCGAATGTTTTTTTCGGTTCATGGGAAGAGATTGAATGATTATTTTGTGTCAAAAGAAACCGTAATTAATATTTATCTTAATCAAGCAATGTTTGACGATGGTTATGTGGAATTGACGATTGATTTGCCAGACGCCCAAACGCCGAGTAAATTTGGTTCTATCGATCAGCGTGTTTTAGCATTCGCGTTTTATTCTCTGGAAATTAAAGCTACGGGTAACTTTAATGAATAAAAATAATTCTGCTTCGATGGTGAGTGTAATTATTGTAACCATCGGTGCCAAAGACTATTTGCAAAAATGTTTAAACTCGCTGCTGCAACAAACGCAGCGGGATTTGGAGATTATTATTATTGATAATTCTTTGCGGCCGGATTTTGTCAAGGAAATCCAAAGACTATATTCATCGGTAAAGATTTATGCTAGTGATGAGAATTTATTTTACGCGGCGGCTTTGAATAAGGCGATCACGTTAAGTAAGGGTGAGTTTGTCCTTTGCCTTAATGATGATGTGGTTTTAGACCAGTATTTTATTCAGGAAGCATTAAAGGGTTTTTTAATTAAAGATAATATTGGCATGGTGAGTGGAAAAATTTTACGCGCGGATGGAAAAACTTTGGATAGTACGGGTTTATATTTAAGCGTTTGGCGTAGCGCCAAAGAAAGAGGTTATGGCCAGCTAGACCGGGGACAATTCTCTAAGCGGGGTTTAATTTTTGGGGTTAGCGGATCGGCAGCTTTTTACCGCAAAGCGATGCTGGAGGCAGTTAAAAATAAAGGCAGTTATTTTGATGCTGATTTTCGCATGTTTTATGAGGATTTAGATCTAGCTTGGCGGGCTCAAAAACGCAATTGGCGTGCTTATTATGTTCCCACAGCTATAGCCTATCATGTGCGGGGAGGGTCATTCCGTCCGGATTCCGGTATAAATAAGGCTATCGGGCGTAAATATTTAAATGATCAGTTGCACGCGGATTTGATTAAGAATCGTTATCTGACGATGTTAAAAAATGAAACTTTTTTTAGTTTTTTCTTGCACTTTATTCCGATATTAATCTATGATTCAGGCGCCTGGATTTATGTTATATTTTTCCGGCCTAAGGTTTTAAAAATATTTTTACGGAATTTAAAAATTGGATTTAAGATTTAGGCTTAGATAACAGGCCTAAGATTGCCCACCAAATTAAGCATACCTCAGGAAGAAAGAAGCTAAAATCCCATAAGTTGTGGAAGATAAACGCGGATAAGCAGGTAATCAGGACCAATGTCTCTTGATCGCTAGACAGAGATTTAAGTTTATTAATACTATTGGTTAGAATCGCATAAATAAACCAGATTAATGAGGCCAGGCCAATTAAACCCGCCTCTGCCCAGAATTGTAAAAAGGAGTTATGCGCGTAACGCGAATAGGCAAGGTTAAAATTTCCTAGCCCGATTCCGATGAAAGGGTGCAGTTTAATGACTTGGATCGTGTCGTGCCAATAATTAAGGCGCATAAAAACAGAAAACATTGGGCTAAGGTGTTCTTTCCCGGAAGTATAGCGCATTAAGAATACTAAAGGGATAAGCAGGATTAGCCCGAGAAGAAAAATAATCCTCGATTTTTTAAAATCATTTTTTAATAACACGTAAACTAAAGCCGCCAGGGACAAGCCGATAAAGGCACCGAGGGACGCGGTAAGAAGTATGGCCGCGAATAGAGGAATCGCCAGCCAAATTCTTTTTTTATACAATAAAACAAGTGGAGCGATCATGGTGAGATAGCCGGCAAGTATTCCCGGGGTAACAAAGGGAAAGAATACTCTTTTTTGCCGCAAGTAGTCTAAGACAAAAGGGCTAGTGATATGTTGAGAATTTATTAAATTACGCAGATGCGCGAAACCAATAAAGTATTGATAAAGCGCTAAAATACTAATCAATATACCGCAAGCGAATATTCCGGCTAAGTAACGTTTTCTGGTGGTTTCGTTTAAGCTGGGTAGAATCAAAATAAGCAGTATGCCGCTTAAATATTTATATAATTCCGCGGAGCTTTTAATTCTATCTATGGAGAAATACGAGGAGACAAGTAAGGCCAGAGCAAAAAATATAATTGGCAAGAACAGATTTTTAAATTTTTCCGGCAAGGAGTTATTTTTTATAAGCCAGAATAAAAGTAACCCGATAAGCGCAAAAGAATACACGGAATTAGCCCAGGGATGAGCTAGAGAAGAAATAAAAGGACGGATGAATATAAGGATCAACAGTAAATGCTGCAACATTAAATAATTATATTTTAAAATCGCTCAGATGTCAAACAAATAATAAACTACAGAGCATGATTTAGTTTCCAATTACGTCAAAAATGTTATATAATAAAAACAATGCTTTTAAAAATCGAATTATTTATCAGTGGGATGCGGTGATCCGTCTAAAGCGGGTAAATTAAGGAGGAAGATAATGGGTAATGAGAATATCAACAAACTAGTTACAAACATAGAAAAAGTTATTGTCGGTAAAACCGAAACAATTAAAATGTTGATTATCGGGTTGTTGACTAACGGCCATATCCTGATTGAAGATATTCCGGGTATGGGTAAAACAATGCTGGCATTGACGTTAGCTAAATCCATCAGCGGAGAGATTAAAAGAATCCAAGCGACACCGGATTTGCTGCCCACGGATATTACCGGCGGGTTTGTTTACAGCCCAAAGACGGGAGAATTTGATTTTAAAAGGGGCCCGGTGTTTACGCATATTCTTCTGGTGGACGAAATTAATCGTACTACACCGCGTACGCAATCGGCTCTTTTGGAATGTATGCAAGAGTATAAAGTTACCGTGGAAGGGACGACCTTTGTTTTACCGGTTCCTTTTATGACGATCGCCACGCAAAACCCGATTGAGTTTCAGGGAACATACGCTTTGCCCGAAGCTCAGATCGACAGGTTTTTGATGAAAATTAACATTGGATATCCATCTTTGGTGGAAGAAATAAAAATTATTTCTGAACAGAAGATTAAGCATCCCGTGGAAAGCGTTATGCCGGTAATGACTCTGGAGGATGTTTTGAGGTATCAAGAACAGGTGAAAAGAATCCAGGTCTCTTCTGAAATATTAGAATATATTGTTAAGCTTATCTCCGCAACGCGTAAATCTGATGTTGTAAAAATAGGAGCAAGCCCGCGTGCTTCGATCGCGATTATGAAAGCTAGTTGCGCTTGGGCATTCATCGAGGGAAGAGATTATGTTATACCCGATGATGTGGCTAAGCTACTGCCGCATGTTTTAAAACACAGGATTATTTTGCATCCTAAAGCGACGATTTCTGGAATGACTTCGGAGTTGGTGGTTACGGGAATATTGAAACAAGTTCCGATTTCTTAATTTAAATATGTACAAGAAATTCCTGGGAAAATGGATACTGCTTTTGGTGCTTTTGGCTTTTAGTTTCTTTATGAGCCTGAAGACCTCCTATGTTATTTTCTGCTATTTCTTCTGGGCGCTTTTCTCGGTGTTAAGCGTAAGTTTTATCTGGTTAATTTTAGTATATTCCAGTAGAAAGCTTTATTTACAACGAAAGATAACTTTAAAAATAGAAGAAGATGATACCGCAGAGATTGTTTTGGAAGTTATCAATAAAAGTTTTTTGCCGATTTATGATATTGTGGTGGAGGATTATTTAAGTTGCGCCTACTTGCAAGAAAGACAGAAGTTGATTATGCTGGATTGCTTGAAATCTAATTTTTCAAGCAGGTTGAGATATCATTGTTTATGCCCTCAGCGAGGCAGGTATGATGTCGGGCCACTGAAAGTTTATTTTTTCGATCCGCTAGGTTTGTTTTATTTTAAGCAAGTATATCCAGTGTTTTCAGAGGTTTATGTTTATCCGCGGACATTTAATATTCATAGATTTCCCGCTTTAAATAAGGGAACCAGCCCTTGGCAAGGCGTGGAAACTTCGCGGGTAAGCGGTGATGATGATGATTTTTACGGCGTGCGAGAATACCGAAGAGGAGACCCCTTAAAAAAGATCCACTGGATGGTTTCGGCACGCAAAAACCAGTTAATTGTCAAAGAATTCCAACGACAGAGTTTCTTTAGAGCGACCATTTTATTTAATTTAGAAAAGGATGATAATGTGGGAGAAGGTAAGGAATCTGTGGGAGAATATACCGTAAAGATCGTGGCTTCGATTGCTAAATATCTGATTAATTTGGGTGTGACGATTGAGGTTATTTCACATGCCCAGGAAGTAGTGCACATTCCTTTTAATAAAGGGGAAGATCACTTAGAAGAGATTCTTAAGTTTTTGACGATTGCTAAATCAGAAAGCATGATCACCTTGCCAGAATTATTCGCGTCATTTCAGCGTAATATTTTAGAGGATTCCAGTTTAATCGTGGTGATGACGGATAAAAATAAAGCATTTCTACCGACGATGCTTTCTTTAGGAGTGAGAAACGTATCTTTGGTGCCGATATTTATTTTATCTTCAACGTTTGTTAAAGGTTATTTTGGGCTGAATAAAGCCAAAGATTTTGGTTTGGATATGTTTAAAAATATTAGTTTGAATCCTATTTATGTCGCCTGTAGAGATAATTTAGAAGAAAAATTCTAATCAAAGAGATGATGGAAAATAAAGACCACTGTTTTTACGCAGAGTATTTTTTGACGTTTTTGCTTTTTGTGCCGTTATTACTTTTATTTCCTCAAGAAGTAGTTCCTTTGCGCATTTTTATTATTGGCGGCATGATCCTGGGCGCGGCGGTCGCTTACAGCAGCCGGGAAAAGTTTATTACTCTGCGCAAGTTCGCTACTCTAGCGGCGAGTTTATTGATTTTAGCCGGAGCAGTTTATTTTGTGCTTAAATCTACCTTTCTTTATCGAGAGGTAATTATTATCTGCATTAAGGGCTTGTCTTTATTATTAGTGGTGAATTGTTTTAGTTCATGCTTTCAGGGTGGGTACTTGGGCTCGATGCAGATTTTTAGTATTTTATTGTTTTTCTGCATCTGCGCGTTAAACCGAGGCTATAATAATCTTTTTTTGATCTTATCGGCAGGATTTATTTTTAATTTTCTGGCAATTATCAGAATAAAATTCTATAGCATCTTTAATGCTTCAGCTCAGGCCAAGACAAAATGGCAGGGAATTAACGTGCTTTTTGTTATCGTGTTGGTTGTGGCGGCGATACTTTCCTGGGTGTTGTTTATGAATGTTCCCTTGGGAAGAATTAAAGCTTGGGGGTATTTAAAAGAAGAAGATTTAAGTTTGATGAATGAACGGGAAAAAGTAAAAGACGCGTTTTTACAGGAAGAGCAAATTCAAAAAGAATTGACCAAAATGACTTTTAAATTATCTTCTACCGATGAAATGCATCAAGTAATCGCCTCAATCCAAGATTTGTTAATTAAGGAAAAGCCGTTTGCTCACGAAGTGGATAAGGCGAAAAAAGATGTATTGGAAATGGTAAATAATCCAGAGTTAGCCCAGGAAGCAACGAAAAAAAAGAAATTGAATGATTCGATTGAAAATTACGTGGAGAAAAAAATATCAAAAAATTTAAACCAAATAAAGAGCCAAATGGATAAAGCGATTCAGGATAATCATTTGGGGTTGCGGCAAAGATTCGCGATATTAAGCACGGTAAATAAAATAGAATATAGTGAATCTTATGAAGAAATCGATAAGCTTAGCGAGCAATTACGCTCGGCTTTTAACGATGAGTCGGTTTCCGATGAAGCGAAAAAAGAATTAAAACAATTGGCTAAGCAACTGAAAGAGTGGAAGGCTTATCAGGTATATACGGATAAATTTGATTCTTTCCAAGAAAAAATTAGTACCTTGAATGAAGAAAAGAAGCAAGATTTTGAGGATCTCGCCGAGCAAATTAGCCAGTCAAGCAGTATTTCGGAAGCGAACGCGGTGGATAAGTCGATAGAAGAAATGCGTAAAGTTTCCTTTACTGAAGATGACAAATATATTGATGAGGCGGCGCAATTGCTTAAATTGAAGAAAGTTATCCTGGCCGCTAAAGAAAGTAGCCAGTTGCGCCAAAAGCTAGAAGATTCCGGCCAATCTGTGGACAGGCCGCCGGAACTTGAAGACGCGCTGAACGCTGTTGAAGAGTCCAGGGACCCGCAAGAAATTGTGAAAAAAATATTTAAACTTATCCAACGCATGCGCCAAGAGAGAGATTTGCAGGTTTCCGCGGAAGCAAAAGCAATACTGCAAGCAAAGTTAGAAAGCTTAATTAAAGAAGCAGTGGAGGTTTTAAAGAAACAAATTCAAGAAAGTAATCTTTCAAATTCTCAAGAAATTCTATTCGCAGCTTTAAAAGAGATGGAGCAGGCGCGCTCAGAAGACAAAATAATTTCCCAGGCGGCACTGATGCAGGAAGCAATAGAAAAATTTTATAAGCGCGGCAGCATTACTAAAGAGAATAGGGATAATTTAATCAATCAAACTCAAGAAGTCGAGCAACTGCTTAAGGCCAAGTTGGAATTGGTGGATATGGGTAAGCCAGAAAAGCTTTTAGATAAAGAAGCGCAATCGGATTATCAAGAAAAGTTAGCTAAGCTGCTTTTAAATTCATCTTTAGATGATGAGCAGAAGGATCAGCTAAATAAGTTGATGGAAAAGTTGATCGCGGCTAAAGAAGTGGCACAGGTCCAAGATGTGCTTTACGCGGCGACTGACCAGCTAGAGGTAATGACTAAAAAAGAAAACGCCCGGGAAATAAATAAAATAAAAGAGCTTATGCAGCAGGCCGCGGATGAAAAAAAGATGTTCATTGTGGAAAAACAGAGTAATAGTTTGCGGGAGAATATGGAAGATTTAAAAGATGTCCGGCCAGAGCAAACTGCTTTATTAGAAGATAACTTAGATAAGATTAGAGAAAGCAAGAACCGGCAAGATTTATTAACTAACACTCAAGCGCTGGAAGAATTATCTGTATCAGAGCAGTTTGAAAAGAAGATAAAACAAGATGAAGTAGAGGTAGCCGAAAACGCAAAGCTAATAGAACGGTTAGAGATATTTTTATTACCTAATTACGCGGTATTATCCGTGCAGTCGTCGATGGCTTTAAAAAGTATAACTATTTATGATAGTTTTATCAAAGAGATCGGTTTGGAAATGGAATGGTTTTCTTCGGATCCGGCGGTGGCTTTAGTTGATCAATCTGGAGTAGTGTTAGCCAAGGCGCCAGGAGAAACAGAAATAACTTCTCGCTATCGGGGAACAGTAAGTAGTAATTGCAAAGTTACAGTGGTGGGAATGGTTTCTGAGCCCGAAGCAGCGATGATCAAGAATGAGTTAGGAAAATAGGTTAAGTGATGAATATAAAAAAATCTTCAATTATAATTCTTTTAGTTATTTTTTTCACTGGTATATCCAGCTATGCACAAAATGCAGAGCAAGAAAAAATAACTGCTCAGGGAAAAATTGTTTCCGGACTGAGCCAAGAAGAAGCGCTTAATAAATACGGCGTACCCAGCGCGGCTAATGATTTGCTCTGGTATTACGCGGGCTTGGAGAAATTGTATGTTTATTTAAAAAGGCCACTAAAGGTTTATCTTTATCCTCGATTTTGTAAGGGAAGTGCAGGTGTTCCTTTAGAACTAAAGGTGTATGCTGGTTTGCAAGAGATAACTGATGTAACTTCACAATCTGAACTACTTTTAAGTGAGCCGGGTGGGTTTAGTATTGTTGGCCAAGGGGTAGTGGTGCCAAAGAAAAGCGGTGATTATCAAATTATAGCGGTGTATAAAGGCGTACATAGCAATCCGTGTTTTGTTTCGATACCGGCAGCAAAAGACGGAATTATGACAGTGGAAGAAGAAAAATTAATTAACATCGATATTTTCCCGGATAAACCTTATGTTAATCCAGATTCTGTGGTTTATTTCTCTGCTTATGGAACATTCGTTTTTAAAGACCGCTATAGTATAAGAGAGATAACTCGACAAGTAGAATGGTATAAGGAAAATAACGGTTCCCCTTCAAAATTAAAAGATTCTAACGTGGAGTTTGTTTCGCCGGGAAGATCGAAAGTATTTTGTAAATATAAAGGAGTACAAAGTATCCCTCAGGATGTGGAAGTAGTAAGCGTTCCGGTACAGCTTAATCGTAATTTGAAACATGTTTCCGTTATTCCCGCTAATATTTATTTAGCGGAAAGAACAAGCATGCCTTTTTTGGCGGTTGCTACTTACGAGGATAATAGCGTGGAAGAAGTAACCAAAAGGGTAAATTGGTCGATTAAGGATCAGGCAATTTTAGAAAGAGATGTGGATAATATTTTTATGGCTAAACTTGTCGGAATAACGGAAGTGCAAGGGGTTTTAGAAAATATCCGCAGCTTGCCAACTAAAGTGGCGGTCTCGAGTACTTTTGTGGAAAAGGAAAAAGCGGATAATTCAAAACCGCAGAAAAAAGAACTAAATGATTTGTTTGAGGAGATTAAAGACGATATAAAAGATTTAAATAAAAAAGTTACAGAAGAGATAAAGTATAAGTATATAAAGATTGTTCCAAATTATTGCGATATTTGCGTCGGGGACAAAAAGCAACTTATTGCTTTTGGCGTGCGGCAGGATAATTCAGAGGAAGATATAACTATTCTGGCTAAATGGGAAATTTTAGATACCCGCCTAGCAAGTGTAAAAGTTGGTTTAGTTAATGGCCTGGCGGTGGGAGAAACACAGGTTTGTGTTGGGTATAAAAATATTGAAAACCAGTGTATACCGGTGATGGTCAGGGAGGCAAAATTAGTTTCTATCGCGGTTACGCCAACGCAGCTGAAGATAGTTATCGGAGCGCATTCGAGTTTGAAGGCGGAAGGATATTATGGCGATGAATCACATAAGGATATAACATTACTTGCTAATTGGGTAGGTGGCAATTCAGAGATAGCGAAGATAGGGAAGAATAGTGTTTTGGCGGTAAGGGCCGGCCGAACAGAAATATACGCTGAATACCTGGGAATCCGCAGCCTTCCGGTGGAAGTAGTAGTGGTTAAGGAAAAGTACTGGCTATTAAAATTTATCGCAAAAATAATATTGCTTTTATTTTTAATTTTACTTTTAGTATTAGTTCTTTTCTTTATATTGGCGCAAAAAGAAAAAGAACAGATTCTTAATTTATATTCTAATCCGAGAAATTTTATCATCGCGCTTTATCGGAATTTTAATAAGATCATGGCGATATTTGGTTTGCCGCATAAATTTTATATGCCGCCATTATTCTTTGCCGGACTGGTGGATGAAAAATACGCTTTGAAAGATAAATTGTTTTTGAAATTTACGCAACGCTATGAAGAAGCGAAATACAGTTTGCATACTTTCCCTCCAGAAACATCCCTCCAAGCACTGGATGCCTATAATCATATATTAATGTTAGTTTTCGCGCAGTATAAGAAAAGAACATTTATATATAGATACTTAATGGCAATGGTGAGTAAAGTTCCCCTTTTCATCTCTAAAGATAAGTAGACAGTGTAGGTAACTGTCTGATAATATATGAGTTGTGAAACAAATACTGATAAAAGGTTGAGGAAGTATTTCTTTTGTAACTAACTGTGTTTTAAGGCGTTACCTACACTGTCTATGATATCATTGGTTGTTCCGACATATAATGAGGCGGAGAATATTGAAAGTTTGTGCAGCTTGTTGGTGGAAACGCTGTCAAAGCAGAATATTGATTTTGAGATTATTGTCGTGGATGATAATAGTCCGGATCTGACTTGGAAAATTGCTCAGGCGATTGCCGAAAAAGATAAAAGAATAAGCGTAATCGTCAGGAAAAATGAGCGGGGGTTAGCTACGGCAGTTCTCGCGGGATGGAAAAACGCGCGAGGTAATATTTTAGGGGTCATTGATGGAGACTTGCAACAACCTCCTCAAACAGTTCCACTTCTGTTAAATGAATTAAACAAAAATCCAGCAATTGATATTGTGATTGCCAGTCGTAATATTAAAGGCGCTCCGGCGAGTCGACGAAGCGCCTGGAGAAGGTTTGTTTCATGGACAGGTGCTTTCATGAGTACTTTAATTTTTCCAAAACTACTTGGGCAAGCAACTGACCCGATGTCAGGTTTTTTTATTTTACGTAAAGAAGTCATAAGTAATAAAACTTTAACTCCTTGGGGATATAAAATTCTTTTGGAGGTTTTGGTAAAAGGAAAATATAAAGAGATCGCGGAAGTGCCTTATCTGTTTGTTGAGCGCAAAAGAGGAGGCAGTAAAGCTGGAATAAAGCAATATTTGATTTCATTCGTTTATTTATTAAAGTTAAGGATTCAGAGCAAGAGAAATCTTCTTGTATCGGGGTAGGGAATTTGTTATACTTATGGCGTAACCTGAATAATAATTTTGTTTTAGGAGGTAAATATGGAAAAGAAAAAGCCAAAATGGGGTAAGCCTAAATTAATTGTTTTAGTCAGGGGCAAACTTGAAGAAATGGTTTTGCTGAATTGTAAAATGCCCGGGACAGGCTATGCTGCTCAACCTAGTAGTATGATCGTCATGTGTAACGTTATTTCTGGATGTTCTTATCCGTGTGATAGTTTTACCCCGAGCTAAAAAGAGGGTTGTAAAAAAAGTGACGTTTCTTGCAGCGAGAGGGAGGTAAGTGTGGAAAAGAAGAAGCCAAAATGGGGTAAACCAAAGTTGCTTGTTTTAACCAAGGGGAAACCTGAGGAGAATGTGCTTTGGGCGTGCAAATGGGTTTACAATGATGGTGGCGCAAACAGAACCAATAGTGGTTGTTATAGTTCTTGGGGTGGGTGTCCAGTTTGTTCCATCATTGCAGCTTCTTAGGCCTTCGATCATATTCTTAAAGATAAGGTTAGTAACAGTGTAGGTAACTGTTCGGTAATATACGAGTTGTGAAACAAATATTGATAAAAAATTGAGGAAGTATTTCTTTTGTAACTAACTGTGTTGTAAGAGGTTGCGTACACTGTCTACAATCTGAGTCCTCGTTAGTCTAATATAAAAAAATGGCGTTAATTAGTTTGCAAGAAATTGATTTGGCTTTTAGCGGGCCGCTTATTTTCGATGGCATAAATTTGCAATTGGAAACCGGTGAACGTATTGCTTTGCTTGGCCGCAACGGGGCGGGAAAAACGACCTTAATGAAAGTGATGAATGGCCAACAACCGGTGGATAGCGGTAATGTTATTGTACAAAAAGGAATTCAGGTCGCGCATCTGCCGCAGGAAGTGCCAGTGGATATTACGGGAACGGTTTTTGAGGTGGTGCTTTCTGGCCTGGGGCCGCGTGGTGAATTAATTAATCAGCATCATCATCTTGCTCAGCGTTTGCAAACTGAACATACCGCGCAATTATTAAAACAACTTGACGCGTTGCAGGATAAACTTAATCATACCGACAGTTGGGATCTGAATAATCAGGTTGATGAAGCAATCAGTAAGATGAAGCTTGATCCGGATAGTGATTTTGCCAGTTTATCCGGTGGGCAGAAACGCCGGGCGCTTTTAGCCAGGGCACTAGTGCTTAAGCCGGAGGTTTTGTTGTTGGATGAACCGACAAATCATTTGGATATCGACTCCATGCTTTGGTTGGAAGGATTTTTGCTTAATTATCCCGGCACGGTTTTTTTTGTTACGCATGACCGGATGTTTATGACGCGTTTAGCGACGAGAATCCTTGAGCTTGATCGTGGTAAAATATTTAGCTGGGCATGCGATTATAAGGTATTTCTTGAACGTAAACAAGCAGCGTTGGATATGGAGGAAGCGCGCTGGGAAAATTTTGATAAAAAGTTAGCGGATGAAGAGGTTTGGATCCGTAAGGGGGTTAAAGCTCGGCGGTGCCGTAATGAAGGCCGGGTTAAAGCGCTGGAACGTTTAAGAGAAGAGAAAAAGACGCAACGCAAGGCGCTGGGCCAAATCCGCGTGTTGGCGCAAAAAGTTGACCCTTCGGGCCATCGGGTGGCGAAGATTTCGCAACTTAGTTTTGGGTATAAAGAAAAATGCTTGGTTAAAGATTTTACCACGCAAATAATGCGGGGAGATAAAATTGGCGTGATCGGGCCCAATGGCAGCGGCAAGACAACATTATTGCGGCTTTTATTAGGAGAACTCGCGCCTCAAAAAGGCAAGGTCAGCCTGGGGACAAATTTACAGATTGCTTATTATGATCAGCTGCGCGAACAATTGGATGAAGAGGCCAGCGTGGCGGCGAATATTAACGGAGAGTCGGACACGATTATAATTAATGGTAAGCCCCGGCATATCATCGGATATTTACAGGATTTTCTTTTTACTCCGGACCGGGCGCGCACACCGGTAAAGGTTCTCTCAGGTGGGGAGCGGAACCGCCTTATTTTGGCGCGGCTATTTTCTAAGCCTTCAAATGTTTTAGTAATGGATGAACCGACGAATGATTTAGATATTGAGACTTTGGAGCTTTTGGAAGAATTATTGTTGGATTATCCAGGGACGCTGCTTTTGGTAAGCCATGACCGGGTTTTTCTTAATAATGTGGTTACTTCGACACTGGTACTTGAAGGAGATGGTATAATTAATGAGTATGTGGGCGGTTATGATGATTGGTTAAGCCAGCGAAAAACGGCTGTGTCCGCGATAGCAAAAACAAAAACGGTAAAAGAAAATACGCGTGTGAAAAAACCGCTAGTGGCGCGTGCACTTACCTCTAAAGAACAGCGTGAACTGGATAATTTTGCTTTAGTGATTGAGAAAATAGAAGCGGAACAGAAAGAAATATATGCGCTTTTAGCGGATTTTAATTTTTATCAGAAAGATGCCGCGGAAATCGCAAAAACTGAAAATCGGGCGGAATTTTTGTCAGAGGAATTGCAAAAGGCGTACGCGCGCTGGGAATATTTAGAAGAATTATCAGCAGAGGGATAAAAATATGAAAAAAATATTTTTCGCGATTGGCTTAATTAGTGTGTTTTTTTGTTGCACGCCGGTTGAGGCGGTTGATTATGAAACCTATGACAATAAGAATATCGCGGACAATCTTGAGCAGGACAGGTTTGATACGGAAAGAAATCGACAGATAATGGACCAGGTCCAACAGGATATTAAGGATACTAATGACGCGATAAAGCTGGACCGGGATCAATCTAAAAAAATACAACAAGATTTGGATGAAGATGCTTTACGGATAAGGCGCGCCCGAGAAGAAAAAAGACGTTCTGATTTAGTATTGGTAAACGAGCAAATACCAGTTAAACAGGATAAATTCTTTAATTTTATTTCCAGCCGGCCGGTGCAAATTGTATTTTTCATTTTGTTAATTATTGGTTTAGGGGTGGGATATCTTTACGCGATATTATCGGCTAAGAAGCAACCGACTCCTGAAGAAGAGTTTGCTCTGGTGGCGCTGAAAGAAGACTTTTTAGCGGCAGTTAATCAATGGGTGTTTTTGGAAAAAGATTTTAAAGATTACCAGGATAAATTTGCGCCTTTGGTTGACGCACAGACCCTAGATATAAATTCACCAGAATTTAAGAAATATTTTGTAAAAGACCTGTCGACAACGGAAATTTTGTTTCAGGCGGCAATTGAGAAAGATATGGAGCATGATACGGAATTAAATGCTACGTTGAATGATTATAAACTTTATCTTGCGAATTTGGATAAAAAAGAAAATGCTTTTTTAACCGCTCTGAATAATTATAAACTTAGTTTTGTTTACAAAAACGGACCGAGAATGCCGTTTGTCGCTTATTATAAAGATTTTTTGAATTTACTGATGCTGATAAACAGGCAGAATGAGGCTAAGGTTATCGCGGTATATGGAAAGATACTGTTGCTAGACAAGATGGTTAGTGATGCTTCCGGCGGTACGAATGATGCGGCAAATGTGCAATTGGTTATTGATCGAACGATCAATATATTTAAATTAGAGCATTATGTAATTATTAAAGAAGAGAGAGATAAAACGAGAATGGGAACGTTTCCCGGTATAAATGGATAAAAATTTAAAATATTCAGAAAAAGAAATTCAAGAATCGATTACTTTGCTTAAGGATTTAGTTGCCGATAGCCAGCAGCTGGCGGCTTTACCTAGAGAGCAGCGAATTGAGTTGATTAAAGTAACCGGCCAGCTTTCGCGCCCGAATCGCGATGAAATTAATAAACGCAAAAGAGACTGTCAGCGGGTAAAAAAACACAGAGTCGCGACTTTTGATCGTGCAGTGCGCGCGGCAACCGGGATTCGCAGCGCGCGCCAGGCAGCGGTATTTTG
>Ga0247841_10007750_pt1 | contig 15794 bp, 14 predicted proteins | sample LaCruzMarch2015__2_FD_192410 | JGI IMG/M metagenome (GOLD analysis project Ga0247841, IMG submission 192410) | Freshwater microbial communities from meromictic Lake La Cruz, Castile-La Mancha, Spain - LaCruzMarch2015_18m | ecosystem: Environmental > Aquatic > Freshwater > Lake | place: Spain...
TATGAAGCTGCAATTGCCCGTTCTTCTGTGTTGCAAAGCCTTCCGCGGGATGCCGAACTGGAACATGTAGTACGTACACAGCTCACACAACTGAAACCACTGCTGGAACAATTATTGCTCTGCGCACGCGTGCGCCGGCTCCGTAATGCCCAAGCGCCCGATGCGGAGATTCGCGAGATTCTGAGTCATCTTCCCAAAGAAGCAGGCAAAGACCTCGATGCCTACATGAGCAAGCTGGATACACAAATTCAACAGGTCCTCTCGGTGACCGTCGGTTTTCCTCTGCATCGCAAAGAGTGGCTGGGATTGAAAAAAGTTGAGCGCACGATTCCCGTCTCTCCCGTTTTCCGTCTGCGCAGCGAACTCATGCAGCGGCATATTGATGCCCTGCTCAAACGTGAGGATGAACTGAGCGGGAAAATGGACAGCGCCTCCTCCACGGAAAAGAAATCACTCGCCAATGAGCATCAGGAACTCATCGGTGATTATCTGGAATTCAATGCCATTCATCTTCGCAAATTCCGGCAGCTCCTGCACCTCTTCATCGAGCCCGGTCCGCTCTTTGACGCGGAGGAGGGATCCGGCAAGCCCGCTCATGAATTTCCGCCTACAGGAGCGATAAAGACGGACTTGCTGCAGCAACGGGGGCGCGAACTCGCCGCGCTCGATACGTATCTGGAGCACATCGACAAGAGTGTTCTCTCCAATAAGGTGTTGGAAATCGACAAGTTGTTTGAGGACATACTCATGACCGTGGCCGTTCCGGCAGGCGTCGATGCCATATTTAACGAAACAGAGAAGGCCACGTTCGTTTGGGAATTTCACGATGCACCGTGGCGCGTGGCGACGGGGAACGTGCTTGGAAAATGGACTCCTCAGATACGTCCGTGGCGGCGCAAGCAGATTCTGGCGCCTCTCTACAAACATTTCCGTCTTCCACCCACGACCCAGTGGGATACGCCAAGCAATGAGGAACCGCGTTACTATCATGAGCTTTCTCCTGCGGAACAGGCGCAGTGGCTCAAGCGGTCTGATGTTCAGGAACGCGTGGAAAGCGTGCGATCCATCGTGCGGAATTTTCGTGCGAGACTTCAGCCTGAAATGACTGTCATGCGCGGATCCAATGCCATTCTCAAAGATCTGCTCACGACGCAGACGCCGCCATCCATTGATGCATCAGAGAAACGTCCCATGAAGGAAATCCTGCAGAAACAGAAGAAGCTACCCGGGCAACTCTTTGCACAGGAGAGCGGAGAAATCATCGAGCCTGCGTCCGATTGGCCCGGAAACCGGACTTCTGAACAGGTTCTGCAGGATATTCTTGCCGCAGATACCGCGCAGGCACGTGGGATGTACTTTGTGCTCATCGAGCGCGCCACGGGCGGCTCGGGAGTCTTTGAGAAGGAATATGGTGAGTACATTCGTGGGATCAATGCCAACCTCAAGTTTCATATTGATGCCAAAGATCTTCATAACTATGCGGCGGCGAACTTCTGGCAGGAATTCGTATTGTTCCTGGCTACCATCGGAGTGGAAGGGTACGTGGCCTTGAGGCTGGCCAAGTATGGTGCGCGCAAAGCGGCAGGAGCAGCCTGGCAGTCCACGAAGTGGGGGGCACGTCAGGTGAAGAACGGCGCGGATGCTCTGGGGGAGGAGAGCGGATTGCGTTCCAGACCCAAGCCTGCAGCGAAACCTTCGGTCAAACCATCAGTTCCATCAGAACCAGCGGCTTCTCCAAAGCCGGCACCGGATCCTGCCGGATTTGAACAGCGTTTGTCACAAGCGATGGAAGAGGCAGAGAAGCCGCTTGCCAAACCTTCGGCGGCTCCGGAGGCTGCCAAGCCGACCGCCCCGAGAGGGCTGAATGCTTTACGCAATTCCCGTGTTGCGGAGGAGCTCACCAAGATGCGCTATTTGCGTGGGGAGAGGGCCATTGCCCAGTGGATGCAGGAAACTGCAATCGGTCGAAAATTTGCACAATTGAAAGCGTTTGGAAACTTGCGGGGAGTGCGTATTGCGGGACGCGGGCTCACGGTGGCCGCATGGGCCGCTATCCCCGCTCTGGCCTATGTAGAAATCAAACAGAATGAGGAGAGAGTGGCAGGGGCCAAGCTCAATCCAGAATTGGCAGAAACCTATCGATCACAGAATGATACGACGCTTCTGGAAGCCGGTGGTGCCGCGGCAGCCATGCTAGCCGAAGGTTTTCTTCCTACAGCTGTATTAGGTGGATTTGTCATCTACGCTGCCGACTATAACAAGGAGCGTTCCGAGATCGTGGCTGGCTGGCAGCGCACCGCGGATGACTGGTCGCGTGAGAATGACAGTGCTTCCCTGCGTCAGCACATGCTTGACCGCACTGTTTCCCAAGCAGTGGAAGCTGGCGGCGGCGGCGCGTTCAAACCGCGTATTTCCCTTCCGAGCGCGCAGGATCAGCGCGAGGCGTTTGAGGTCGTGCAGAACGCCACATTCGCCACGCGTGCACAAGTCTTCGAGAGCTATTTTAGAAGCAATACCTTCGCAAAGGGCAGTGCTCTTGAAGAGAGTGTGCGAGAAAAGATGACATTCATGCAGATGACATCTCAGGGGGAGTTCAATGCGACGCTCAATCAGGAATTTCTGTTGGCTGATGCGTATTCCACTTTGCTTCAGCGTGGAAGAGCTCTCAAGAAGGCCGGTGAATCTCTTGTTCTTTCTTATGAGGATGCACAAGGAGAACGAAAGATCATGGATCTTGGCCCCCTCTTGAGTGGAAAAGCATCCGCCACGGAGGTGAGGAAGGTTGTGTCGGAATATGTCTTCCACATGCAATCATCTGAGGAGATCATTCTCTTCAATACGATGGGGGAGATCGGTCATGAAAAACCCATAGCGGTGCGGCGCGTGCTCCTCGCCAAACTCATCCATGAGATTCATAATACAGAACGGAGTATCCATGCAGTGGACTGGCCGGGTTGGGGACGCACCGGTGGAGAAGGGAAGTCTCGCATGCTCGTGCGTTGGTACGTGGTTTCCCGTCTCAATAGAGAACTTGATGCGGCTTCCGAATCATTGCTCAAAGGAGACTGGAGTGTTAAGCAATACGATGAGTGCATGGCGCGGTGCAAGGGTATATTGCAGGAAGTGCAGACGATGGAGCAATCTGGTGCGGATTCCGGGAAATATGCAAAACAGGCTGAGGCATTCTTTGTCGAATTCGGAGGTGAGGAAAACGTGCAGCTGGCTCGTCGGTATGATCCAAAGAAAAATCCCCTCTACGAGCTATTTCGTGTGGAGGAGGAAGAGAAGAAATAATCGAGCTGAAAACATCCCTTCCCGCGTGAAGAAGATGCCCGAGGCTGCTATGCTTCGGCGTCCATGGAAATCCGTAATTTTTGCATCATTGCGCATATCGATCACGGCAAATCCACGTTGGCCGATCGTATGATCGAGGCCACAGGAACGCTTGAGAAGCGTGAGATGAAGGAGCAGCTCCTCGACATGATGGATCTGGAACGGGAACGCGGCATCACCATCAAGCTGACGCCGGTGCGCATGGGCTGGAAGGGGATTCAATTGAACCTCATCGACACGCCCGGGCACACGGATTTCCGCTACGAGGTCAGCCGCAGTCTTGTTGCGTGCGAGGGGGCCATTCTTCTGGTGGATTGCTCGCAGGGCATTCAGGCACAGACGCTCGCCGTGCTCACGATGGCGATGGAGAGCAATCTCACGATCATTCCCGTGCTCAATAAGATCGATCTGCCCGCAGCGGAGCCCGAACGCGTGAGCGAGGAGGTGATGAAGCTGCTTGGGTGCAAGAAAGAAGAGATCCTGCGCATTTCCGCGAAAGAGGGCAGGGGAGTTCCGGAAGTGCTGGATCGGGTCGTAGAGCTGGTTCCTCCGCCGAAAAAATTCGCTCAGTCGGGCGCTGCCCGCGCGCTGATCTTTGATGCGGTGATGGATCCGTACCGCGGTGCGGTGGCGTATGTGCGTGTGGTGGAGGGGAGATTTACGAAAGGGGACAAAGTACATCTGTTGGGGACCAAAACGCCCGTCGAGATTCTGGATCTGGGGCATTTTTCCCCCAAGTACGCATCGGATCCCGCTCTTCAGGAAGGCGAAATCGGCTACATCGTCACGGGGTCCAAAGATGTCCGCTCCGTGCGCACGGGAGATACCGTTTCTGCCATCGGCGACGCACAGCCGCTTCCCGGATACAAAGAAGTGCAGCCCATGGTCTTCGCGGGGCTCTATCCGTCGGAGGCCGACGACTATCCCGATCTTCGTGAAGCGCTGGAAAAACTGGCCCTCAACGATGCCGCTCTCAAGTTCGAGCCGGAGCATAACGCGGCGCTGGGCAACGGATTCCGCTGCGGTTTCCTCGGTCTTCTGCACATGGATATCGTGCAGGAACGACTGGAGCGCGAGCATGACTGCGATCTCATCATCACCGCGCCGAGCGTGCTCTACGAAGTGCAGCTGGCGGTTCGCCGTCCCGCGGAGGTCGTACGTGCGAGCCTGCTCAAACCGGATGAACCGGATACCGCACGCATCAGTAATCCAGCGGACTTCCCTGATCCTTCGTGCATCGCCGAAGTGCGTGAGCCGTGGGTGAAACTGGAGATTGTGTGTCGGGCGCAGGATATCGGCGCGGCCATGACGCTGGTGGGGGAGCGCCGCGGCATCCAGCTGGATTTGAGTTACCTCGATGCGGATCGCGCGCTCCTGATCTTCGAAGTGCCGCTGCAGGGGATCGTGCTCGATTTCTTCGATCTGCTAAAATCCGCGACATCCGGCTACGGTTCCATGAGCTATGACCCCATCGGTTACAGGGCAGGGGAGCTCGTGAAGCTCCAGATCCTTTTGCTGGGCGAACCTGCGGACGCACTCTCGACGATCGTGCACAAGAGCGAGGCGCACCACGTGGGTGCCGTGATCTGCAAGAAGCTCAAGGAGGTGATCCCCAAGCAGCAGTTCCAGATTCCGATTCAGGCATCCATCGGATCCAAGGTCGTGGCGCGCGAAACACTCTCCTCCTTCCGCAAGGATGTGACGGGGTACCTGTATGGCGGAGATGTCACGCGCAAGAACAAGCTTCTGGATAAGCAGAAGAAGGGCAAGAAGCGCATGAAGAAGATGGGCAAAGTGACACTCACACAGGAAGCTTTCTTAAGTGTGCTGAAGCGGTGATCACTCCTGCGATCCGGACGGTTGTTCCGAATAATCTCCGAGAAGCTCCGATGTAAAAACGCCCGTCAGAGACTTAGTCGATCGAATGGCGTGTGCAGCAGTGACGACCGCACGCATCGCGCCGCGCACGATGATTCTGATTTTTTGGTCTTCTCCCTTATCGCATGTTTCCACACTGGCTTGATGTTGCTGTGCGATGCTACGGAGAGTAGCAATATTTGCAGATGTCTTTTGGCCATCTCTCGGGAAGACGTACACTTGCATCACACGGGCATTCAACGAGTCGCTGTGTTCAGAGGGGTTGTGGTTCATGCGCATATGGTAAACTATAAATAGAATATTGCTAATAGCTTCCGGATTACTAGAAAAGGCAAATGAACGCAGTGAAAGCACTTTCCTGTTGTTTTCGACTGAAGATCAAAGTTTTGCCATAGCTGCTGCAAATTCCGCATCGCTCGCTTCCTCTCCCTTCAGGCAGGTGCAAGGATTTTTTTGCCAATAGGGTAATCCCTTCATCGTCTTGCGAACGAGTTTCTCGGCGAGAACCCGATCCGTTGATCCTGTTGCAGACAGGAAAAATGCCACACCGCCTTCGAAGATATCTTCACAACTTTTCACGCCCCCTCCGGGACGGGCACAGTGCACACACACGGGGCCGTCTTCTGTATCACAGCCTTTCTCTTCCGGTTTTGCGAGGGGCATGCTGCAGGCAATACATGTTTCCATACGTATGGGAGGAAAGTATCTCCATGCTATTCCAACCGGTGCGACGATCCAATTAATTCTTTAGAATGAGCCCATGGATCTGCATTTTCCCCTCCGTTCCGTCTTCCTCGCGCTCCCGCTCGAAGGGCAACCCAAGTGGCAGTTTCAGGCGCTGCAGGAGGAGCTGAAACCCTTTGCGGATATTCTCCGCTTCCAGAATCCACAGTCACCGCACCTGACCCTCATGTTCTGGTCCAGCACAGGGGAATTGGAATACAAAGGCATCAGAGCGCAGGCACAGAAAATCGCATCGCTCCACAAGCCTTTCACGATGCAGGTGACAGGAGCAGAAACCTTCGGCAGTCACGGCGAGGATCAGGTACTTTTCCTTTCCATCGGGTTCAGCGATGAGCTCGCGCGGGTGAAGAAGACGTGCCCGTGGTCCGACGGGCGCCCCTTTGCGCCACACATCACCTTGGCGCGCATCGGGCATCCCCAACGGTTCAATGTCGTGAAGAAGAAGGTGATGAAGATCCTTGAAGGCACTGCATTCAACATTCCCGTGGACCGGCTGCGGCTGTACGCGGAAGTGAACGGGGCGAAGCAGACAGCGCTTGAGGATTTTGTGTTCGGTGAAGGTTGAAGCGGCCATTTTTTTGCCTCACCCCCAACCCTTCTCTCCTCATATTTGGTACAAACCTCCATCCCCCAACCCCTTCTCATTTATCTCATAACCTCCATCCCCCAGCCCCTTCCTCCCGAGGAGGAAGGGGAGTACTTCAATGAATAAAACAACAACAAAACAACTACATTCCCCCTCTCCTCGGGAGAGGGGGTGAGGGGGAGAGGTTTGTTAAAAAAGAGAGGGGGTCGGGGGGTGAGGCCGGGCCCGCTACTCCTTCTCCTCCGCTTTCTGCTGCAAGAGCTTTCGCACGCCCGGGATGAACGGTTCGAACACCGTCTGCAGGATGCTCGCGGTGAGCGGCTGCAGTTTTTCGAACGGGATTTCTTTCTTCTGGGACTGGAAGAATTCCTGAAGCACAAATGTCGTAAGTTGCAACACGGTGCCGTCGATGTGCTTTTCGTCGACCATGAGCTTTAAGAGGATTCCTGCGACATCGAGCGAGAGTACCGTCTGCAGACGCGTGATCCAGTGAATGAGGATCTTGCCTTCTTCGACGGCGATGGCGCCGCTCTTGGTCAGTGCGGTCGAGGCGGACAGATCCGGTTCGGGAATTTCTTTCAGCATTTCGCCCAGGTACTCCCTGACTGTGTCTCGGCAACCCTGATGGATGAGCGAGAGGATGGCGAGAATGAAGATACTGGGGCAGTCGCGGGCGACCAGACGGGAGATCAGGACGAAGAGGTGCGCATGCTCCGCTTCATCCAAAAACTGCACGATCGCCTTGGCCACCTGATCGTCGCGTCGCTTGCTCTTCTTCTCTTCCCGCCGGATCTGCTGCATGCCGGCAGCCGCTGCTGCAAAGCGCTGTTTGGCTTCTTCACTCAACTCTTCGAACCCGCTTGCCGCGCCCTCTCCGGGTGCCCCCATTTCTGGACCTCCGATATCTGACATGGATCTATCGTAGCGGGGAAGTGACGGATGACAAGAAAACAAGAGCTCACAATCTTATTTTTTGAATCGGATTGATTGTGGAGGAGGATTGGTCAAAGTTCTGCCCAATTACCATGCGGGAGGGTGTCAGTTGTTTCGAAATCGTCACCCGGCCCGCTCTCGCCATAGAGCATTTCTTCCATTTCTGCCTTCTGATGATCCGGATAGGGTGTGAATGAAAGAACCTGTTGTAGCGTTTTTCTATTCCCATCTATTTCCACTCGAACTTGTGCGTCAAAGATCGTTCCGAGTGGCAGATGGTCGAATCCCTCCGGAATAATATTGGAGGATATCAATTGGGGATTATTTTCTCCATTCCAATCAACGGTAAGTGGCTGGATTGAACAGATTTTTCCAATACACAAAGGTTCAATTGTTTTGGGCATGAGAGAATAGTACCCCCGGTCGGAGAAAGGGCAAAAATGGCAAAAAATTACTTCCTGATACGGATGAAATACCCCGAAGTCTGGCGCTCGGAAATCGAGCGCATGTGCTTTGTCCCCCAGTCGATGTATCGCAGCAGCCATCTGAGTGCTCCAATCCTGTGGAGCGGGGTGAAACGAAGGAGTGATTCAAAGAGCCCGCGCACGGGGCAGATTTCAATCTCGGAGCACCCGCGGAAGAGAAAGGCGATACCGTCTTTCGAGTAGCGGAAGTAATCGAGATAATCTTTTGTCGTCTGTGCGTGGTAGCGGTATAGAAAAGGGACGTACAAGAGGCCTGTTGCGCCGAGCTTGAGCACGCGCGTCACTTCCTCCGCAGCGCGCTTGGGATCGTAGACATGCTCCAGTACGGCCATGCAGAAGAGCCCGTCGATCGAGGAATCGGCGAACGAAAGCCTGTGAATATCCTCCACGAAATCAGGATGGTACTGATCGGTGTAGTCCGTGACGCGGTACTGCACCCGCGAATCCGACAGAAAACGGCCGAATTTCTGCTGATGATTGGGGTTGGCCCTGTCTCCGCGGGCGGGATCGAGCCGAAGTCCTCCGCCGATGTCGACGATCAGTCCTCCCGCAGCAAAGATCTCTGTTGCTGCTTCGTCAAAGAACCGCTCCCAGAACGGGCCATTCATGGCATCCGCAAGAGACGACGGGCGTCGCAGGGTGGCCGGTGAAATTTTAAAATCAGGAACGTTTAAAGACACGCCTGCCACTATAGCATGCGGCTTCTCTCTACGCTTTGACCGGCTCCACGTGGACCATGGTGCACAGTTCGCGCTTGCCGCTGAACTTCACCACGCGCTTTTCGGAAAAGCGGACCTGACCGTCGATCGAGGCATGAATCGTCCAATCTTTGCCTATGTGCGTGTTGGCACCGGGTCGGTACCAGAATCCTTTTTGGCGGATGAGGATCTCGCCGGCAGAAACCACTTGTCCGCCCGAACGCTTCACGCCGCGACGCTTTGCGACGCTGTCTCTGCCGTTAGAAGTGGAGCCTCCTGCTTTCTTATGTGCCATAGCGGAGGAATTCTACGCATTTTCCTCTTCCGTGCAAGGAAATACTCAGGCAGAATGAACACGGTTTTTGACGCGGGGTGGAGCAGCCTGGTAGCTCGCGAGGCTCATAACCTCGAGGTCGCCGGTTCAAATCCGGCCCCCGCAACCATTCGTCGGCCTTCGGCCTCCTCATGGCAAGCCAGCCGTCATCCTCTATGGCTTCAGTGCAGAAAGCAGCGGTTCATCTCATTATCACCGGTGGGACGATCGATTCCTTCTACGACGGAGCTTCTGATACGGTCATTCCAAGAAAGCAGTCGATTCTTCCGCAGTACTTTCGTGGCCTGCGCCTCTCCACGAAAGTGCGTTTCAGTACAGTGTGCATGAAAGATAGCCGCCGCCTCACGACACGTGATGTGTCAGATGTGTTGCGTCTCATTGAGAGGAGTCCGGAAAAGAAGATCATCGTGACGCACGGAACGTATACCTTGCCGGACACCGCGCGCTATTTGCATCGGCATCTTCATCGACGTGATTGTACTGTTGTTCTGACGGGTTCAATGACACCGCTCGATTCCTTTGCGCTTTCTGATGCAGGATTCAATCTCGGATATGCGTTTTCTCAGGTCCTTGTTCTTCCTTCCGGAGTGCATGTTTGCATGAATGGAAGGGCCTTTGATCCCGATGATGTCATCAAAATTCTCTATGAAGGACGGTTCTCTTCCATCATGGGAGAACATTCCCCGACACATCGGAAATCGGGTAAGTAGATGTCATTTTGCAGGTTTGTCTCTCGTGAATCAGAGTGCTCGCTTCAACTCCTCGATCCGATCTCTGTGAAAGAAGTAGAGTTTCCAGTGTTCGAAGACCGGCATCTGCCGGAGGAGCTCTAAGTACGCGGCCTCGCGCTCTTCGGTGAAAGAGCCCTGTTCAGCCTCTGCGGAATCTGTGGGGCGCTTCAGCTCGGTGATGATGAGCACTTTCTCTCCCGGTTTCACCATGCTCATATTCTCTTTTGCGTACTTGTCTTTGAACTGAACGGAACGGTAGTAGTCCAGTTCTTTATAGCCCGCAGCGATACTGCGGCGAAGCGCCGTATTCTGGTTACTGATGTCTACAAGCGTCTGTTCGAAGAGCACATTGCGGTAGAAAGAGAGCGCCAGTCCGAATGCCATGAATCCCACAACCGTGAGACCCACGACAATCGTGAGTTGTTTGCTCATCGGTTCGATATGCTGATACGCCACGGGGTGGAAGCTTAGGGAAGACCTGACGAATTGTTAAATTGTTAAATTGTTAAATTGTTCGGGCATAGTGCATTACTCATCTATTCAACCATTGGACAATTTAACCATTAAACAATCTACCTCCCCGACAGGAAGGCAGTTACAGTAACTCCAACGCATGAAAATCTATTGCTCCGGTATCGGCGGGATCGGCCTGTCGGCTTACGCGGCGTATCGCGCGAGTCAGGGGCATTGCGTGCTCGGCAGCGACCGGATGGATTCTGAGTTCGTGCGTGATCTTCGGGAGCAGGGGATGGAGGTCTTTCTTTCGCAGGATGGATCACATGTGCCTGAGGATTTGGATCTTTTCGTCTACTCCGAGGCGATCCCCGAATCGAGCCCCGAACGTCAGCGGGCCACGGCGCTCGGCATCCCGCAGCAGTCGTACTTTCAGGCGCTCGGGGAGCTCACCGGTGCGTTTCAGGTCATCGCGGTCTGCGGCACGCACGGCAAATCCTCCACGACCGCGATGGCGGCGCGCGTGCTCATGGATGCGGGGCTGGATCCCAGTGTGATCGTGGGTACCAAAGCGCGTGAGCTTGAGAACCGCAACTGGCGGAAGGGGAAGAACAATCTCTTCGTTGTCGAAGCGTGCGAATACCGCAGATCTTTCCACTTTCTCACTCCGGCCATCATCCTGCTGACGAACGCAGACGGAGACCATTTCGACTACTACCGGTCGCAGCAGGATTACGAGCAGGCGTTCGTGGATTTCGTGAAGCGCCTGCCGCCGGATGGTCTCATCATCACGCATGGAAAAGATGCGGTCTGTGCGTCGATTGCCGAGCGGGGCGGGCGGCGGACCATCGATGCCGATACGCTTCCGCTCCCGACGCTATCCACTCCCGGTGTGCACATGCAGAAGAATGCGCAGCTGGTCCTCGCGCTTGCGGAAGAACTGAAAGTTGCGCAGGAGAAAACGCTTGCTTCACTTGCCGGCTACAGCGGCTGCTGGCGGCGCATGGAAGTGCGCGGTGAAACCAAGAAGGGCGTGACGGTGATTGATGATTACGGGCATCATCCCGTCGAGATCCGCGCGACGATTGCGGCACTGCTCGGCGCATACCCCAAGAGGAGGCTGGTGGTCGTCTTCCAGCCGCACACGCATGATCGCACGCGCAAGCTCTACGACGCGTTCACACAGGCATTCACAGGCGCAGCGGTCGTGATCATCCCCAATATCTACGATGCGAGGCCCGATCGCGAAAGCGGCATGGTGGACATTGCTGCGTTTGTCCGGGATCTAAAAAAGGGGAGTCAGGTGCAGGCCTTTGATGGCAAATCCCTCTCTACAACAGAGCTCCTGCTTCGCGAAAAGGTTCTCAAGCTGCATGATGTGCTGCTCATTCTCGGGGCGGGGAATGTGACGGAGCTGGCGGGGAGGATGATTGAGGGCTAGGAGGTAGGAGTAGGGTGTAGGTGTCTCTTTCTGGAATGGAGTCATCAGGCTATCGTGTTGCGCGTATGGGAGTGCATCAGCCTTTCGATGCTTCGGCTCAGTTTCAGGAAATTGCTCATCGATTTCGTGTGCTTCCGGATGTGCAGGGGCGCAAAGCAGCGTACGAATTTGTCAGAGATATTGCCTATGGAGACATCGGATCAAGGAGTGCTAATGATGTTCTGTTGGCTCGAAAAGGAACATGTAGCGGAAAGCATGCTCTGTTGAAGATGCTCTTCGAGAGTCTGGGATATGAAGTTCAGAGTTGGTTTGCCGAGCATGATTTTAGCCAATTTCCGATCCAGCCTTGGCCGCAAGCCCTTGCGGAATTTCGAGGGAAGACCATTACCGATTTCCACGATTTTCTGAAAGTGAACATTGGAGGCGAATGGATCTCGATCGATGCCGTTTTTGATGCGCCGCTTGTTCGTCTTGGATTCCCTTTACTTCAATGGGACGGCCAGATGAGCATGGAGCTTCCCATTCATGCTTTGCGCGTATTCCCTGCAGAGGGGGATGTGGAGAGCCATAAGAAAGCATTGATCGCTTCTCTGCCTCAAGAAGTGCAAGAACTGCGGAAGAGATTCCTTTCATCCCTCACTGCTTGGCTGGAGGAGGAAAGAATCCATCAATGAAATAATCCGTGGCGAACCCCGCACTCTTGCGGAGCAAAAGTGCGGGGTGGAGCGATACCATTGAAGGGAAAGGGTGGTTCGTGGAGGGGAAACCGTAGGTTTCCCATCTGCGAATCATTCCGGCTGGAACGATGCCGTGTCTTTGAGAAACCCGTCCATCGCCGTCGCAATGATCTTGGCCATGGCTGCGCGTGTGACGGGATCCGACGGGCCGAAGAGGCCGGTCAGGCTGCCCTTGTCATCGGCGTAACCGCTGACGAGGCCGCTATTTGCGGCGGTCTCGATGCAGTCGGCGTAGGGGATTTGGCGCGAGACGTCATCGAACAGCTTGCCGGTGGGCCATTCCCGTTTCACATTCAGGACCTGCAGGAACGTGGCCACGACTTCGGCGCGGGTGGCGGGGCGCAGGGGATCGACCGAACGGTTGAGAAAGATCAGCCAGTCACGCTGCTCTGCGGATGCGATGAACGGAGCGAACCATGTTCCTTTTGCTTTATCATTCTCGGGCGGATCCGTCACTTTGCTCTCATCAATGCTCGCGAGCTTGTGTGCGATTTTGGCGAGCTCTGCCAGCGTCACCGGATCGGAGGGGCCGAATTGCCCCGTCGGATTTCCACTTGCGTCACGGTAGCCGGACATCACCTTGGCATCCAGCACACGCCGGACGGATGCGGTGAACCACTGTCCGGTCGGAACATCGGTGAAGAGAACGGTTTTTCCCTCAATGATGGCCTTCACAAATTTATACGATTGATCGTCGGTCTGCTGTTGATCTGTAAGATGATCGCATGCAATTTCGGTCGACAGGACGACACGTCCGTCCTTGATCAGGCGTCCCGATTGGGGGCCGGGGGTGGTGCATCCCGGAATGGAATCGAGTGTTACGGAGTAGAGACCGACGGGCATGGGATCGTAGAATCCCGGTGTCACGCCGGTATAGATGGCACCATCCGGACCGGAGAGCGTGTAGGGGAAGCCCGGAGGGGAGGTATCGACGCTCACTTTGCCGAATTGTGTCAGGGTGTAGTGGATGCTCAGATCAACGACACTTCCCTCGTTCAATTGAAAGGCGGCTTGTGGTTTGTCGATGACGATGGATTCTCCGTTGAGCGTGAGCGTGACGGTTGCCTCCATACCCGAGGGGGGCAGAACATTGAGCAGGTAGTTGCCTGACGGAGGCGCTTCGTAGTTTTGTGAGGCCACATTGGTCGTGGTGCGTGTGCCGTCCGGTTTGAGCAGAACCCAATTGCCGAGGATCAACGGGAAACCGTCGGCGGGTGTCTGCTTCACTGTAATGGAACTGACTGTCTGCGTGGCGGCCAGTGACGGAAAGACGCCGCAGCCGAGCAGGACAACGAGGAGCAGGGAAGCACGTCTGGTCGTCATAGATTTGATGAGGGAAGAACATCACAGTGTTGCGCATGCAGCCCCATGTGTGCAATGGACCTTCAGCCAGCTTCATGGTGGACCGTCCATACGAAAAGGGCGCCCCTCTTCTCTTCGGGAACGCCCTGTTTACTGCTTTAGCAGTATTTCTTCAGGCTTTTTGCGTGGCCAGATGCTGAACGTTCTTCTTGGCGCAGAACGCGGTGAAGACGAGGCTTGAGATCAGAAAGAGGATATCGAAGCGCATTCCCGTGGTCGGCAGCCCTGTCACACCGATGGTGGTCGTGTCGACGAGGACGGAGCCGGCGTTGCTTTCGGCGAGGTCGCCCGCAGATACGCGTGTCGTGATGGTCGACTGATCACCCTGCTTAAGTGTTTTGCTCAGCGTGAGCGGAGCCGTCACGGACCATGTTTTTCCGGAGTAGATCTGGGGGATCTGCCAGAACGCCGTTCCATCGGTCACTGTTCCCGATTGCGGGAGGGGACTTACGAATTGGGCAATCGCAGGATCGACCTGTGCGGAGGCGACGACATCGTGAATCGTGCGTGTTCCGGTGTTCTTGACCGTGATCGTCGTGCGGGCGGTGCTGCCGGCCAGTGCTTCGGCCTGATGCGTGATCACCCAGATACGGACAGAACGGCCCTCATTGAGATCTTCCACGGGCTCCTCGGATGCGACGGAGGAGGAAGAAGAGGAAGAAGACGCCACGCCGCAGACAAATTTACCTGTGAGCGTGAGTGAGCTGTTGGCGTTGAGCGTGCGCTGAATCGGCGAGACCAAGTCACATCCTTCGCGCTTATGGAAGGTCACGCGGTACGAACCGGGAGCCATGCTGGTGTAGGTGGCAGGGGTGATTCCCGTATCGCGCATGTCATTCGGTCCGAGAAGTTCGAAGGAAGCGCCCTCCGGGTCGCTATCCACCACGACAGATCCGTCGTAGCGGTATTTGATGGTGACGGTCACTTCATCGGCATCCGCAATCGTGAAGCTGACGTCATGATCGACGGTCGAAATGAGATCCAAGCCGTTCTTGGTCACGGTGGTCGTCATTTTGGCATCGTTGGGCGGAGTGATGTGCAGGAGGTATGTTCCGATCTCCGTGGTGGTCAGTTCCTTGGCGGCCTGTTCGTTGACGGTGATCTGGGCGCCCAAGGGGAAGGTGACGGTGTAATTGCCATAGATCCCAATGGGGCTCTGTTGGAGGATCGTGACTGTTCCGGCTGCGTGAGCCTCAAGTGCGACAAGGCAGAGCAGTGTCGCGGCGGAACCGGTCAGGAATGTGCGCAGGGAGAAGTTCATAACGCGTGGGGGAAAGAAATCCTCCGCCCGTATCACGGGGCAAAAGGAGAGTATTAAACCAGCAATGATGTTTTATGTCAACTATGTTTCTCGGACCATGCCTCGGTGAGGGCTTCTTTCCAGATTGTATGCAGAGGGGACAAATCCGTAGTAATAAGGGTTTCTGGTCCGTTTTTGATGGTGAGGAGAGGGGACGGAGTCGTGGATCCGAGTACGGTCATGGGAATCCCTTCTTTTTTGCCCTGTGCCAGAATCTCTTCGGCACGATCTTTGCCGGCTTCGAGCAGAAATCCTCCTGTTTGGCTGAAGAGGAGCGCATCCGCGCGCAGAGGTGAATCGAAGGAGCCAAGATCCACCGCGACGCCGATGGTTCCTCCGCATTTTCGCTGCGGGAGGGTCATCTCGAAGAGGGCGATCGCAAGGCCGCCGTCACTTAAGTCGTGGCAGGAGCGGACCGCACCCGATTGAATAACTTTTGTGATCATCTGGATTTGTTTTGCAGTGGCGGTGAAGTCCGGTTGCGGGACATTCGACCCGAGGAGCGCGTCCCGCGGAGAGGCGGTGAGTTGCTCGAGGACATCGTAGTAAAGGGAACCTCCACACTCGTCCTTCCGTTCGCCGACAAAGAGGAGCATGGAATCCGGCTCTTTGAGCTGCATAGTCACGGTCTTTCCGGCATCGGGCAGGACCCCCACGCAGCAGACGACGGCCGTGGGATCGATGGCGCTGCCGTCGGGTTTGCCGTTGTACAGGCTCACGTTGCCCGAGATGATCGGTACCGGTTCGCCTGCCATGGTGACGCCGCGGGCCGCAGCCGC
>Ga0247841_10007752_pt1 | contig 15791 bp, 15 predicted proteins | sample LaCruzMarch2015__2_FD_192410 | JGI IMG/M metagenome (GOLD analysis project Ga0247841, IMG submission 192410) | Freshwater microbial communities from meromictic Lake La Cruz, Castile-La Mancha, Spain - LaCruzMarch2015_18m | ecosystem: Environmental > Aquatic > Freshwater > Lake | place: Spain...
GGAGCAGCAAATTGAAAATTATCAAGCCGAGTGTCACAAATGTATAGGTGGCCGCCACTGCTGTGAAGACACGTGGGGCGCCGATCAGTGCCAGCACCAGCCAGCCGGCCGGGTAGCTGACCAGCATAATTGCGAAACTTGCTATCCGCTGCCTGCGTGCTGTTTTCTCTTTCTCCTCTTTCCCTGCCGGAATGTAAAAGAAAAGGCTGCATAGCGGGATTATACACAGGAAAAGCATAGCCCAGGCATACCCGTTCAGGAGGTTGGGTTCAGATTGGGGAATTTGCAGGAATAAAAAGGTCGCCAGCGCGCCGGATAACACAGGGACATTCAATAATTGTGAAGTGACCTCTCCGGCAACCTTATTGATACTCTTCTTATCTTGCATGCATCCTCTCCAAACCATATGCCTGACAAAGCCAGGTTAATATCATTGCAAGCTGTATTGCAGTCAGGTTATAATTTATTACTGCGCCACAAACGCCGTATCTATGTTCATCCATGATAATACAGATGAGTTAAAGCTGCAAGGATGCTATCGCGGGCTACAGGGATACCACAAATTAAGTGCATTAAAACATAGTTAAGAAAAGCCACCTGTTTTTCGATTAGGACGGCATGCAACCAGACCAGCATAACACCATGAACGAGGCCAGGCTGTACGGGCTGAGTTGGAACGAGGTCCACAGTGGTTATTTTGCTGACCCCGATGTCTCGCGGCCATTTGTGAGTATAATCGCCCGGGCCATGGAGGTCCAGCCGCCGGCTTTGGTGGCAGATCTGGGGGGCGGCACCGGTTATATACTTGAAGAGGTGCTGCAGGAACAGGCTTATCCCGGAATACGGTTTGTTAACGTTGACATGTCCGGGGAGCAGACTTCAACCTGCAGTAACACCAGGGTGGAATCTCTTAACCTCAATATGTCTGCGCTGACAAGGGCGCAGTTTGGCATAACGCAGGAAAACCTGATGTTTATCATGCGCTCGGTGCTACACTACCTCGGGCAGGACGGCCTGCGGCCTTTCCTGAAGCATTTGAGGGCCCAGATGCAGGAAGGCGAGATATTTGTTCACCAGACCGCCTGTTTTAAGCGGGACGGGGATGCCGCTTGCCTTAACCGGCTCTATCAGCTCATGAAGACGCAGAAGTGGTACCCGGTGACAGGGACACTCAACCGCATTTTAAATGAAGAAGGCTTCAATGTTGAAAACACCTGCCCTGCGCCAGGGCTCCTGCTGGAGTCTGCAGAACTGGCTGAAAGATACCACCTCAGTCCTGAAGAGGTGAGTGCCATAGGAGATGAGATCAGCAGTAGTTTTGGAGAGATTCCAGGGGTTTTGGTAAGAAACCGTGACGGCTATGCTGCTTACCTGCATTATGAGATATTTACCTGCCGTGCGCGACCACGATCAACAAAGGCTGGATCATTTCAATGATACCACGCTCAAATCAGGATTATAGGTAGTTTAATGAAAACGGGGTGCCAGTGAAATGAAAAAGGAATCCACACAACATGAAGCAAAGTCTGACCAATGGTTTTCCACCGAAATTTATTTCGGGAGACATTTTTCTAATCGAGGCGATATAACCGATCAACAGTTCGCTGGGTTCCTGTCGTCCCATGTGACGCCGGCATTCCCTGCCGGCCTGACAGTCTATGACGCCTATGGCCAGATGCAGCATAGCAGTGGCGAAATCGTCAAACAGAAGACAAAGGTGGTGGTGCTGGTACACAGGAATTCGAAAGCCGACGATGATGCCATTACTAAAATAATTAGTACTTACAGACTTCAATTCGGTAACCCGCAGGTCATGCTGTTAACAAAACAGGTAAAACCAGTGTTTTACCCGGACTGAATTTGTGTCCTGGTAAAGAATTACTTGGTATGCTCACCACTGCACGAACATCGGTATGTGTGTTCGTCCATAATAAAAATCATTAGCTCGCACGCAATAATAATTACCTTCCTTACACGCAGGAGGTGAGAAGTCCAGGACCTACCTTTCGGTGCGCGCTCACCTGGCGTTCAGAGATGCCCTTTCCACGAGAGTACTGGTCACCTGCACCTTGTATTTATTTTTTGCCAGGGATAAAGTTTGCTCTACCGCCATTTTAGCGGCAGTTGCTGCCGACTTTTTATCTAACTTCTTCCCCTTCAAGAAGTCTTCGACAGCTTTTATCCTGAGCGGGACGGGAGCTACAGTTCCCAGGACTATCCTGGCTGAATCCACCCTGCCCTCACTCACGTTAAAAAGGGCAGCCACGCTCACCACCGGGAAGTCATGCGATTTCCTTAGCGCAAATTTGATGAAATCTTGCAGGCTGCCCAATGCAGGTCTGGGTATTTGTATTTCTACTACTAATTCACCTTCTTCGAGTTGGCTGGTTTTCAAAGTCCCGGCAGAAAAAAAGTCCTCTGCGGTTAGAATGCGTTTCGTAGTCCTGATTTTTGCTCCCAGTGCTATTAAAGCAGGAGCTATATCAGAGGCGTTGACAGCCACGCAGCCGCAGTTGAAACAACGGTTGGCCTCATTCTCCATTTCACTGAGATTGAAGCCGGCAGTATCCTCTATATCAATGCGTCTGCGGGATACGGGCAATATGGCGGTTTTACCCCTATCCATTTTGTCCAGGCAATCTGTGCTGAATTTTTGCATGGTTACCTTTTGACTCTTTGTATGTATTTGCCTCTTCATCAGGTATAAATCGATTGAAACCGCTGCCCTTCTCCCGGCGGCAACGGCCTGGATTACCGATGCAGGTCCCGTAGCTACATCCCCACCTGCAAAAACACCGGCAGCATTTGTCTCTTGTGTATCCGGGTCAACCGCTATCAAACCGCGCCCCGTTTTGAGCGCCGGGCCGATAAATGACAAATCCGCCCGCTGTCCGATAGCCAGTATGATTGAATCGGCATCTACCCTGGTCCCTTTTGCTTTGTTAAAAGCCGGTGCGAAGCAACCCCTGGCGTCAAATACTGACGTGCAGCGTACAAGTTGCATGCCTTGAATATGATCATTTTCCTGGAGTATTTGATCGGGCCCCCATGATGGCATGAGATGAACCCCCTCGGCCAAGGCTTGCTCGATCTCTGAAGCGATAGCAGGCATCTCTTCACGGCATTCCAGGCATGCCATAGTGACGTCTGCTGCGCCCAACCGCTTTGCCGTAATAGCCACGTCAACCGCAACATTTCCACCCCCGATAACCAGTACCTTTTTACCCGGCGCCTTGCTCAATCCTGAGTTCACTTTTTCAAGCCAATCCAGTCCGGATATCAGCAGTCCCTCATCCTTTATACCCAACGGCCTCTGGCCCCATCCCCCGGTTGCCAGGAATACCGCATCAAAATTATTTCTTATATCTTTTAATGTCGTATCGTTGCCGATTTCAAACTGAAGCCTGAATTTAATACCGGTGCCCTGCAGGGCTTTTACCTGCTTGCGCACCAGGTTTCTGGGCAGGCGGTAAGCCGGTATAGCATACGTCAGCATGCCGCCTGCTTCTTCATGTTTATCGAAGACCGTAACTGAGTAGCCCGACTGTCTGAGGTAATATGCCGCGGCCAGGCCGGCCGGCCCCGCTCCCACCACCGCTACCTTTTTTCCATTTTCTTTTTGGGGCGGACCCATTATCGACACTGCATTATCCAGGATGTAGTCGCCTATAAATCGCTCAATATTTCTTATGGATACGGCTTCATCAAATTCGCTGCGGTTGCATTTTGTCTCGCACAAATGCGGGCATACCCGGCCGGTTATAGCCGGGATCGGGTTGGACGCAAGCAGCATTTCCGCCGCCTTACCTATTTTCTTATCTCTGATAAGGCTAAGATACGAGGGTACATCGACCTTCCCCGGGCACTCCGCCGAACAAGGGGTTGTTTCCATTCTCGCTGCACCAAAGATGGAATGGTAGCGGTTCTCCCCGGTTAAAGCATTACAGGTCCGGCCGCCCTTTCTCAGGCAGTGGAATGTGCACTCCGGGTTGCGGTAATACCAGCACCTTGGTTCCTGGCAGATATTGCCGGCGATTGTCCCCATGTTTCTGACGTGAGGCGTAGCAACACTGTGCGCTGCCATCGACAATAACCTGTATTTCTTCTTTACGATTTCACTTTTTTCTATGGCATGCAACCGGGTCAGCGCCCCTATCCTCAGCCCAAGATTATCTTCCTTGATGTAGTCCAGTCCCGGGATGGTCTTGATGTTAACCACTAACTCGGGGTATTCAGGACGTACATTATCCTTCAGTGCTCCCAGCAGGTCGGTGCCACCTGCAATTGCGACTGCCTTCGTTCCATACTTGCACAGCAAATTGCTTGCTTCTTCAAGTGAAGTGACACTCTGATGTTTAAACGATCTTAAAGCAGCCATTTTATTTAAATCCTTCCCAGTGCTTTTAATATTTTGTCCGGGGTAATTGGAATGTCATCTATCCTTACACCGATTGCGTTATAAATGGCATTTGCAATCGCACGGGGCCCGCAGGTCACCACCCCTTCTCCAATTCCACAGGCTCCATATTCCCCGGCCCCTTTCCACACCTCAAAAAGTACGGGCTCCACCTCCGGCATGTCTGCTATTGTCGGTATCTTGTATTCCACCCAGTTGAAATCGAGAGGTACGCCCGTTTTTTCATCATAAACTATCTCTTCCAATAGTGTCTCACCGACGGTCATACATTGGCCACCGCACTGCTGGGCTTCAGCTCCCGAGGCAAACATGACCGTACCGCAATCATTAAGGATGATCATCCTGAGCACTTGCACTTGCCCGGTGGCAGTATCCACTTCTACCTCAGAAAACGTAGCTTGATATGGCACGCCCGTTTTCCTGGTGTGAGGCCTGCTGCTGACTATGGCTACAATCGGCACCAGGTCCCCCGTTTGCAGGAGTTCTTTAAGTGTAATCGATTTTTTCACCTGTGCCTTAAGGCGTATGAGCCCGTCCTCGATTGTAATTTGGTCCCGGCTGACCTTGAAGTGCTTCGCTGCCAGCTTTACGACCTCTACCCTGATTTTAGCTGCAGCTTCCACCAGCACTTCTGACTGCAGATAAGAAACGGCGCTGTCGGTCTGTACGGTATCTTTGAGGCCGCTGTCCGTATCCACGGTCGATTCCCACCTGATGTCCTCGGGCTTTACACCTAAAAAACTCAAAGCTTCTGCGCAGCCCAGCACGTTGCAGGTATTGGAACCGGGTCCGCATTCCACTGTAGGGGCAAGCAGCACCACCGTGCCATCGGGATTGAGTTTGATTCCTGCCTGGATTGTCCCGCGCCGCTGCTCCTGCCAGGCGGCATGCCAACCCGGGTGAAAAGAGAATCCGATTCCCCGTTTCTTCGAGCCGTCATAGGTACGCCCTTTGCCCGGCTTATGCCGCTTATCCCAACCAATCCTCCTGGCGCCTTCATGCAAAACAGCTTCCAGGCTCTTATCCGGTAACTTCTCCCATTTGTGTCCAAAATTCTTTAAGGCTAACTCTATAGGATCCATGCCGAGTTTCTCAGCCAGTGCGTCAACTGCCAGACCTAATATGAGGTTGAACTGGTTATTACCTACACCTCTCATCATGCAACCGGGGATTTTGTTGGTATATACAGCGTAAGATTCCATTTTTACATTGGGTATATGTGCGAATGAGACCTCCACAATCTCCTGCGGAACAAATTTTGTGGCAAAACATGTGTGGTCAGCATAGGCACCCGCGTTCCCGATAGATTTAAAATAGCTTGAACTGATGGTGCCGTCTTTTCCTGCCCCCATCTTGCAGGTGTATATTATGGGTTGACGCGTATTGTGGAAACTCTCCCGCCGCGTATGTTTGAACTTAACTGGGCTCCCTGTGCGCTTCGCCAGCAGGGCAGTGTAAATAAAGAAAGGATCTTCCCCGGTATCTCCCCTCCCGAATTGACCACCGACAAACGGGCTGACCACCCTTACCTTGTTCTGCGGGATCTCCAGCATTTCACTGAGAAACATCCGGGTTTGATCAGCTTCGTATGAATTCGACCATACAGTAAGCTGGTCGTCTTTCCATGAAGCCAGGCAACACCAATTGTCCAGGGAGCCTTGTGTTGCATTATGGTAAATTGCCTTAACTTCGATGTTTACATCTGCTTCAGTGAACCCTCTTTCCACATCTCCTATATTCACAAAGACATCTGCGCCACCAATTGGTTCAACCGGTAAAATATTGCTTTGTGAAAGCTCCGGATGTAATACCGGCGCTCCCGGCTGCATAGACTCTATAGGATCAAGCACAAAGGGCAATACTTCCCATTCGACTTTGATTAATCTTAATGCTTCTTCGCCGATGCGTTCACTTTTGGCTGCTACCACGGCACCTACTTCATCACCCACCCAGTACGCATGGCTGCCAAGTATCCTCCTGTCCCGCAACTTCTTCCACATCATGCGTTCATAACTTACCGTATCCACTCCATCCGTCCACCCGGCGTTCATTAGTTTTAAAGATATTATTTCAGGGTCCTTATAGGTCAATATGGCCTCAACGCCCGGCAGCTTCTCAGCTTTGCTTATATCAATACTTTTGATGACTGCATGCGGATAAGGGCTGTGGAGCACTTTGGCATAAAGTATGTTTGGCAGGCGGCACTTTAATGTCATGTCATCTATAAACTCTGCCCGGCCGCTGGCTTTCTCCCAGCCATCTATACGGGGACGGTAAGTCCCCAGGTATTTACGGTTTACACGGCGTTTAAATTGATTGCTCATGGCTTACTCTCTTGCCTGGATATTTTTTCCGCGGCGTGCTCGACCGACTTTGCTATTGCAGCATAACAACCGCAGCGGCAGATATTGCCTGAAAGTGCATCTTTTATCTCTTGTGCTGTCGGGTCCGGGTTTTCGTTAAGAAAAGCTTTAACTGTCATTACAAATCCAGGTGTACAGTAACCGCATTGCATGGCGGTGCCGTAGCCCGGTTCACTTTGTTCGGCGAAGGCCGCTATAACAGGGTCATCCTTGGGTAAACCCTCAATGGTCAAAATATCCTGGCCATCTGCATCAACAGCCAGCGTCATGCAGGAGAGCACGGCTTCTCCATTCAGTATTACTGTACACGCTCCACAGGCGCCGTCATCGCAGGCTATCTTCAGACCGCTGAGCCCCAATTTTTCACGCAGTAAATATGATAAGGTATCAGCCTCTTCAATATCGTGGCCAATATAAAATCTATGCCATACACCATTGACCTTAAGCCTTATAGTGCGATCTTCAACGGACACACGAGGATCTTTACGGGGCTTCTGCAGAGCCATACTTCACCTCCTATACGTGAGCAATGGATTTTATCAGCATACTCCACTAAGTTCATCATTTCAATAGCTCAACTGCCATTAACCTGCCAGGCAGAAGATTCAAGAATATTGCCACATGGGAGAGGCAAACCTCAGGGAATGTTCTTGGCAGGAAAAAACAAGCCCAAAAGCGATAGATGGTCAGAAATCTTGGGTCAAATACAGAAATTGTCAGTTTCATATCAGGTATTTGTAAGTCAGCCGTCATGTGTACACGGCCCTATTCCTCTATAATAACTATGGAGTAACTCCCAGGGAGGTGAAAAATGAAAAACAGGTTCTTTATCGTTTTACTGACACTGATAGCTTTAACAGCCTTAACTGCTACAAGTTGTACTTCTTATGCAACCACTGAGCAGGTTCAGGCTTTACAAAACCAGGTCAATTCACTCAGTGTCCAGCTTGTTTCAACACAGCAACAATTGGCTTCAACCCAGCAGCAGCTCAATTCAGCGCAGCAGGCGCTTTCTCAAGCACAATCCCAACTGCAGCAGCAGAAAACGTATGTTACCACTGCACAACCTACCTATCAACCGACTATCATCTATAGAACTTATCCATCTGTATTTCAATACCCGTATTACTATCAATCCCCCGGGTATCCGCGACCGCCGCAGCCATTTCCGCCTCCACCAGGTCCAGGCCCACGTCCTCCTGGCCCTCGTCCGGGCCCACCGCCCGGACCGCCTCCCGGACCACCGCCAGGCCCACCTCCCGGACCCCCTCCTGGACCATAACCTCCATATCATATCACTCAGGTAGTCATTATCGGGGGAGGGAATAGATAGCATCTATGCGATCAGGGTTTCCTCCCTCGGACGGTTTGTATCGGTCAGGCTGTTGTCCCGGACCCTGTTGAGTACATGCCGCCTAATGTTAGAATGTACTACCACTGCACAAACGTCGAGATTCCGTTATTTCGCGCTAAAAATCACATGAGTAAGGTCGCTTATTAACTGGACCAATCACTCATTTAGTGACAAGGTGGCAACTCTAACTTAAAAGGTGGTACACTTCTTTGTTAGGGTCAGTTCAGTTTAAATATTGGATTGGGGGTAGCACGCAAGGAGAGTAAGTGTAAATGCCCAATCATAGTCGGAGTCCGGGGGAAAAAGAAATCGATCAAATGTCTCTTGACCAGAGCAAGCATCTACTTCGGACAAAGTTTTATGTCCCTGCTGTTCGCCCCAATCAGGTATCACGCCCTCGCCTTATTGATCTGTTAAATGAGGGGATAGACAGAAAACATATTTTAGTTTCTGCCCCCGCTGGTTACGGTAAAAGCACACTGGTCAGCAAATGGATACATGAAACAGGTATCCGTTCTGCATGGCTCTCTCTGGATGTTGGGGATAATGACCCCTCCCGTTTTCTGCAATACTTGCTTACAGCGTTTCAACCTGTTGCTCCAGGAATTGAAGACAATATACAAGACATATTACGGCCGGCTCAATATGAAAATATAATTAACCACCTGGCCAATCAGCTTGCTTCAATTCCGGAACCGTTCGTTCTTGTGCTGGATGATTTCCATGTCATTAACACTGAAGCCGTACCAAAGATAGTTTCTTACCTTATGGAGCATCTGCCGCACCAGGTACACCTTATACTTCTTACACGGATTGATCCGCCTATACCGCTTTCCCGTCTGCGGGTCCGCAACCAGCTCATGGATATACGCGCCGACCAGTTATGTTTCACGCATGATGAGGTTGCTGCCTTTCTCAATGATATGATGGGGTTGAAACTATCCGCCGATGATCTTTCCGCTATAGAGGCACGGACAGAAGGATGGATAGCAGGTTTACAACTGGCTGCGCTATCGATGCAGAACTGTAAAGACATTCACGGTTTTGTTTCAGCATTCACCGGCAGTCACCACTATATAATGGACTACCTGATTGAAGAAGTAATCAGGCTTCAGCCAAAAAAGATAGGCGACTTCCTCATGCAGACCTCGATCCTGGACCACATATGCGGACCGCTATGCGAGTCTGTCATCAACGCTGACCTGGAAGGGCGCATAGACGGGCAAGCAACGCTGGAATCACTGGAGAAGATGAATCTCTTTGTCATCCCGCTTGACGACGAACGGCGCTGGTATCGCTATCACCATCTCTTCGCAGAAGTATTAAGGAAGCGGCTGGAACAGCAATTTCCGGGTTCGCTTCCCAAGCTACATCAGCGTGCCTCCCAATGGTTCGAGCAAAATGGGCTTGTCCCGGAAGCCATTCGCCATTCGCTGACAGCCGGTGACCATGACAGGACGATTCAACTCATCGAGCAAAATGGTGGCCTCCTGCTGATCAGCGGTGAAGTGAACACTCTCGCCAACTGGATCAAAGCGGTCGAATCGCAAGTTCAGACGCGTCCCTGGATACACATTCTCAAAGGCTGGATATACGCCATAACAGGATTCCCCGAGCGAGTAGAAGAAACACTGCAGACCGCAGAGAGAATCATTGCGTCGCAGGAACCCCCGACAGGGTTCAATGTCATGCGAGGCGGGATTGCGACCGCCCGGGCTTATTCGACGTATCAGGTAGGGGAGCCGGCCCAGGCTGCAAGTTTTGCCCGGCAGGCACTGGAGTATTTAACAGATACTGACCTGACCTCCGGGATCTTACGTACAATAGCTGCGGCTCTCCTGGGAGATGCAAACGCGATGAACGGCGAACTTGAGGAGGCCCTGCAGGCCTACTTAAGAGCAAAGCAGATCGGCCAGGCTGCCGGCGACATTCACCTGGTTATTCTTGTCAATTGCAACCTGGGGAACGTACTGGTAGAACAAGGCCGGCTGCATGAAGCCATGGCAATCTATTCCGAAACGATGGAGATGGCGACGCGCCCGGATGGTAAAAAGTTGGTGATAGCCGGGCGGGTCTATGGGGAATTGAGCCAGGTATCCTACGAATGGAATGACCTGGAAACCGCAACTGAGCAAGCCCGCCAGGGCGTAACACTCTGTAACTATTGGGGCGCTCCGGAGTATGAAGCAGTCGGCTTAGTAGCGCTGGCGCGGGCGGAGCAGGTCAATGGTAACCGGCCGGCGGCGCTGGAAGCTATGTACAGCGCAGAGAGGCTGGTGAGCGAGCATCTGCTTTTGCCCAAGAGTTTAATCTGGCTCAATTACGCCCTCGCGCGCCTGTGGATTGCCCACGGGAATTTCGAGAAGGCAGCCCGGATAGTTCAAGCGAGCGGATTAACAATCGATGATGAGATTCTTTTCCTGCGCGAACCCGAATTTGTGGTCCGGCTGCGTTTGCTCCTGGCCCAGGGAGATTATGATACTTCTCTTTCCTTAAGTGAGCGCTTGCTTGAGAAAGCCGAGGCCGGCAAGCGGACAGGGCGGGTTATAGAGGTCCTGGTTCTGAAAGCACTTATCTTCCTGGGCAGGCAAGAAACGGAGCAGGCCCTGGCCGTATTGAAAAGGGCCCTTTCGCTTGCCAGGCCGGAACGGTATATCCGTACATTTGTGGATGAAGGTGAGCCGATGATCAGATTGCTGCACCTGGCCAGGTCACGACATATTGAGACGGAATATACCACTGACCTGCTATCTGCGGTTGAAAAAACTGCCGGCATTGCTCAACCCCCGCCTAAACTTCTGAATGAACCACTGACGACGCGCGAAACGGAAGTATTGAAACTCATTGAAGCCGGTTGCTCCAATCAGGAAATCGCTGAGAGACTGGTCATATCCTTTACCACTGTGAAACGCCATATCAGCAATATCTATACCAAGCTGGATGCAAAAAGCAGGACACAGGCAATCGCCATCGGGAAAGAGTTAAAGCTCTTCGAATGAACTGAATCGGCAGGCACCTTAATTAGCCGGCAGCAGGTAACCTGCTGCCGGCTTTCTGTTTATCAACCACTGTTCCTGCATCCTTAAAAGTACAACCCCGGATACAACCTTTTGACGATGAACCATTACCGGGAACTTGCTAAATTGGAGCCATGAAGAACATGAATAATGAAAACGGCTGTGAGAAGAAGAGTGCCCTTTCAGGCAGTGTTCATGGAGGTTTCTTCGAGATCCGGGTCAAAGGTCATCTTGATGAAAGCTGGTCGGATTGGTCGGGAGGCCTGGAGATGAAGCTGTCAGAAAATGGAGAAATGATGCTTTCCGGGCGCATCCTGGATCAAGCAGCACTGATGGGGATTCTCAACAAGCTGTACAGCCTGAACCTGGCGCTGCTTTCAGTGAGAGAAACCAATCAAACGAAATAAGGCCAATATTCAATTAAAAGGAGGTTATCAACAATGGAAAACAAAATAAGCAAGGAGGTATGTCATGTCATCAGCAGAATCAGCAAATGAAAAAGAAGGAGGAATTAAAACAATGACAGACAGTAACCGGAAACTCGAACAGACATGGTCAGCGATAGGGTGGGGATTGTTTATTATACTCGTAGGCGGCCTATTTTTAGCCGGCAACGCGGGCTGGTTGAAGGCAGACTGGTGGACTTACTTCGCGATCGGCCTCGGATGCATACTGGTCATCGGTTTCCTGATGCGGTTTTTCCGTGGGCTTGGCGGCCGGTGGAGTGCGGTCGGCAGGCTGGTTATCGGGCTGGCCCTGATATATGTCGGGCTCGCTTCCTATTATGGTTTCGGCGAATGGTGGCCCCTGGCATTGATCGTCATCGGGATCGGCATACTGGTAAAGGCATTTTGGGGCGCCGGGCGCCAGTCTTATTCTCACTAGAAAAGTAAATACGTAAGTAATATAAAAGGAGATTATAAAAATGGAAAACACACAACGGCTCAATAGCAATCCTGTAACAATCCCGGACAGCGCATTCTTTATCGAAAAAGTGCATCGGTGCGCAGATTGCCCTATCCGGCAATTGGCGATCAAACACCCGAAGTCGGTATTTGCCAGGCTCCACATCTGGCACAAGACGTGGTGGCCGGGCTGGAAAGCCCATCAGGCCAGGGCGTGCGCCTTTGCTGCCGGAGCTAAAGCGTAAACACTGACCGATTAGCAGTAATGAAATAAAGGAGTAAGAAAATGGATTGGGGAATTGTAGTTTCAGTCATGGTAGCAATGGCATTGTTCACAGTGGCCGCCGGTATACTGATCCTCATGGTGATCGGCCTGTTCGTATGGCGTATAAAGAAGCATGCCGGCAGCCAGGGTGGCGGGGCATTTAAGTTTCCGGGCTGCCCCTTGACGAAGTCCGCCCAGGATACGCCGTAGAAGGAGCAACGTAAGGATATGCAAGGCAGGGGAGCAGCAGCTCCCCTGCGATTAAGGATCAAAGGAAGGGATAAAAAATGAATGAAGAGAATATGGTCAGAGGTGGCATATACGGAATAATCGCCGGAATAATAAGTACGATTGTGATCGATATCGTGGCCCTGATCGTACTCACAGTTATGGGGTTATCTTTAGCGTCTTTCTTTGCCTTGATTGGCCGGTGTTTCCTGACCCTTATCGGGGCAGAGGCAACTGACCCGGTCTGGCAGGGAATAATGTTGCACTATTCGATCGCTATTCTAACCGGTCTGATTGTCGGCCTTCTAACGCAGAGATTCCATAAACTTCGATTCAGCTCATACAGGAAAGGCATATTGTTAAGCGTCATCCTTGCTGAGGTTGAAGGAAACTCGTTATTTTACCTGATGTCCGTAATAATGAAGACCCCACAATCTGAAATGGTGTTTATGTATGGAATGTGTTTTTTTCTTCACCTGATATGGGGCGTTTGTCTCGGGTTGATAATATCCTATGGCCAGCAGCATAAGGATCTTAAACTGTCTATAAGGTATCTATAAACACCATGGCTTATAAACCCATTATTTCAGTTGTTATATCTTTTTCTGTTGGCGACCAGCATGCCTATAGTAATACCCAGTGCACCTGTAAGTATAGCCACTATCAAAACCTGCAACGAACCCCAGCCACCTGACTCGGGATTTGGCGGTGCCGCAGTAGAGCGATAATATGGCTGATAATTGAAATCCAACACTGTTTGTGCCCATTTCCCAGATGAATAAAGCCATAACCGCCATGTGTGCCTGCCAATAGGTTCAGATGACTCAGGGTAAAAAGGACCTAATGTCCACGCCCCAGCATGGCTCAGGTAATACTTATACACAAGCCACACAGGTGAACGCCCGCTTTCTCCAGTGTAGTACTCTGCAATATAAAGTGAGCCTGGGGAATTTGTTTGCACTACCAAATAGAACGGCTCATCGCTGAATTGAGTCCTGCTCTGTCCCGCCTCATCAATGAAGTAGACACTCTGTATATATGGTGTTATGCCAAGCTGAGGAGGTTGATAATAAGTGCTGCTGGACTTGGATTCCACTCCGGGCTGCATGATTGTTTCTCCACCTTCCTCAGGTGGATTCCAGGATTGATCCGGTTCAGCCGGAGGAGAAGGATTTTGAGCATATACTGGTGCAGCTAAAAGCGCGAGTGTCAAAACCAGGACAGCAACCATCAGGCTAGAAAACATTTTAATCTTCATTCTTATTGCCCCAATATTAAATTTCCAATATCTAAATAAAGGTTCATTTATGCATTGATGATATGGGCTTTAAAGCCTTTTATATCATATAACGAGCAAGCCACATAAAAGTTTATATTAGATGCCATCAACATTGATGTACTTCTTGAATACAACGCGATCTTTTCCAGGACCAGAATAGTCCTTGATCACAGGTATGCCATCGATGTAATCTTCCCCGATTGGCATCATCCCGATACTTTTATGAAAGGCTATGGAAAGTGTATTGACCGGGCTTGTGATGGCTTTCAAATTTGTGCAGCCGTGTGCCATAGCAAACACGGTGAAATGGTCATATAGACGACGTGCCAGACCTTGTTTTCTGTAGCCCTGCCTTACTGACAGCAAATGTACGTAGCCAACTGCAGAAGTCTGTGATAGATAACCAAAAATATAGGCTATAACTTTATGGCCGTCCCTTATAACGAAAGCTGAATTGCCGAACTCGTTTATCAGTGTGGGGTGATGAAGTGCTAGCGTACGGTCATGATCCCAGAACTCTTTGAATTCATTAAGAATCTGGTCGAAATCCTGTTTTGTGCAGTTGGTGACTTTCATGGTCAATACACCTTAGGAAATTGACTTTTATGTGCCATTATACTTCCACATACTTTAGAATGGAACGCTCCAAAAAAAGAAAAATGCCTTAAATATTCAATTAGTTGAAATACCTGGAGAGACATAGACCCGTATTGGAGTGCCTTTGGAATTTTCTAACACTGCTCAAACATCAGGATATCCGTTACGCCGCGCAAAAAAAGCAGACTAAAGGTATTTGCCAAGTAAACCTATTGTGTTTTCAGCCGGCCCGTTTCCTGTATCGCCCTCCGGATCGCCCTCTTCCAACTCCAGTCTACGATTACCTGCGGCTTGGATAACATATATGATTGGGATTTTCCGAATTGGAAGGCAGCCGTATGGGGAGCCAGCTTCTTGCCTGCAAGATAAAACACATTTAAGCAGAACTTGGGAAAGGGAAACCCGAACAAAGTAACGATCCCAACTTGCATGATTGATGACAGTGGTATTTGGAAAGAAATCTTGTGGAGGGTAAGAGCATGGTCCAAGACCGTCTCTATAGGGGCATCAGCCAGCTTCTTGATACTCGCAGCAACGTCAGGACTGGACTCTATTCGATGGAGAAACAACAAACGGCGATTTGTCAGTATCAAACTTCCCTCGCCTGTGGACCGGCTGCCCTCTACCAGTCGGGTCCAACGGCGATGCTGCCTGAGGATTGTCTCAATATTTTCGTCCTGGCCCGCCGTCCTAATCTCGTTCATTAATGTTGCACAGTCCGGTTAAACGCATACTTAAAGATAAAAATTAAACCTGAAATGCCTTAGATGTTCAATCGGCAGCAACGGCCGAATAAATGGAAATCTGTCTTGGGGCGCCGCCGGAATTTATTACCATTGAACGAACATCGGCATGACTACGTGGTCGTAGTTGTCCACACCCACCGGGCGGATGACCCCCGGGTTGGAGGGAGTGGTAACCTCAAGCGATACCTGTGCCTGCTTGACCACCGACAACACGTCAGCCAGGTAGCGGGCGTTGAAGGCTATTTTGGCCGCCTCGCCGTCCACCAGCGCGTCTATCTCGCCGACATTGTCTCCGATCTCGTCGGCACGTGCAGAGATGGTTATCTTGCCGGCCTCGACAGTGGCGCCCGGCGTTACGATCACCCTGGCGATGCCGCTGCCGTCACGCGCGAAGATGGCGGCCATCTTGATGGCGCGCAGGAACTCGGCCACATCGATGCGCGCCTTGGTGCCGTAGGTTTGGGGTATAAGCTGCGAGTAATTGGGGAAGGCGCCCTGTATAAGCTGCGAGACCATCTCGATGCCCTTTAGCTTGAATAGCACCTGGCTTTTCTGCGCATTGAGCGTTATCTCGATCTCCTGGTCCTCGCTGCCCATCAGGCGGTTGAGCTCGTGGTAGG
>Ga0247841_10007755_pt1 | contig 15789 bp, 15 predicted proteins | sample LaCruzMarch2015__2_FD_192410 | JGI IMG/M metagenome (GOLD analysis project Ga0247841, IMG submission 192410) | Freshwater microbial communities from meromictic Lake La Cruz, Castile-La Mancha, Spain - LaCruzMarch2015_18m | ecosystem: Environmental > Aquatic > Freshwater > Lake | place: Spain...
CCCGGCCTGTTCGGCGGCTGCCGAATATAATCGGTAACACTATTATTTACTCCCGGTGACTTAAGGCTATTTAGATTTTCACCTGTGATTACCAGCGTCTCTCCTAAATAACTGTGTTTTTTGACAGACCCCTTAAAAACAATATAATATATAGCGATATGAGTATATGGCTATATAATCATGGAGTAATATTTTGAAGGAATTGAAGTTGGACAAGGTCACGCTGTATGAGTTTCATGCTCAATTCTGCAAGACTCTGGCAGATGCCAACCGCCTCCTGATAATCGCGGAGCTGGTGGCGGGTGAGAAGTCGGTGAGCGACCTGGCGAATAATTTAGGACTTGGCCAATCCAACGTTTCCAAGCACCTGTCCTTAATGAGGGAACGCGGCCTGGTGGTAACGAGACGTGACGGCGCATCTATCTACTACTCTTTATCGGATCCCAGGATTTTTGAGGCGATAGAGCTGTTAGTACAAGTGCAGACCGATCAGGTTGCCAGGAGGCACAACCTCTCGCAGAACATCCATTAACGGGGATCAATTGAAATGGTAGCTGTTAACCATAAGCAACGGCAAGAATAAAACCGGAAAGGAGGCAATTCGGAATGGAAAATTCTACAGACGGCGTGACTTTAATAATCATAAGCGGGGACATGGACAAGGTTATAGCGGCTTTCAACATCGCCATAGGCGCCGCGGCGTTGGGCAAGGAGGCCAATATGTTCTTTACCTTCTGGGGAATTAAGGCTATCCAGAAGGGCAACCTGACCGGAAACAGCTTTTTCGGCAAAATGATGGGGATTATGAACCGCGGCGGCATCGACCGCATCGGCCCTTCCCGCTTCAATTTTTGGGGAATAGGCAGGTGGATGTTCAACCAGATGATGAAAGCGCACAAGATCACGCCCATAGCAGAACTCCGTCAGACCGCCATCGACCTGGGCGTGAAGCTTTTTCCCTGCCAGATGAGCATGGAAGTCATGGAAATAAAAAAAGAAGATTTGATCGACGAGGCACAGCCGTCCTGCGGCGTGGCAGCCATGCTGGAAATGGCCTATCGATCGAAGGCAACTCTCTTTATTTAAGGAGTAAACGATGTCGACGGAAAACGAAGTAACCATGAAGCTTGACCTGGAAGGGCTGCTCTGCCCGATCCCGGTAGTCAAAGTCAGTAAAGCCATGAAAGATCTCCCGGTCGGGGGAGTGCTCGAGGCCACGGCCACCGATCCCGGCGTACTTGCCGACATCCCGGCCTGGGCACGCACTACCGGCAACGAGGTTATCAAGATTGAACGCGAAGGCAAGCTGGTCAGATTCCAGGTACGAAAACTGAAATAACGGACTTATCATGCCCGACATACCGTTGATAATACTGTTATTCTCTTTGGCCGTTGCCCTGGTAGGGGTTGGGATCTGGACATTCCAACTTCTCTCCAGGAACAGTGTCTGCGATCCGTCGCCCGGTAAGGGTTCTGACAAGCTGGGAGCACTATATGCATTTACACTTGGTATGCTCCCCTGGAAGAAGGAGAGCGCCAGGCTTCACTGGCTGGTCTATTTGAGGGGAATCTCCTTCCACGTCGGAATCTTCGCCGGCATCCTGGCGTTAGTATTAAGTATTTTCAACGTTACAAACCTCAACGCACTCAGCCTGGTTTTGAGTGTCTTGATGTGGATCGGCGTCATTTCAGGCGCGGCTTCAATCGTATCCCGTGCAGCCGATCCCAAACTCAGGGGAATTAGCCACACCGATGATTACCTCTCGCCCGCCCTGATTACCCTTTTCATGCTGACGGGAGCCCTGCATGTCATGGATCTGCTGGGCACTGTATATTTCTACATATCTACAAGTGTCCTGTGCCTGTATCTTCCCTGGAGCAAGGTACGGCATTGCGTCTATTTCTTTTTCTCACGCGGGAAGATCGGCGCCATGATGGGGCACCGAGGCCTGTTGATGATACCGGGAGGAAACTCCAGGAAGCCAACAATATGAGTACAGATAATCCAGCCACGTTGACGGCGGAGAGTCCTTCTTTGCCGACTGTGGAAATCCTCGATAAACAGCTAACCAGGGAGACTGTGGCTGCCCTGGGAGGTTGCGTCCGCTGCGGCCTTTGCGCCGAGTCGTGCCATTACTACGTAGCCCAGCCCCAATTGCAGAATATGCCTGTTTACCGGGGCGAAGCCGTACGCAGGCTTTACCGGGAAACCACAGGCCTGGCGAACCGGCTTTTTCGCAAATCTGCAAAAACAGCATCAAACCAGGGACGATCGCTTGATACTTTAACAGACATGGCGTTTGGCACCTGCACTCTTTGTCGCCGTTGCACGGTGAACTGCCCGGTGGGAGTGGATACGGCTTCTCTGATGCGCACCGCACGGTCCATCGCCACGGCCACGGGCAAAGCCCCGGAGATACTGGTTCAGCTGGCTGACTCAGCTATCAGCCGCGGTGAGAATATCGAGCTCTACCGTGACTTGCTGCTGGAGCAATTAAAAGACCTGGAAACCGAGACCCGCAAAAAGATCAACGATCCCACATTTTCGATACCCGTGGGTAAGAAAGGCGCAGACATGCTGTTTGTCGGTCTGTCGGGAGAGCATAGCATAGTGCCGCCGGCCATACTGTTCCATTATGCAAAGGCAAACTGGACATTCAGTTTGTTTGAAGCGTCAAACTACGGCTCATTTCTCGGCGATACCGAAAGATCCAAGAAAATAGCGCAACGCATTATCGATGAAGCCAGGGAGCTGGGCGTAAAAGAGGTTGTGATCGGTGAGTGCGGCCACGCATATACAGTACTGCGCTGGGAAGCCCCCAGGTGGTTTAAGGAAGCATTGCCATTTCGCGTGCGGAGCCTAATAGAGGTTCTGGCTGAATGGGTACAGAATGGCCGCCTCATTCTCAATCCGGACGCTAATCCCGAGCCTGTCACATATCACGATTCCTGCAACCTGGGGCGGAACGGCGGCCTGCTGGAAGAACCGCGCATAGTGCTGCGCGCTGCAGTCAGGGACTTACGTGAGATGTACCCCAACAGGGAGGAAAGCTACTGCTGCGGAGGGGGAAGCGGCATGGTGGCTGTCTCAGAATGGGAAGAGCGGCGCATGCTGGCGGGCATGCCTAAAGCAAGGCAAATTAAGGCGACCGGCGCCAAAATCGTCGTGGCGTCCTGCGACAACTGCCGAATACAACTTACCGAGCTCAACCAGCGTTACAACCTGGGCATCAAAGTGACAGGTCTCGCTGACCTAGTTGTAAATGCCGTCGTCAACAAATAGTTCTTTGGTGAAATAGCAGTAAGGACGGGCCTTTAAACCCGTCCTCTTTATCGGGCACACCTGAAGTTACACCCCTACATTTAAGAACGCTCTATGTTATTATTTCAACCGTGGAATCCATCCCCCTCCTCAGATACCTTGTCGAAGCCGGGCTGGGCGCGAGGCGTCAGGTAGTCGCCGCTATAAAGGTCGGCCGTGTTGCTGTCAACGGCAGGCAGGTAGAGAGCTACACGATGCCGGTCTACCCGCAGGCAGACAAGATCACCTTCGATGGCAAACCTGTTTCTTTCCATGCCAGGGCCAGGATAGTGCTGATGTTGAATAAGCCCCTGAACCTGCTGACCACAACCGTCGATGACCGCGGCAGGCAGACTGTCCTCGATATCCTTCCTGCTGAATACCGTGGACTGGGCCTGTATCCGGTGGGGAGGCTGGACCACGATACGACCGGGCTGCTGCTTTTGACCAACGACGGCAACCTCACCTACCGTTTGACTCATCCCCGGTTCGAGCTGGGCAAGGAATACCTCGTACATATAGACGGCACGCTCGCACCTCAGGAAAGAGAGTCGCTGGAAAAAGGCGTGATACTTGACGACGGCATCACGTATCCGGCAAAGGTGATGGAAATCAGTTATGACCCGTCCTACAATTACAGCATCACCATCCACGAGGGCCGTAACCGCCAGGTCAGGCGGATGTTCGCCCATCTTGGATATACAGTCAGGGCTTTAAAGCGTATCAGGCTGGGGAACCTCAGGCTGGGGGAACTGGAGGAAGGGAGGTTCAGGAAACTGTCCGCGCAGGAGATTGCCTCGGCCCTCAGACAGCACAAGAAATAGCTACCCAGAAGTCACCGGTTTTAACCGGCGCAGCGACATGCAGTCACCGCCCTGTTGTTGTACAATACGCAGGGTTTTATTGGCAATTAATGAAAAGGGAGTGTGATTCAATATGGGTAACAGGCTAAAGGGCAGGGTAGCAATCGTTACAGGCTCGGGGCGCGGTATCGGCCGCGCCGAGGCCATGGCGCTGGCGGCAGAGGGCGCCAAGGTTGTTGTAAATGACCTCGGCGCAGCTTCGGATGGTTCGGGGGCTTCGGCCAGCCCGGCAGAGGAAGTTTGCCAGGAGATCAAGAAGCTGGGCGGCGAGGCCGTACCCAATTTTGACTCCGTGGCCACCTGGGCGGGCGGCGAGAACATCGTTAAGACCGCTATCGATAAATTCGGCCGCATAGATATACTGGTCAATAACGCGGGCATCCTGCGCGACCGCATGCTTTTCAACATGAGTGAGCAAGAGTGGGATATTATAATTAAGATACACCTCTACGGCCATTTCTACTGCGCCAGGGCGGCATCCCCCTATATGCGCCAGCAACGGTGGGGACGCATCATCAATACATCGTCCATCGCTGGCCTGGGCAACATGGGCCAGACAAACTACAGCGCGGCCAAGGAAGGCATCGTCGGGTTCACCCGCTCGGCAGCGCTGGACCTGGGCAAATACGGCATAACCTGCAATGCCATCCGGCCCAACGCAGCCACGCGCATGACGGTTACCCCCGAGCTCAAGGCCGCCTGGGAGAAGAGGGCTGCAGCCGCGGGCATCACGGACAAAGCCCAGTTCGAAGCAATGATCAGCCAGATGTTCGCCTCCAAGCCGGAGAATATCGCCCCGGTAGTGGTTTTCCTCTGCTCCGACGAGGCCGCCAATATCAACGGCAAGACCATTTTCATCAACCTCAACCAGATCGGCCTGTACTCCGAGCCGCAGATTATTAAAGAAATCAACAAGGCCGAGGGCTTCTGGACAGTGGACGAACTGGTCAAAGAGATCCCCTCCAAGATGACCGGCGATCTGGTAAACCCGGCGCCCGCGCAGCCAGACAAATAAATCGGTCCATCTATGAGATAAACAGAAGGGCATCACTTGAGTGATGCCCTTCTGTTATAATCTACGGCAAAAGCGCCGGCAGATGCCTTTGAGAGGTTGTAAGTGACTGATTTTATAGTTCAGGACAGCAGACGCCAGCTCTGGATAGTCATAAGTGTGGCCTTTGCGGCGTTCATGGCTGCGCTGGATACCTACATCGTCAACGTAGCGTTACCCACTATTGCGGCGGACTTCAACGCCAGCCCCACAGATGCAGTCCTGATCACACTTGTATACCTGCTGATCATAACCAGCACCCTGCTCATCTTCGGCAAGATCGGAGAGAGAACGGGATTTAAAATCGTCTTTGTCACGGGATTCGCCCTCTTTGCCATCGGCTCCTTTCTGAGCGGGTTGGCCCCCACCATATACCTTCTGTCGGGGGCGCGCTGCGTGCAGGGGCTAGGCGCCGCCATGCTTTACGCGGTCGGGATGGCCATGATAATCAGGTATATACCGCCAGGTAAACGCGGCTGGGCTTTCGGCATAACTTCAACCGGGGCCGGCCTGGGGGTGATCATAGGGGCGCCCATGGGGGGCTTCATCACGCAGTACCTGGACTGGCACTGGATATTCTGGTTCAATGTGCCGGTGGGCATTACTGCCATTATAGTAGCGTTGAAGGTAATGCCCAATGACCGCGTTCATCTTGGATCAGGCAATAAGCTTCCCCCCTTCGATTACGTCGGCGCCATATTGAGTTTCCTGGCCCTGTCGCTCCTGGTGCTGGCCATCAATCGCGGCCAGCAGTTGGGCTGGGACCACTGGGGCATCTATGGCTCATTCATCCTTTCGGCCATACTTTTTATATCGTTCATACAATGGGAGAAGAAATGCCGCGACCCTCTGCTGGACCTGTCGCTTTACAAATACGCCAGTTTCGCCTACGGCTCATTCGCCGCGCTGGCCGCCTGGGGCATGTATTCCGGCGGCAACTTCCTCTTCCCCTTTTATCTGACGATGGTGCAGGGCCTTTCATCCAGCATGATCGGCTCAATCTTCCTGATCGGCTCTGTAGTGTATATTATAACCAGTCTCTATATGGGGCGGCTGTCCGACCGCATCAGCAGGCGGCTGCTGTGCTGCGCCGGAATGGTCTCCGCCGCGGGGGCGCTGGTCTTTCTCTCGCTGACCATGGGCCTCCCCTCGCTGATCCCGATGATGGTTTACCTGGCCTGGATAGGCCTCTCCATGGGCACCTTTGTCTCGCCCAACAACAGCCTTGTGCTGAGCTCCATACCTACCATCAACCAGGGTGAAGCGTCGGCAGCATCGAGGGCTATGCAGAACCTGGGGATGGTGCTGGGAGTGGCCATCTATGAAACGGTGTTTTCGGCTTTCATCCCCTCCGCTGACTTCAGCAGTGAGCAGGCTGTTGCGGGCGTGCCGGCAGACGTGCTGCTGATTGGCTTCAGCACAGCCTGCTTCGTGGGCGCAGCCATGTGTGTGGCCGCCCTTGTCCTCTCGTGGCTGGCCAGGGAAGAAAAGGACGCCGTGACAGCGGAGCGCAGGCCGTCGATATCGATTTAACGAGTTCTTATAGCCAGGATTTGATCAAATGCCGGACTACAAGATAAGACGTGTGAAGGAGGATGACCGCGGCGCAGTCGCCGGCGTCTTCAACTATTTCGTCGAGAACAGCTTCGCCGCTTATCCCGATAAAAAGGTGGGGCCCGAGATATTTGATCTCCTTAAGAACATGAGCCGCGGAGGAGCTTTCTACGTGGCGGAAACACCGGGTAAAGAGGTGGTAGGCTTCGCCCTGCTGAGGCACCATCAAATTGCTGAAGCATTCAAGAAGGCCGGGGAGATCACGTATTTCATACTTCCCGAACACGAGCGCCGGGGACTGGGCGCCCGCTTTATGGAGATTGTTTCAGAGGATGCCAGGGCCGCAGGCGTCGAAACCCTGCTGGCCAACATATCGTCGCTCAACGAAGTGAGCCTCAATTTCCATCTCAAACACGGTTTCAAAGAGTGCGGCCGCTTCGTACGCATAGGACAGAAGTTCGGCAGGGATTTCGACGTTATCTGGATGCAGAAATTCCTGTAGGGGCTTACCGTGAGCTGCTCCCGTTAAAAATGCTCAGCGGGCGGGTTTGAAAACCCGCCCGCTGATAGCGCCCGTTAAGCTGACTATTCTAATTTGTGCGGAATTGGAAAGGCCCGAAATTGAACTCGTTCTGGTTGGGGTCCGGCGCGGGCGTCTGTTCCGGGCCGTCGCCCTGGTCGAACTCATAATAGCTGCTGGGGAGTTTATCCGGCCATTCGCCCAGCTTTACCGGGATAGAGACCTTCTGGTCACCCCTCTGCACCGAGAGTGTTACGGTGTCGCCCGGCTTCTTGCCGTTGAAGTATGAAAGAATATCATCCACTTTATTTACGGCGGCGTCATCAACAGCTGTGATGATATCTCCTCCCGTCGAGGGCTCGTATTGTTTATCTCTGCCGCTTTCCACCAGCCCGGCGCTTTCCGCCGGGCTGCCGGTCAAAACGTGGACAATGTATACACCCTTCGTTGTTTTAAGGCCAAGTTTATCTGCCAGGTCCTTGGTGACCGGCATACCCTCGATACCGAGCCAGGGAGTTCTAATCGTGCCGCCCTTGAGCAGCTCGGGCAGCACTTTTTTAGCTGTGTTGATAGGAACGGCAAAGCCCACCCCATTGGCCGACGCCTCTATGGCTGTGTTGATACCGATAACCTCACCGCTGGAATTGAGCAGGGGACCACCGGAATTGCCCGGATTGATCGCGGCGTCTGTCTGAATGATATCCGTCATATTGCGATTGGTGGAGCCGGGTATAGACCTGCCTATGCCGCTGACGATACCGATGGTAATGGATCCCTGCAGGCCGAAGGGCGAACCCAGGGCCACGGCCATCTGGCCCGGCTTGATCAAGCTGGAATCGGCCAACACCAGGTATGTCAGGGCCGGTATTTTAGAAACATCGACCTGCAACAGGGCTACGTCGTTGTTGCGATCAGTGCCGATAACCCTGCCCTCGAGCTGGGTGCCGTCGCTCAGCGCAACTTTAACGGTGGAGGCCTTGTCTACCACGTGGTTGTTGGTAAGGATATGGCCCTCCGCATCTATGATGAACCCTGATCCCTGTCCCCTCATCTTGGGGATTTCCAGGTTGAAGGGGCTGAGGAATGTCGGGACGACCGTGGTCACGGATTCCACCTGAACCACTGCGGGTATGCACCTTTCATAAAGCGAAATGGTCTTGGTTTCATCGAAGAGTGGCGCAACCTGCACTGCCGAAGACGAAGACGGCAGGCTCAGCGGCTTCTGATCGGACGGGCCGGACGGGGCTGCCGCGCTGCACCCGGTGACCAGGAGTACGGCAATAATCAGGGCTGCGGCAAATATGCCGGCCCTGTTGTGCCATGCATTGAATATTACGGACAAAAACATTTGAAATCCTCCTGAAATACCATATCGATAACAAGACTAAAGGTTCTGTGGCCCGTAGAATACCTCGTAATAATAAGAGCTGCCCGCCTGAGGTTCTACAATCCGCTCCACGCGGTTCTCCTCGAGGTTCACCTGCGCCAGCCATGTCTGACCCTCGAACTGCACCGGCACAATGGCCTGCGAAGCGGCCGGCGTGACTTTTAAGACGGATCCGCCTATGATCGACATGTTGGAGATGGAGGAGAAAATGGGGTATACCCTGCCCACACTTCCACCCCTGTCCATAATGCTTTTTAACCGTGGCTCAGACACGGCTATTTTAATCGCCTGTTCGCGCATGTTCGGATCGAGTTCAGGCATGTAAAGGCCTTCGTAACGCCTGGCACTGACGACTGCCTTCACATTCATATCCACGTCAGCTTCCATAAAATCACCCATGCAGCGCCCGCAAATCACGCTGGCCATACCGTCCCTGATATCCACGCGCATTATGATTATTTCCCCGGTGCCGTTCAGGCGCTGCTGTATGCCCGGGTCCCTTTTTACCACGTCAGCAGCTATGACCGAAGGTGAAGGGGCAGCCAGGTAAAAGGACAGGGAAAGCACTGCGGCCACGATGATGAGGGCCAGTCCGCTGGCGGCGGCCATCCTCCAGGCCGGGGCCCGCAGCCAATTCAGCCAGCCTTCAAATATGTTCTTCGGGGAGCCGGCCGCCTGTTTGCCCGAGGTTATGCCGACGGCATAGCCACCCTCAAGCAGCACTTTCCTCAGGCAATTTCTGTGGCCTGCTATTAGCAGTTCCGGCAGATCCGCTTTTTCCAGCTTCCTTATGAGCGCTTCCTTTTTCATGTTGTCCTGATTCCGTCCAATAATATAATGTCCTTTAACCGAAAAAGTTGCATCACTGCATTTTTTCCCTTAGCTTTTCAACTCCCCTGTGTAGAAGCGACTTGATAGTGCCCTCTTTCTTGCCCAGTATCTTTACCATCTCGCGTATCTTCTTCTTCTCAAAATATTTCAGGGCTATAACCTCCTGGTAAATAAATGGCAGTTCGGAGATCTTTTTATGAAGAAGGATGAACTCCTCGTGCCGGCACAGTTCCTCCTCTGCCTGATTTATCTCGTCGGCATAGTCGCTGGTATCCGCCAGTTCAGCAATAGTCTCTATACTGGAGACCCGCCTTCCGCCTTCCCTGCGGTAATGATCATTGATCTCGTTGCTGGCTATGCGATAAAGCCAGGCGGCAAAGGGCACATCCCGCCAGCGGTACTTCTTAATCTGAGACAAGGCCTTAAGAAAGGTAACTGACGTTATGTCAAGCGCAAGCTGAACATTGGCCGTGCGTTTCAAAGCGTAATTAAAAATACGCTGGTAATATATCTCGTACAGCTCACCGAAGCCTTCCGGGGTATGCTGGGCGCGCTTTACCAGTTCTTCTTCCGATCTCAATTGATCGGGTGACAACGATGTTTCAGATTTCATTTGACCGAGCATCCATCACAGTTTAACCCATAACGCAACGGATGCAAAAAGGTTGCATGCTGAAAAACCTGTGATGGAACCGGGAAATCCGACAGGTTATATGGCGTGATTATATTCTATACGATAGAGGATGTATTATTGACGGTGCAGGCCTGCTGTCACAGCATGCCTGCACCTGAATCGTTCCATTACTGGTTCTTAAATCCCCAGCGCCAGATGACCGCCACCAGGATGCCGCCGATGACGGGCTATTTTTTCAGGGAATCGAGCGCGTTCTGCCAGGCCAGGACCGTTGCATAAGCAGTATTTTTATTGAAGCCGATATACAGGTCAACCTTATGTACAAAGGCTACTGCCACAATGCCGGCCGGGTCGACCCCCGCTTTCTTCGCCACCAGATCCACATTCTCCCCGGTGCCCAGCCATAGGTCTGCCTGTCCGGCCACCAGCTGCTTCAGGCCGTCGGCAGTAGAATCAGTATATATAAAATTGATAAATCCCTGTTGTGCAAGCTTCTGCTGTCCGGCCTCATCTTTTACGACAGCAATCCCTTTCACTGTCTTGGCCTCGTCCAGACTGCTTACCCGCATATTTGAGCCCTTTTTGGCGTAGAGCCAGTTCTCGTAAGAACCGATAGGGCCCACCCACATGAAAAGGTTTTCCCTCTCAGACGTCCTGGCCATGGAATAAAGGGCCGTGTCGGATTCGAGCAGTGCGATATCGTAGGCCTGTGCCCAGGGCAAAACCTCGATGGTGATATTCTCACCCAGTTTATTGATTATGCCCTTAACTATCTCGGTAGAGGACCCCACAAGGTTACCGCTGGCATCGGTATAATTAAAGGGCGGGTATTCCTCCGCTATAACGCGCAGCTTTCCGGTCTGCGCCGGGGTGGTACACGCCATAAGAAGCAATATCGCAGTGACAAGGACAAAACAAAGTCTCTTCATATTCACTACCTCAGCAGTTTTTAACAAGATTATACTCCAGTTTCAGCCATGTCAATAGCTAAATGGTACTATCGATAGCATACGGAAACATGCAGGAGATAATTATTAACAGCCTATGCACGGATCAATTATAGTCAAGCACTTACCTTGAGATTGATCATTAACCAAGCTGTGTCCTATTCCTCCTCAGTTCAGGCCTGTATGCTATTTCAAACATGATCCTTCGGGTCAGTGCATATCATTGCAATTATCAATAATGTAACCTATAATGGCAAAAATGATGTTAAATGTGGAGGTGGTTGGTGACCTGGGTGCGGGTGATGTTATCAGATTGTGAACACGGATTCCCCTTATGCTTGGCTTCACCCTGTTGGCATTTTTGCATCTAAAGGACTATACATCAATTGATATAAATTGAGGAGTAAAGGAGGCAAGAAGGACAGTGAGGAAAATAGATCGGGCAAATATCTCAATACTGAGAACAGTGTCCAGGTGGTGCGCCTGCCTGGTGGTCTGTTGCTCGCTGGCACTGGGCGCCACAAGCCTGCTGGCGACCGAACCGGCACACGCCATATGTCAGATTGATGCCCTCGCCCCTGTGTATGAGTGCCAGTACTTTGCATATTATGTCACAGTCCAATCTTATGTGGGGTCATACACGGGCCCGGATTCCTATACGTGTGCCATCACCGGCTTTAGTGGTTACCAGAAACCCGCGCTTCCGCCCGGAATAACGATAAATGGTGCCACGATTTCCGGCTGCGCGCCGGCAGGATCTGCTGGTACTTATCACCTGGGTTTTTTATGCCAGGAATATAAAAATCTGGGTTTTTATCCGGCCGGCGGTGCTCACTCTTATGAAAAATATGTTGACTTCACCATTATCGCCGGCGCACCCGGATGCACCTGCACCGGTACGGGCGGGACCACCGGAGGAGGCTACTACTATACACCTCCTCCTCCCCCAGCACCCAGCACCTATAAGTTCACAGTTAAGATCGGCCCGGGCCTCACTGAAGGCCAGACGGAGGTGCTTATTGACGGCAAGAAAAAGGCCGAACTGGGCGGCGGAGAATCCGAGGAGTTCGAGGTGGATTTGGGCACCAGCCCTGTGGTCAGCGTCAAGAGCCCCATCACGGGCCAGCAAGGCAACCGGTTCACAGTTAAAGGAGACGCTGAGAAAAAGGTAAGCGAAGGTGACACCAGCGCCTACTTCGACTATGCTCCTGCTGTTTATATCGAGTTTGCCACCGATCCTCCCGGACTCACTGCGCTGTCCGGTACTGACTGGTACAGCGTGGGCGACAGGGTGCAGTCCAGCGCCCCGGCCTACGTGGATGCCAGCGACCCGGGCACGCGTTACACTTTCTTATCCTGGACACTTCCCAACGGCCAGAAGAGCCAGATGAAGAGCCTGTCGCTCACCGCCAGCGCCCCGGCTACTGTAACCGCTTCCTATGTTACTTATTACAGGCTGAACGTGTCATCCCCGTACAGTCCGGATGATACGACCTGGCAGAAAGCCGGAGAGGAAGCTACGTGGCAGGTGAAAAACCCGCAGGTTAGCATGGATGGCATTATGGGAATGCTGGGCGGCGAGATGAAGGCCGTTAATGCGAGCGGCCAAATTATGATGGACGGCCCCAAGAGTGTAGCCGTTCAGTACCAGCCCAGCTATCCCTGGCTGGTGTTCCTACTGATAGCGGCGGTGGTAATCGGCGGCGGCCTTTTCGCCTTTTTCCGCCTGAAGGCTGCCCGCGCCAAAGCATCCCCTGCGATGGTCAGAGCGGCGGCCCCCGTCACCGAGGCAACTACCGAGGTTAAGGCCGCAGCCCCGGCTGCCGCCCCATTACCAGAGAAGGCTATAGCCAAGGAAACCGAAACCGAAGCCAAAACAACAGAGGATAAGCCAAGGACTTCACCGAAATTCTGCCCTGGTTGCGGTGATCCCGTGGATAAAGAAGAGAACTTCTGCAACAACTGCGGCAGGAAACTGAAATAGGGCGGTGATAATGGCGATTTTCCACCCGGATTATATGGATAAAAGCTGAGATGTCCTTCAAGGTTGCCTGGGGCGAGGTTAAATCACCTCACTATGTACAAACTTCTGTACATCTGTGATAGTAAGTGAAATATGGGAAAGCCGAAGTTCATTCAGGTTTTCGCCGGCGTGAGTATTCTGTGGATGGGAATACTTCTAATGGTGCTTACCCTGTCTCTGACCTTGCTGCCAGAGCAGGGGCAATCCGGAGGTACCGGCTCTTTCAACAATCGCCTGCCAGCATCCACATCCACCTGCATTTTCGTTGCTCTTTTTCTCATCGTATATATAGAATGCGCGCTGTGGTGGACAAGGCAGAGCCTGAGAATCGAAGAAGCCAAGCTGGAATATAAGGATAAGAGCCTGTGGACGCAAATCGCGGTCTTCTTCCAATACGCCGGCATAGTCCAGGCCGTAATCCTGTCACTGGTACTGCTGGCGCTGGCCATTCTCTTCGCCTATATCATTATTAATCTATTAACAACCAACCCGCTTTCCATTTCCAGTGGTTTCTTTGTTATGGCAGGCATCTATGCGGCCTATGTCATAGCCAGGAACCTGTTACTTACAATGTTCAAGAAAAGCAGGGCTGCCAGGAAGCTCGGCACGGATCTACCAACATACGTCCTCACCAATAAAGACCTGACCATCGACCTCAAGATGAAGAATTTGAAGGACCAGTCTAAAAACCTGGTCAAGATCGGCTTCGACGAACTGGATGAGATAAGGACGTTTTCCTTTGTGGAGGCCCAGACCTTCCTTAAGTACGAAATTGGGCCGAACCTGGAGATTGTCATCAAGCAGACCAGGGACCTGCACGATTATGTGAAGGGTAGGATAGAACGGCCGTCTGTTTACACATTTACCGCCATTCAAAGCGTGGGGGAAATCGTGTTACTCAAGGGACCGGACCTGTTCTATTTCCTGTCTTTCGATAGCGAAGATGTCAGCGACCTGGTAACTGCCTTTAATTCCTTCAAGTCTTCCGGGAAGATTCCGCTCAAAGAAATGAGTGTACAATCCCCAGTTAAAGAGACTGCAACAAAGCCTGCTCAAGCGCGTCGATCAAATTTCTGTACCCAGTGTGGTAACAGGCTGGCCGCGGACGTTAACTTCTGTAACAAGTGCGGAACGAAGGTGAAATAGGGTGGCGATAATTACAGGTTTTTACTCTCAAATTGCAAAAGACAGGCGGCTAAAGGAAGAAACACAGAACGTCCCTTTGCCTGCAATTTCACAGGGGTCATGACATGGATTGTCAGAAACTGTTTTTAACATGGAGATAAGTAGATGAAGATCAAATACTTATGATATTGGCCATTTTATCCTATTTATGCAACACGCTGACACTCCAGTACAGGGATTGCGTCAGGACGTCTACGGTACAAGTGCCGAGTTGACAAGGGATAGACATCATATAACAGGCAAGCGATAAGTGGCAAGTGGCAAGTAGCAAATTACAGGTTGCAGGTTGCAGGTAGCGCGATATTGCTGCGTTCCGATAAATCAGGACGCGCAACAACAACGGGATTACTTTGAAAGGCCTATCCCCTTCATGGTGACAGACTATCGAAACTGAATAGCAAGGTACAATGCATGATAGGATTTGATATTAAAAAAAGATTATTATTTTGTCTTTTGCTGATTTTGCCGGCGGCCACTATAGGACTTGCAGTGAACGCCGGTTCAAGAGCTGCCCCAGAAGAAGACACAGCCATAGAATGTTATTTCAGTCGGGCCAATGACTACTGCTGGTCTCCTGAGGGTCAGACTAAATTGTGCTGGAAGTGCAGGTTTTATGCAGATAGCTTTACCATTTCTCCTGATATCGGAGTAGTCAAGCCTGCGAATCTACTGGCGATCTCATCCTGTATTGACCTAAATCCGCCGGTGAGCACCACCTACACACTGACATTTTCCAACGGAACTGACACCTTCACTGCACCGGTTACGGTTTGGATAGGCTCCCCAGTGATTCAATCCTTCGAGGTAAACCCTGCAGGATCAACTACCCTGAGCTGGAAAGTACTCAACGCTAAGACTGTGACTATTTATCCTGGTATAGGTAGTGTTAGCGTTGATGGAAATCACGTTGCGGAAGGCAGCGTATCTGTCGCTCCTCAGATAGCTACAACCTATATCCTGACTGCTACCAATTCCTGTGATTCTTTGCAGAAACCAACTCAAGTTTCACCTTGTGCTACACAGCCTAAAATAAATGATTTTGGTGCCAACTCTGAGTGCATCAACGCCGGTGACAATGTAACCTTAACCTGGGATGTAACTAATGCGCAGGATGTGGCTATTATCCCTACACCGGACAGTACAGACAACACCACCCACACCGCAACCGTCACGCCGGATGAAAACACTATTTACACCCTGACGGCCAGCAATGGCAGTTGCAGCGATTCCTGGACAAAGGAAATTACGGTGGGTGCCAAGCCTACAATCAAAAAGTTCGAAGCCAGCTCTGAGTGCATCAACGCCGGTGACAATGTAACCTTAACCTGGGATGTAACTAATGCGCAGGATGTGTCTATTATCCCTCCACCGGACAGTACAGACAACACCACCCACACCGCAACCGTCACGCCGGATGAAAACACTATTTACACCCTGACGGCCAGCAATGGCAGTTGCAGCGATTCCTGGACAAAGGAAATTACGGTGGGTGC
>Ga0247841_10007756_pt1 | contig 15789 bp, 8 predicted proteins | sample LaCruzMarch2015__2_FD_192410 | JGI IMG/M metagenome (GOLD analysis project Ga0247841, IMG submission 192410) | Freshwater microbial communities from meromictic Lake La Cruz, Castile-La Mancha, Spain - LaCruzMarch2015_18m | ecosystem: Environmental > Aquatic > Freshwater > Lake | place: Spain...
GCGCAGAGCTTTACTTTAAGGAACTTAAGCCTTTAATGGAGCATATCCGAAAGCATGTGGATCAACTGGAATGCGTGGTGGCGGATGATGCCTGGGACCTGCCTAAGTACAGAGAAATGTTGTTTATAAATTAGTAGTAAGAAGGCATGTTTTGTAAGGGGCGGTTTTTTTAAATAATAGTGATTAATACTTAGACAAAAAATGATAGACGAAAAGGCAAAAGAAATAGAAAAAGCGCTTTTGGAATTAGACAGAATGTTTCTTAAAGAACAGGAAGGGAAGATCTACCATATTATGTTAGATGCGCTGGATAAATCATTAATTAAGAATACGTTATCGGTAACTTTTGGTAATCAGATTAAGGCGGCCAGATTGTTGGGTATAAATAGGAATACTTTACGCGCTAAAATAAAGAAGTTGGGTATTTCTTTAAATGAGGTAAAGTCATGAAAGGCCAAGGTTTATATAATCCGATGTTCGAACATGACTCCTGCGGGGTAGGGTTTGTTTGCAACATTAAAGGCCTGCCTTCGAACACCATTGTTAAGCAAGGTGTGGAAGTTTTGCATCGTCTTGCGCATCGCGGAGCGGTGGGCGCGGATCCTAAAACCGGCGATGGGGCAGGAATTTTAATTCAAACCCCGCATGATTTTTTTAAAAAAGTTGCCCAAGAGATTCAGGTCAATTTACCTGATTTTGGTGCTTATGGCAGCGGGTTGATATTTTTACCTCAAGACAATAGTGAACGCAGGTTTTGTAAGGAAGCTTTTGAGAAGGTTATCCGGGAACAGGGTCAAATATTCTTGGGCTGGCGCACGGTACCGATTGATGATTCTGGAATCGGCCAGGGTGCTAAAAGTACCCAGCCTATTTTTGAGCAAATTTTTATCGGCCGCAATAAACAGATTACGGAAATGCTCGTTTTTGAGAGAAGGCTTTATTGTATTAGAAAACAGATTGAGAGTATTATTCTTAAATCCGATCTTAAGCAAAAGGATTATTTTTATATTACGAATATTTCTTGTCGGACTTTCTCTTATAAAGGATTGTTGATGCCGGCGCAGATTGATAATTTTTTTCTAGACCTTAAGGATGAAAGTTTAAAAAGTGCCTTGTGTTTGGTGCATTCACGATATTCTACGAATACTTTCCCGACTTGGAATTTAGCGCAGCCTTTTAGGTTCTTAGCGCATAACGGCGAGATTAATACTTTACGCGGGAATGTGAATGGGGTTAAGGCGCGCGAACGATTGTTAACCAGCGAGTTATTTGGTACGGATATTGAAAAGTTAAAGCCCGTGATTGTGGAAGGGGGAAGCGATTCCGCGGCAATGGATAACTTTTTTGAACTTTTAGTTTTATCCGGCCGGCCGCTTGAACATGTGATGATGATGATGGTTCCTGCTGCTTGGGAGCATGATAAACGCATGAGCAGGGAATTAAGAGATTTTTATAAATATCACGCTTGTTTTATGGAGCCCTGGGATGGCCCGGCAGCGATTGCTTTTACTGACGGAGAGGATATCGGAGCGATCTTAGACAGGAATGGCCTGCGTCCTGCGCGTTACATTTTAACCCATGATGACTTTGTGGTGATGGCCTCCGAGGTGGGAGTTTTGGATATTGATCCGGCAAAGATTAAGGCCTCCGGAAGGTTAGAACCCGGGAAAATATTTTTTATTAATACTAAATCCGGCCGCATCATTGAAGACTCTCAGCTTAAGCAGGATGTCAGCCAACGTTTTGCTTATGGTAAATGGAACAAAGAGAGTATGGTTGATTTGGACAAGCTGGTTAGTTCTGAAACAAAAAATAAAAGACCGCAAAATTTACTTGTTCAGCTTAAGGCTTTTGGTTACTCGCGGGAAGATTTAAAAATGGTTATAGGGCCTATGGCGCAAGAGGGCAAAGAGCCGGTAGGTTCTATGGGCAGCGATATTCCGCATGCCTTCTTATCGAAAAAACCCCAAGTTCTCTATAATTATTTCCGGCAGCTTTTTGCGCAGGTAACTAATCCGCCGATAGATTCAATAAGAGAGAGATTAGTAATGAGCTTAGAAAGTTTTATTGGCCCGGAGAAAAATATTCTAGAGCAGACTCCTCAACATAGCCATAAGCTTAGAGTAAGGAATCCGATTCTGACTAACGAAGATTTGGAAAAGATACGTGATATTAGTGTAAATAGTTTTAAGACTAAAACCATCTATACTTTTTTTGATGTTTCCGGCGGCCAGGAGGGTTTTGCGCAAGCTTTGGAGAGGATTTGTTTTGAAGCAGAGTATGCTATTGAACAGGGGTATTCTTTTATAGTGCTGAGTGACCGGGGGGTAGATAAAGACAATATTGCCCTGCCGTCGCTTTTAGCAACCAGCGCGATTCATCAGTACCTGGTGAAGAAAACGGTTCGTTCACAGGTGGCTTTAGTGGTGGAAAGCGCAGAGCCCAGAGAGGTGCATCATTTTGCTTTACTTTTTGGTTATGGGGCAGATTGCGTAAATCCGTATCTTGCCTATGAGGCAGTAGAATACCTCGTTGAAGAAAAAGAGATTGATTTAGATCGTCAGGCTGCTCTGAAAAATTATAATAAGGCCATCACCGATGGGATATTAAAGATTCTCTCTAAAATGGGTATCTCTACTCTGAGAAGTTATCGCGGTGCGCAGATTTTCGAAGCCTTAGGTTTAAATAATGAGTTTATTCATAGGTATTTTACCGGGACAGTATCTAGGATTGGCGGGGTGGGGCTAGAGGGGATTGTTGAAGAAACTATGCACAGGCACGCCCAGGCATACGCCCTAAGAGGTACCGATGCGGATTATTTGTTCAGCGGCGGAATTTATCAATGGAAAAAGGATGGAGAATTTCATCTTTGGAATCCGGAAAGTATTGCGGCTTTACAGGATGCTGCGGTGAACGCGGATTATGATAAATACCGGGAGTTTGCCTGCTTAATTAATGACCCGTCGAATAATCCGGCTACCTTAAGAAGCCTGCTTAAATTTTCCGCCACAGACCGCGGCGGAAGAAAAATCGAGCCTATTTCTATTGATGCAGTTGAGCCGGCCCAGAATATTTTAAAACGTTTTGTAACCGGGGCAATGAGTTTTGGTTCAATAAGCGGCGCAGCGCATGAAACGATTGCCATTGCCATGAATCGGATTGGCGGTAGATCCAACACCGGTGAAGGCGGGGAGGATCCCAATCGATTTATAACTTTACCTAACGGAGATTCTCGCCGGAGCGCGATTAAACAGGTTGCTTCCGGAAGGTTTGGCGTAACGATAAATTACTTAGTTAATGCTGATGAGCTACAGATAAAAATTTCTCAAGGGGCTAAGCCGGGAGAAGGCGGCCAATTACCGGGGCACAAGGTCAGCGAAATAATCGCGCGCACCAGATATACGACCCAAGGGGTTACTTTGATCTCTCCTCCTCCGCACCACGACATCTATTCAATTGAGGATTTGGCACAACTAATCTTTGATTTAAAGAATGCCAATCCTTATGCCCGGGTAAGCGTAAAACTTGTCTCTGAAGTTGGCGTAGGAACAGTTGCCGCGGGAGTAGCTAAAGGGCATGCGGATATGATTCTTATTTCCGGAGGAGATGGGGGCACCGGGGCATCTCCAAGAAGCTCAATTAGATACGCCGGGCTTCCCTGGGAGCTTGGCCTCTCTGAGACACATCAGACCTTGCTGCTTAATAATTTACGCTCCAGGGTGCGTTTACAAACTGACGGAGGAATGCGTACCGGACGAGATGTGGCGATTGCCGCATTGCTGGGGGCCGAAGAATATGGCTTTTGTTCGGCGATCCTGGTGGTTATCGGTTGTGTGATGTTAAGGCACTGTCATTTAAATAATTGTTCGGTAGGTGTGGCTACGCAAGATAACATTTTGCAGAAAAGGTTTCGGGGCAGGCCAGAACATATCGTGAATTATTTTAATTTTATCGTTGCCGAGCTACGTGAAATTATGGCGCAGTTGGGTTTAAGAACGGTAGATGAGATGATTGGAAGGACAGATCTTTTGGAGTTAAACCGCCAGATTGTCCCGGCGAAAGCTAAGGGGATTGATTATTCCAGGATTCTTTATAATCCGGATCTGCCAGCGCATGTTGGCCGCTATTGTAAAGTTAAACAAGATAGTGGGCTAGATAATGTCCTTGATCGGAAACTTATACAGAGCTGGGAAAGTTGCCTTAAGAAAAATGAACCGGTAAAGATTTCTCTGGAGATTAATAATACGAATAGGGCTACGGGGGCCATGTTGAGCGGAGAGGTAACCCGAAGATGCGGAGATGGTGTGTTTTTGGAGGATACTTTGTGTTATAAGTTTAAGGGTATCGCCGGCCAGAGCTTTGGCGCATTTTTGGCAAAAGGAATTACTTTTGAATTAGAAGGCCTGGCCAATGATTATATCGGTAAGGGTATTTCCGGGGGTAAAATTATAATTTATCCGGATAGATGCGCAAAATATAAAGCCGATGAGAATATTATTATCGGGAATACTTCTTTTTATGGCGCGATATCCGGTGAGGCTTATATCAGCGGGGTAGCCGGAGAAAGGTTTTGCGTAAGAAACTCCGGATTATATGCTGTGGTTGAGGGTGTAGGGGATCATGGTTGCGAGTATATGACCGGTGGAAGAGTAATTGTTTTGGGCAAAACCGGGAGAAATTTTGCCGCGGGCATGTCGGGAGGCATTGCTTATGTGTATGATGAGGAGTCGACTTTTAAAGAGCGATGTAATTTAGATATGGTTGAACTGGAAAAAATTAAAGAAGACGATCAAGATACAATTTATCATTTACTGAGCAATCATTTTAAATATACCAAAAGTATCAAAGCTAAGAATATTTTGGCCGACTTGCATAATCAGCTTAAGAAATTTGTCAAGATTATGCCGATAGAATATAAACGTATTTTAGAAGGAGTAAAGATAGAAGAAAAGCTGGATATTGCGGAGGCTCTGGATGGGTGACCAAAGAGGTTTTTTAAAATTAGCCCGGCAAAGTAGTTTCTGTCGGGAGGTTTGCGAGCGTTTAGGTGATTTCAAGGATGTTTATAAGCTGCGCCCAGAAGATCAGGCGCTTGAGCAGTCGAGTCGTTGCATGGATTGCTCGACTCCGTTTTGTCATTGGGGATGCCCGTTGGGTAATTATATTCCAGAATGGAACGATTACGTTTTTAAAGGAAATTGGAAACAAGCGCTTAAATTACTGGAGGCGACAAATAACCTCCCGGAAATAACCGGCCGGGTTTGTCCGGGATTGTGTGAATATTCTTGTGTATTAGGTTTAAATGATGACCCGGTTACAATCCGGGAAAATGAACTTGCGGTTATTGAGGCAGGTTTTAAAAATGAGTGGATTAGACCAAGCCAAATAGAAAAGAAAACTGGTAAAAAAATAGCGGTTGTTGGTTCAGGCCCTGCGGGATTATCTTGCGCCGCACAACTTAATCGCGCAGGCCATCAGGTTGTTGTTTTTGAGCGGGATAATAAACCGGGGGGTATTTTACGCTATGGGATTCCGGATTTTAAACTCGAGAAGCATATTTTAGACCGGCGGATTGATATTTGGAAAGAAGAAGGCGTGGTTTTTAAAACCGGAGTAAATGTTGGTGTTGATTATACCGCGCAAAAGCTTTTAGAAGATTTTGACGCAGTTTGTTTAGCCGGCGGCTCGCGGGTTCCTCGAGACCTACCGATTGCAGGGAGAGATTTAAAGGGAATATATTTTGCCATGGATTATTTATCGCAATCGAATAGGCGCGTAAGCAAAGAGCATTTTGGGCAGGCGAATTTGATCGACGCCCAAGGAAAGCGGGTGGTGGTTATCGGAGGCGGAGATAGCGGAGCCGATTGTGTCGGCACGGCGCATCGTCAGGGAGCAGCTTGCGTAGTACAAATTGAAGTTTTGCCGCAACCGGCAGAATGCCGGACTCAAGCTCAGCCTTGGCCGAAATATCCGTTACTTTTAAAAGTAACCTCGAGCCACGAGGAGGGGGGCCAGCGCCATTGGGCAGTATTGACCAAGCGTTTTATTGGAGAAAATGGTTCAGTTAAAAAGCTTTCTTGTGTTAAGGTGCGCCCGACGCCTATAGGTATTGCGTCGGTGTCCGCTAAGCAGCGGAAATCTACTCAAGCCAGTGAAAAAACATGTTCGGTGATGCAAGAGGTTGCTGGAAGTGAATTTGAAATTAGTGCAGATTTAGTTATTTTGGCGGTGGGATTCTTACATCCCGAACATACGGGTTTATTGGATGATTTAAGGGTTAAACTTGATCAGCGCGGTAATATTTCTACGCAGGAAAATTATATGACGAGCGTAGAAAAAATATTTTCGGCAGGAGATATGCGGCGCGGGCAATCATTAGTCGTCTGGGCGATTGCCGAAGGAAGGCGCTGTGCTTATTTTATGGATAAGTATTTGATGCAGGAAAGCAATTTACCGATTATTTAGTGGGGTGAAGAGATGATTAGTACCGGAATAAAAGGATTAGATGGTGTAATTACAGGATTAAGGCTTGGTGATAATGTAGTCTGGCAAATTGATGATCTAAATGATTATGCCGACCTGGTAAAACCTTTTGTGCGCCAGGCTTTAAAAGATAAAAAGAAAGTTATTTATCTGCGCTTTGCAGCGCATAAAGAACTGGTTAAACCTTCGGCGCAGATAAAACGCTATGAACTCAAAGCTCAGGCAGGATTTGAATCTTTTACGGCCAAAGTAAATAGTATTATTACGCAGGAAGGCGAAGGAGCCTATTATGTATTTGATTGTTTGTCGGAACTTCTTTTAGCCTGGGCCACAGATTTAATGATTGGAAATTTCTTTATGGTTACCTGTCCGTATCTTTATGAGCTTAAGACGGTGACTTATTTTTCGATATTGCGGAATAATCACTCTTTTAAATCGATAGCCCGTATCCGTGAAACCACTCAATTGCTTATGGATGTCTACCATTGTGAAGGCAGTTTTTATATACATCCGTTAAAGGTTTGGAATCGTTATTCTCCGACGATGTTCTTACCGCATCAAAAAGAAGGCGAGAAATTTGTTCCGATAACCGATAGTGTTAATGCGGTGGAAATATTATCATATATTCGTCAAAAGGGAGCACAAAGCGTTAAGAGAAATTTAGATTATTGGGACCGTTTATTTCTGGAAGTAGAGGCGTTGGTTAAAGCGAAGTCTTCATTGAGCCAGAAAAGCGAAATGGTAAAAAGGCTCTGCAGCATAATGATCGCTAAAAATAAAAAGATTTTGTCCTTAGCGATGCGTAATTTTTCGCTGGAAGAGTTAATTGAAATTAAATCCAGATTAATCGGAACAGGTTTTATCGGAGGTAAAGCGGTGGGAATGCTTTTAGCGAGGAAGATTCTCTCTAAAAGCAAGCTGTTGGATTGGCCGAGGCTTTCTGAACCGCATGACTCTTTTTATATAGGTTCAGATATATTTTATTCGTTTATCGTGCATAACCGCTGGTGGAAATTACATATGCAGCAAAAGAGCCCGGAAGGATACTTTAATATCGCCAGAGTACTTAAAGAAAAGATGCTTTATGGAATTTTTCCGGATGAGATTATGGAGCATTTTCAGCAGATCGTTGAGTATTTTGGTTCTTCTCCGATTATTATTCGTTCGAGTTCTCTTTTAGAGGATGATTTTGGAAATGCTTTTGCCGGTAAATATGAAAGCATCTTTTTAGCTAACCAGGGGAGTCCGGAACAAAGATATATTCAATTCGCCGAAGCGGTAAAGAAAATCTATGCCAGCACCATGAATGAGGACGCCTTAGTCTATAGAAAACAAAGAGGGCTGGATAAGCTGGATGAACAGATGGCGCTTTTAGTACAGCGAGTTTCCGGTTCCCCGCATAAAAATTATTTTTTCCCGGATCTGGCGGGAGTGGGCGTATCCTATAACACCTATGTTTGGAATAAAGATATTGATCCAAAAGCGGGGATGCTTAGATTGGTATTTGGATTGGGCACCCGGGCGGTTAACCGCGTGGAAGGTGATTATCCCCGGATGGTGGCATTAAGCGATCCTTCGCGCAGGCCTTATGCGGAAAAAGACGACTTAAGAAAATATTCGCAGCATATGGTCGACCTGATAAATACCAAAGAAAATACCTTTGAAACTATTTCTTTTGAGAAAATAGTAAGCGATAAGTCTTTTTCAAAAATCGAAAGTATCGCCGATAAAGATGATGAATCCAGAAGCTTAATGCGAGAAAGAGGCTTTGCGGATAAGGATTATTGGATATTGACCTTGGATAAAGTTTTAGATAAAAAGGCGTTAATCAGCTCGTTGAAAAAGATATTAGAATTGCTGGAAGCAAGCTATCGTTATCCGATTGAAATTGAGTTTACCATTAATTTTACCAAGGATAATAACTTCAAGATTAACCTTCTGCAGTGCCGGCCGCTGCAAACCAGGGGATTGGGCCCGAAAGTTGATATGCCGGAACAAATAAATAAAGCAGATAAGCTTTTTCAATCACTGGGATATTTTCTGGGAGGCAATATTTCGCAGAGGATTGATTTGGTTATTTTTGTTAATCCACAAGCTTATAATAAATTAACTTTGACGGATAAATATGAAACTGCCCGGATTGTAGGAAATTTAAACAGAGTTATAAAAAATAGGGAAGAAATGCCTACTTTGCTTATGGGGCCGGGCAGATGGGGTACGACTACGCCGTCTTTGGGCGTGCCGGTAAAATTTGCGGAGATTAATAATGTGGCGGTTTTGGCGGAGATTGCTTTTTCGGCAGGTAACCTTATGCCGGAGTTATCCTTTGGAACGCATTTTTTCCAGGATCTGGTAGAGACGAATATATTTTATGCCGCTTTGTTTCCCGAAAAAGACTACTGTGTGTTTAATAGTACAAAGTTGGCCGGGTTAAATAATTTGTTCGCGAAATTTATGCCGGAAGCGGTTAAATACGAAGATGTGATTGGAGTCTATGATTTTAGTCAGAAACCTTTAAGGTTGATGTCGGATGTGGTTACGCAAAAAGTTATTTGTTTTCAACCTCGTTAATCGTTTTTTAAATGGGAGGGTTATTTAGAAATGTCTAAATATATTTTTGTAACCGGAGGGGTTATTTCCAGCTTAGGTAAGGGGATTGCCTCTGCTTCTATCGGTAAGATCTTAGAGTCCCGAGGTTTAAAAGTTACGCTGATGAAACTGGATCCTTATATCAATGTTGACCCGGGGACAATGAATCCTTACCAGCATGGAGAGGTTTACGTTACTGAAGACGGAGCGGAGACGGACCTGGATCTCGGGCATTATGAACGTTTTACGCATACGCTTTCATCGAAATTTAATAATATCACCACCGGTCAAATTTATAATAGTGTGATTTCCCGGGAGCGCAAGGGAGATTATCTGGGAAAAACAATTCAGGTTATTCCGCATATTACGGATGCGATTAAGGAGAGAATAAAAAAGTGCGCGGAGGTTTCTAAAGCGGATATTGTGATTGTTGAAATCGGAGGAACGGTTGGAGATATTGAAAGCTTACCTTTTCTGGAGGCATCCCGGCAATTCCGGTTGGACATGGGCGCGGAGAATGTGTTTTATATTCACCTTACCCTCGTTCCTTATATCAAAGCAGCCGGAGAGGTTAAGACTAAGCCCACTCAACATAGCGTCGGTACTTTGCGCGAGATCGGTATTATTCCGGATGTACTTATTTGTCGTACGGAAGAGTCTCTGACTGATAGCGTGAAAGAAAAAATTTCTTTATTTTGTAATGTCAGAAAAGAAGCAGTGATTGAATCACCGGATATGGAGTCAATTTATCAGGTGCCTTTAGTTTTTAAAAATCAGATTCTGGATGAGATAATTTTGAGTCATTTTAAATTAATCTGTAAATTCTCGGATCTTTTGAACTGGGAGAAAGGCGTAGTCAACAGGGTGCTTAATCCTAAACATAAAGTAACTATCGCGGTAATCGGCAAATACATTGAATTGCAGGATGCCTATAAATCCATCTATGAGGCGCTTATCCATGCCGGAATTTATAATGACGCACGGGTGGAAATTAAAAGAATTGACTCTGAGAGTTTAGAAAATGATAAAATCGAACAAATACTTAAAGGTGTTTCCGGGGTGCTGGTTCCCGGGGGGTTTGGTTATCGCGGGATTGAAGGAAAAATTAAAGCGATTAAGTTTGCGCGGCTTAACAAAATTCCCTTTTTGGGTATTTGTTTAGGTATGCAGTGTGCCGTGATTGAATTTGCCAGGAACGTTTGTAATTTAAAGACCGCTAATTCTACGGAATTTAAGCCGACAAAATACCCGGTAATTAGTTTGCTGCAAGAACAGAGCAAGCTCAAGGATCTCGGCGGCACAATGCGTTTAGGCGCATATCCGTGTAAAATCAAAAAGAATACTTTAGCCGGTAAAGTTTACGGTAAAAATTTAATTTATGAGCGGCATCGGCATCGGTATGAGTTTAATAATAAATTTAAGAAGTTGTTTGAAAAAAAGGGGATGATTCTCTCCGGGGTTTACTCAGGTAAAGATTTAATCGAGATAGTGGAGTTAAAAGCCCATCCATATTTTATCGCTGTTCAGTTTCATCCGGAGTTTAAGTCTAAACCGGACAAAGCGCATCCGTTATTTAGTGGTTTTATCCAGGCAGCTTTGCAATTTGGCGCTTTGGGTAAATAAAAAGAAAGAGGAATATATGTGCGGAATATTCGGGGTATACCCACACAAAGACGCAGCGCAACTTGCTTGTTTAGGCCTATATGCTCTTCAGCATCGAGGAGAGGAATCCGCAGGAATAATCACGCGGCAGGGCAAAAAAGTACATTTGCATAAAGCTTTGGGCTTGGTCAGTGATGTTTTTGGTGATAAAATTCTGCGTAGCCTACGCGGTGATTTTGCCATCGGGCACTTGCGTTATTCTACCACCGGAAGCAGCAATCTTAAGAATACCCAGCCATTTTATGTAAGATCGAAAGTTGGAGATATCGCGATCGCGCATAACGGCAACCTTACGAATACCGTTAAATTGCGCGAAGAGCTGGAGGATAACGGGGCGTTATTTCAGACGACGATGGATTCAGAAATTATTGTGCATCTTTTGGCGCATAGCAAGAAAAAAGATTTACAGGGCATCGTGATTGAGGCGCTCTCTAAACTGGAAGGAGCCTATTCTTTGGCCTTAATGTTTAATGATACCCTTATCGGAGCAAGGGATGTTTTTGGTTGGCGCCCGCTTTGCCTCGGTAAACTCGACGGTGCGTATATTTTGGCTAGTGAAACTTGCGCACTGGATTTAATTCATGCCGAATATATCAGGGATATTGCGCCCGGAGAGATTGTTTTTATTTATAAAGATAGACTAGAGTCAGTTATGCCTTTTAAGAAAAGCGCTTGTGCTTTTTGTATCTTTGAATATATTTATTTTGCCCGGCCAGACAGCAATGTTTTTGAACACAATGTTTATTTAACGCGCAAGAGGCTGGGGGTACAATTGGCAGCAGAATTTGGCGCTCAAGCGGACTTAGTGATGCCGATTCCTGATTCCGGGGTGTTTGCGGCTTTGGGGTTTTCGGAAGCCTCCAAAATTCCTTTTGAGTTTGGGATGATTCGCAATCATTATATCGGGAGGACATTTATTCAACCGACTCAGGATTTGCGTGATTTTCGGGTAAGAATAAAACTTAATCCTTTAAAAGAAGTATTAAACGGTAAAAAGATAATTATTGTTGAAGACTCTATCGTGCGCGGCACAACCAGCAGGATGCGCGTGAAAAATATCCGTCAAGCCGGGGCCAAAGAAATACATATGCGCATAAGTTGCCCGCCGATTAAATTTCCTTGTTTTTACGGGATAGATTTTCCTACCAAAAAGGAGCTGATTGCTTCAAATCATGATATTGCCTGGATTCGTGATTTTATTGGCGCGGATAGTTTGGAATATTTAAGCCTGGAAGGCATGTTGCGTTCGATGCCGCTTCCTAAAGAAAATTTCTGCACTGCTTGTTTTACCGGAGAATATCCATCTAATCAGAATTGCCACTGCGCTAAAAATATCCTAGAGAAATAAAAGATTTTGACAATTTGAAGTTATGTCTTAGAATAACAAGTGCAATTTATGCGCGGGTGGTGGAATGGCAGACACGCAAGCATGAGGGGCTTGTGCCGAAAGGCTTGGGGGTTCAACTCCCCCCTCGCGCACTAATTATAAGGTTAGGGTATTTTTTGACGCTTATCTTTAACGTAGTTGCTTTTTTCCATACTCTTAGCTAATTTCTTTAATTCCGCGCCAATCTCGCCGATTTGAGCCACATGCGTGATCTCACGCATTTGGTTAGTCACTACGCCAATGGAGACGGAAAGTAATAAAATTTTATGAATTTTGCTTTGGCGGTCATATCCGATAATAAAGCCGTTTTCGCGGTCTTCTTGATTATAAAATGACGGGGAGATTTTATCAAAATCATGGATAATTTTTTCACAGATCTTATCGCAGAGATCCGGAGTAGTGACGACCACAAAGTCATCCCCGCCGATATGGCCGACAAAATCATCAGCATTGCCATCTTCTTTTACCGCGCTTAATAATATACGCGCAGTTTCACGGATCACATCATCCCCGTGTTCAAATCCGTATTTGTCATTGTAAGCTTTGAATTTATCCAAATCGACATAACAAACCGCATAGGGAATTTTCTTCTCAATGCAGCCGGAGAGCGCATTAAGAATTGCCACATTGCCCGGAAGCCGGGTGAGCGGGTTGGCCTCTAAATCCCTTTTGGTGCGCCTTAATACCATGCGGATTCTGGCTAAAAGCTCTTTGGGTTCAAAAGGTTTAACCACATAGTCATCGGCTCCGGAGTCAATACCGCTGATTCGATCACTGACTTCACCTTTGCCGGTAACCATAATTACCGGTAGATGCTGCAATAATAAATCCTTTTTAACTAAATTACATACCTGGCGTCCGTCCATTTTTGGCATTTTGTAATCCAAAAGTACCAGATCTAACGGTTTGGAGCGGATTATTTTTAGGGCTTCTTCGCCGTCCCGGGCCTCCGTAATTTCATAATTTTCTTCCAAGAGAGTAAGCTTAAGAACGTCCCGGATGTCCGGATCGTCATCAGCGATAAGTATTTTTATGCCCATAGTTTTATTCGCTCGCCTTAAGGGTAAAACTAAAAGTTGAGCCTTCGCCCACCTTGCTTTTTACCCAGATTCTTCCCTGATGCGCTTCGATAATGTGTTTGACTAAAGTCAGCCCCAGGCCGGTGCCCTTTACTTCCTGGTTAATCGTATTCTCTACGCGAAAAAACTCTTCGAAAATACTCTCCTGTGCGTCTTGAGGAATTCCAAACCCGGTATCTTTAACATCAATTTGAATTGTTTTATTTGCGCAATTTGCATTGATACTAATTTTACCATTTTGCGGGGTAAACTTCAATGCATTCCCGACTAAATTAATAAAAACCCTATCGATTTGGCCGCGGTCAGCTAATATTTCCTGGCAATCATCAGGAATGTTACTGCTAAAGCTGATATTTTTTGTTTTTAATTGTTCGGAAAACAGATCGGCAACCTTATCGCTGATGGTTTTTAAGCTTAAGGTTTCTTTCCTGATTTCCACCTTGCCAGATTCAATGCGTGAAATGTCCAGTAAATCATTGACCATGTGGACTAGTTCGTCGCTGTGCCGGTTGATTTTTTCCAGCCGGCTGCGGATCTCTTCCGGCAGAGCTCCTAATTTGTTGGTTAAAAGAATAGCGGCGTAGCCTTTAATTGATGTAAGCGGGGTTCTTATCTCATGAGACACGCTGGAGATAAAATCGCTTTTTCGTTTACTTATTTTTTTTACTTCTTCCAGGGCTTGAGTTAACTGATGCGTTCTTTCCTCAACCTTTATCTCTAATTCCTGCTGTGATTTGTATGTTTTTTCAAAGAGGCGGGCATTATCTAAAGTCTGGCCGATTTGGTTAGCCAGGATACTGATAAATTCCTGGTCGCCTTTAGTTATCGGGGTTTCAACGTTTTGCGTACCGACAAAAATAAAACCCTGGTCTCCTTCCTGAGCCAAAACCGGACAAATGATGAAGGCGTGCACCAGAAACAGTTGGTTAATCATATTTTTTGATAAAGCACCCTCGGTGATAAATTCAGAAGAGGCAGTTGAACCGCTTTTAATTAAATCTAAAAAGTAGTCTTTGTTCGCATTAATGGCGGCTTTTATTTTTACTGATTCATCCGGGCTGTAGCCGATGCATAAGTATAATTGGAATTCTCTTTCCAGGGTTTTCCATAAAAAGGCCAGAGACTTTTCAAATCCCAGCTCTTCTACATGCTGGTTGTTTATTTTTTTAAAGATCTGTTTTTCTTCCAGGGTGGTGCTTATTTCCCGGGATAGCTTTTGCAGAGTATCGAGCCCGGAAATTTTTTTGTCCAGCTCTTCCTGGGCTTTATTCAGTTCCATGTCTGTGCGCATGATTAGTTTGGCCTGTTCATCCATCTCTTCGAGAGAAAAGTTTAAGGCAGTAACTTTATCTCCTAATTCCCTTAAGCGCTGTATTTTATGCAGCAAGGATATCCCGAGAACCGCAAAAAGCGAACAGACACCGACAAATATAAAGAAAGGCATTTTATTGTTCTCCTATAGCTAAAATATTGGTACTTTGATTATGAAAATAAGTCCGGCCCAGATAATTAATCGATTTAAGCGGGGCTTGTTCACCATTAGTGTAGATACCGATTAAAGGCGTGTTTTCGCCGAAGACCTCTTTGATTACGCAAAGCTCTATATCGTTTTGCCTTCCGTGAATTAAAAATCTCGCCGCGGAGATAAAAACGATTAAAAATTTTACTTTTTGGCTTCCGAGATTTCTTTTTGCTTCTTCACAAGCGGCAACGGTCGCCGCCAGGCGGGAATCTTCGGTGCTGATCATTAATCTAATTTTACTGTTCGGGGGGATATCCCCCTGGGTAACCAGGGAACCGTCATCTTTTATGGAGATAATATTACGTAACAGGTATTCTTTTTCTCCGGGCAGATAAATCCCCAGCGGATAGTAAATAGAGATACGCCGCAGTTCTTTAACTAATTCCAGCGTATTTTTAGCAAAATAATCTTCATAGAGTTTTACCGCCGGCAGCCCGTCGATTTCTTTAATTACATTATCGCTGGAAGAAGTAATGTAACGCATTTTTCCCAAAGGTTTCCATCCGTGTTTAATGCCAAATCCAAAGTTAAATTTACCTCCGAAAAGAATCCCGCTGCAGGATTCAGAAAGAATTTCTTTGTTGAGGTATTGATAGGTTCTGTGATTTTCAAAATTATCTGAGGCAGAGGCACCGATGAGGGGGAAGCTTTTTCCCAGGCTTTCCTGGAGCCCATTGATTAAATGCGTTCCCTGGGTAATCAACTTGTCTGATAAAATTATGCTTAAACTTCGGGGTACGTTTTTGAAACCGAAGAGTAATTTATCGCCAAGTTCTTTTCCGGATAGAAGGGGAGTTTTTTTATTCATATCCTTAACCGTAGCGACATTAAAAAATGTCTGCTGGTTTAAACTAAGGAGCAAAATGGCAAACCCATGTTTAAATACGCCCTGATTAGTTATAACTCCCAGGCTGCTGCAACCAAAGATGGGGATTTCTCCTAATAAGTTATTCGCCGTTTTTAGTGTTAAAGGATGCGCCAGTTCTATAGAGGTAAAAATAAATGCCAGGGATGTAGGGGCATTTTTTAATCCCGTTATCGCTTGTCCGATTGCTTCGTTAGTCGCT
>Ga0247841_10007758_pt1 | contig 15787 bp, 5 predicted proteins | sample LaCruzMarch2015__2_FD_192410 | JGI IMG/M metagenome (GOLD analysis project Ga0247841, IMG submission 192410) | Freshwater microbial communities from meromictic Lake La Cruz, Castile-La Mancha, Spain - LaCruzMarch2015_18m | ecosystem: Environmental > Aquatic > Freshwater > Lake | place: Spain...
CCTACCGCACCCTCCGGCCACACACATGCAGGGTTCACAATAGATTTGGTTACGTCAGGTTCGCAGTTCCCCCTAGAGCGGAATTTCAGACAGATGTGCTTGTTAAGTTGACGCGCATGCGCCAGCGGCGGGAGAGATGCAAGAGGGATTTTGGAAAATGACGAAGGCCATAGTGCAGAAAATCTCCCAACCCCACTTTTCCAAAGGGGGACGGCTGCGACCCCCAACCGCGCAGCGCGGCCACCTCGATCTCCCTTCCGTAAAGGGAGTACCCGCTTGGCGGGGAAGGAATTTTGGCAAAGAGGGAACCAGAGCGCCGCATGAGTACCAGACTCCAGAACTCCTGACATAGGGGTGTTCAAAATGTCCTCTTTATTTCGTCAGAAAGGTCGTAGACGGCGTATGCACATGTGCTGCGGGTTGGTGTGCTGAGACCCCCCACGACCTTGCGTCGTGGGTGAATAAGATTGAGTAAAAAGGCGCGCCGGCGTTCTTTTCTCAATCTTTGCTTCCACCAGTCCCGCCGGCGGCGGGATCGGTGGGGAGCCACAACACATACCGGCTGCCAGATATGGGCCATGCTTCCCTATGCCACCACACTTCCGACAAAGCGGACAGTTTAGGGTCCGCACCCTGGCAGCGTTTTGACAAGCCAAGATGCCCATACTATAGGGGAAGTAACGAAAAGGTATGTCAGGAGTTCTGGACTCGCATTGGTGGCGCGGTGCCGTGGCTGCTGTGGCCAAGTCAGGCGGCTTGGAATGCGGCACCGGGAGAGGTTCGCGGCGCAGCCCCGCACAAGCTGAGCGGGCGAAGCTCAGCGGCGAAAGCCAGTATTTTCTCGGCGCGCAACCCGCAGGCACAGGGCGGCACACCATACGGCCAATAGTGGAATTAGCGGTTCGGGTATGACATTGAGAACCAGCGCGTTGGTGACGCTTTGCCGGGGCGGGCCCGCGTCCGCGACCGCGGTGATGATGGTGAATGTGCCGGGTTCCGTCGGCGTGCCGGCAATTTCATTGCCGTTGGTCAGCATCAGGCCCGCGGGCAGCAGCGCGCCCGGGACAAACAACGTGGACACAAATGCCGGCATGACCGTGGCGGCGTTCCAGGTCGACAATGTATACTGCGAAAAATCGCCTTTGGACACGCCAATGATGGGCAATACATCGGCGAGCGCGTTACTGTAGTTGAACTGGATCCGGCCATCGCGGAACAGCATGAGCTCGACATTGACGGGCACGTTACTGAAGTTGCTGTCATAAGTATGCGCCTGCCACCTGACCAGGACGTAATCCGCGGTTGCGTGACTATCGACAAAAATGTCCTCGCCGTTGGTGGTCGTCAGCAGACACTGCCAGAACGGGGCAATGCGCTGATTGGCCGCCAAGTTCTCCACGGAATTGTCAGACTGTGGGATATCCGACGCGAAATCGATGTAGCCGTTGTTGCATACCCAGAGGGAGGTGCGCATGGAGCCGTAAAACGGGAACGGCCACGGCAGGCTCAGGGGCCAGGTCTGTTTTTCGGCGTGCCATCCCTGGGCCACGCCGGTACCGCGCCAGCCGCTGCCGGGATTCCGTTCGTCAAAGTCATCGCGCGACAGCACCGACCATGTGTAAGGCGCCGTGCCGCCCTGCGCGTGGAGCGTGGTGCGGTACGGCACATGCACCTGCGCATCCGGCAGGTTGGTCGGCCCCGGCCAGTCTAATCCCGGCACGGCACGAAGCCGGGCCACCACCACGTAATCGACCACCTTGCTCGTCGTGGCACCCGCAGCATCAGTCAGCATGACGGTCATGGACGCCTGCACTATCGCGGTGGCCGTGCCGGCGATGAGGCCGTTGGTCGGGTTGAGAGACAGGCCGGCAGGCAGCGTGCCCGCACTCACCACCCAGTTGGTATACGGCCGTGTGCCGCCTATCGCCGCCAGAGTTTGTTGATAGTATTCATTGGTATAACATAGTGGCAGCGGGGACGGGGCGACAATGGACAGGCTGGGTTCCACCAGTGTGACGGTCGGATCGCCAAACAGGTTGTACTGCTCGAAGTACTGGCGGGTCATTGGATCGCTCGCGCCAAAATAGAGGAGGTAGAGATATTTTGCCAGCAAGATCGCGTCGCCAAACACACGGCGATCGTGGTCAAACATGGCGGCGAACAGTCGTGGCTCGAGGATGTTGTCCTGATCCCAATAGCTGTTGACACTTGAGGCCCAGGTAATCACGGCGGCATTGTTGGCGCCGCGCTGCCATGTCTCGGCAAAGCACTCGTCCCACAGCATGTTGCCCGTGAGGCAGGCAAAGCTGCACACAAACGGAAACATGTTCGTATTCACCAGCGCGTTGACATTTGCCTGGCTGAAAGGCGGGCCGTCCGCCCAGGACGTTTCGCTGCCATGACCGGAAAATATGCCAAAGACCCGGCCATCATTGAACGCGGCCGTGACCTGCGCTGCGTTGGCAGCATAGGTGTGACTATAGAGCCTGTCGCTCGTGTAGCCGCGCGGCACCATGTAGTTGGTGATTACTTCGTTGTGTCCGCCTTCGGTGATAGTATAAAAATCATTGCCGCTAATGAAGACGGCGCGGCCCATCCACGCGGCCGGCGCATTGGTCTCATAGGCAATCGTCTTGGCGACCACCGCGGCGAGCTGGATCAGGTTCGTGACACTGAAGCGACCAACGGGGAACTCGGGCTGCCAGTCGTCGTTCGTGTCCGTGCAGGCATAGTACAGGTCGCTGGCAGGATGGTTGCTTCCCCCGCCAATGAAGCACGGCACAAGGTCGGTATCGCCCACCAGCAGCACTGCGCTTGGCCGCGTGGGAAGATTAGTATACTGGTTGACAATAAAATTCCTGATGGCGTTGGTCGTCGCACCGATCGCACTGGTGTTGGTGACGGCCACCAGCAAGCCCATGCTGGTCTTGTGGGCGGCAAACGCGGCCAGACCGGGCGCAAGCGCATCGTGCGCAATAACCAGCAAGCGCTTGGCTGGGAAGGCCTGCAGCGTAGGCGTGTGGTTCAAGGCGATGGTTGCCAGCAGCCGATCCTCGTGCAGGGTGAGCGGAAGAGCCGCCGCCGTGCCGCCCTCAAACTGCACCCGCACGTCGAGCGTGGTGAACAGCTTAAACTCCTGGCGTGCGGGATTGCAGGCAAGCGGCATGATCTCGAGCAACACCAGCCGCCGGCCGGCAACCATGCCCGCCTCGACCACCCGCACGGGCGACGCAGGCGAGAATGCGTCTGCTGCATATGCCGTCCGGTTGATGTCCAGTGGCGCCGCTTCGAGCGCGCCGGGCAGCTTGGCCACCGGCTGCTGCCGCGGGAACACGGGATCCACCACGCCGATATTCCGGCCCGCCATCTGTTCGCTGTCGCCCGTGACACTGGCAACCACGCGGGCACCCAGGGGCGCGACGAGCATGCGCCTGATCACCGGCAGTTGCGGCGCGCCGATGTCCTCCGTCGGCCCGCAGCCGGGAAGGCCGATCGCGGTATACGTCGCCTGCTTCGCCACCGCGTCTGCGGCGCTGAAGCCATAGGTGGCGATCTCAAGTTCGCAACCAGCGGAATCTGCCTTGACGAGCGCCACCCGCGGCGCGCACGCCTCGGTCATGGAGCGTGCGGCCAGTGCGGTCTTGCCATTAATGCGGTATGCAGCAAGCCAGCGCGCATGCTGTTGCGTGACCACTTCAGCATATCCTGCATTGCCGGCCACAAAAAGCATGCCGGCCATTGCCACGGCGGAAATATAATATGGATGTTTCATGCCATTAATTGTACGAATTCATTGCCGGCAGGTCAACTGTACCGTCGCGCAGACACGCATGCAAAACACGGCATTCAGCGCGGATTATGCAATGCGCACAGCAGCATACCCGTTATCAGCGCACGAGAAGGCCCCACAAACGACGATCTCGCATCATCACCTCTCCGTTGCTTTGTGGCCGCCGTGGCTTTTCTGCAGAACCACCTGAGAAAGGGATGGCGGCGGGATCATTGTGGTTAATATCTTCGGCCATGGCGCAGTCCACCAGTCCTTAATCCCCTGCTCCACCACTCCGCCATGCGCTCTGTGCCCGGTCGCCGAACCACGATTACTGAGCACCTCTCCCCAAGCGGATTTCGGATCTCGGATCTCGTCTGCCAATTCTCGTTCCGCCCCAGCCGCGCCCCGCCCCCCGTCTCCCGCCTCGACAATTCACAATTCACGTCTCACGATTCACGTCCCAGCTTCACAACTTCACCCCAGACTGCCTAAACTCGGATAATATGGCCACGAAGATACGAAGACACGAAGTTACTACCCGGTATTCGGCATGCAGCTGTTTGGAGTCCAGAACTCCTGACATACCTTTCGCTACTTCCCATATTTCACGGGCATCATAGCCTGTTGCAGCACTAACAGGGTGCGGACCCAAACCTGTCCGCTTTTTTTGCGAATTGGGATTTCCGAGGCGGCGTGCGGGCTGCCGTGGTGCCCCGACGGGGCAAAGGAATATAGCCCAGGGCAACGCCCTGGGAAACGGCCCATGCCCATCCATTCCCGCCCTGACAGGGCGGGGGGATGAATGACGAATACCGAACAAGAAATTATGAATGACGAAGTTGCCGCAGCAACCCGGCGGCAGCATCGCGCATCTGCGCGCTCTGCTCTTCCACCGAATACTGAATATCGATTACCGAATACCGAGCATGGGCGCGGCAGCGGCCTCCGCAACGTGGTTTTCCGCACGCATCGCCGACAACGTGTCAACTTTCTGGCGAAATAAAGCGGACATTTTTGAATACCCTATGTCAGGAGTTCTGGAGTCCCGCCACTGGTGTGGATAATCGGTAGTCGGTAGTGTATCGGTAGTAGCCAGCGGGAACTTGTAGCCAAACTCTGCAACGCTGCACCTTAATCTGTTTCGTTGCGAAAGAAATTAGCAAATGAACGCGCATCAGGCAAGATATTGTGCAGTAGCAGCGTGCTACGCTTTGACAACCATACCTTGGTTCTTTCTGTTGCTGCCGCTTCTTCGTGTCTTCGTGACTTCGTGGCAAATATTCTGCTTGGGAACGTCAATCACCTGATTGGCTGCAGCAAGAAAAGTGCAGGTAGTGCTGCGGAGCTGGCAATCACCTTGCAGAAACGTGCAGACGCCAATCGGGCGATTGGCGTTCCCGGGGCCGGATCTCGTCTGCCAGTCAACGTTCCGCCCCCAATTTCCCAGCCTCTCAACTTCACAACCCCTCCCCAGACTGCCCTGAACCCTGAACCCTGAAATTAGTTACTGGATATTCATCTCATAAGTGCTGTTCGTGTGGCGCATTTCTAAATTCTCGCGCCGCACGAGAATTTATGGTGACTCTGGCAACCGCCCGTTTTACAGTCCTGCGCAGCATCAATATCTTGCCTGGCACTGCGGCAGGTTGTGCTATAGGTTGGAACAACGTATGGTATCATGACACCACGCAGATGCCGTCACTGGATTGCGCCGCGGCGCTGTTCGAGTGTTCGGCGAATAGTCGCCATCGCCGCGCAGGACAAGGGATAGCGGGTCAACAAGAGCAGGGCAAATATGGCCGCACTGCTGGGCACCAACGCCATGACCAGGCGCATGGCCTGCAGCACGTGGGCAGGCTGGGTCGCGCCGAGGTGCACATCAAAGCCGGTCAGCATCAAGAGCGGGCCGCTGATGCCAAACGCGATCGAGGTGCTGAGCTTCAGTGCCCACGAGAACACGGCCGAGAAACTTCCTTCGCGCCGCTGGCCCGTGCGCAGCTCGTCGTGATCCACGATATCGGCACACATCGAGGGAATCATCATCCATAGCCCGGTGCGCGCCGGCGCGCCAAAGAACGAGGTGACCAGCATGACGTACGGCATGCGCGGCGTGTAGGTCACCCAGGTGATCAAGCACGAGAACGCCAGCAGGGCAAGGCACACCATCAGACAGCGGGTCTTGCCCATGCGGCGCGAGAGCCACTCGAACAGCGGCAGCGACAGCATGCTGGTGACCAGCACCATGGTCCCATGCCAGCCCTGCAAAATGGACGCGGCAACTTGATTGCCTTTGTTGACATAATAGGTATTGACGTAGACATTAAAGCCCTCGGTCATGCCGGTGCCGACTGAAAACATGATGGTCACCGCGATCAGCAAAAGAAACGGGCGGTTGCTCAAGGTGCTGCTGAAACTGTCGCGCAGGCGTGTGCGCGCGGCGCCGGCCGCGGTGGCGTAGTAGCGTTCCTTAACAAACAAGCCGGGCAGCACGCCGAGGATCAGGATCAGCAGGGCAATGACCAGCGCAACCGCGCGCATGCCACGCAGCGTGTCGGCCTGGCCGGTGAGCGGGTCGCGAAAGCACGGCAATTGCGTGATGGCCCACAGCCATGCGGTGGTGACGCCGGCCACGCTGCCGAACATGGCGCGCACGGCGGTGATGCGCGTGCGCTCATGATAGTCCGGCGTCATTTCCAGCAGCAGACTTTGGTAGGGCACCGACCAGACAGTGAAACAGGCGTAAAAAAGAAAGCCCACGGCACAGAGCCACACGCCCATCATGGTGTGGCTCCACGCGCGATTAACCACCCAGAACAAGGGAAAGACCGCGGCGGTGGCAATCGCGCCCAGCACGATGTATGGCCGGCGGCGGCCCCAGCGGGTGCGCGTGTTGTCGGAGATCCAGCCCATCAGCGGGTCGGTAAAAGCGTCCCACAGGCGAAAGATCATGAAGGCCATGCTGATCATCGCCGGCGGCAGGCCGAGCGACATGTTGAAGATTTGATTAGCGATCGACTTGGGGGTCCAGACCGCCCACGTTTCCACGGGCCCGGCGGCGCCGTAGGCCAGTTTGCGGGCCAGCGAGACGTGATGTTCGGCACGCGCGGTCGCCATGTCGTCAGAGATAGTTGCCGTTGTTGCGGGTGTGGAACCAGGCCGGATTCTGCTTGCCGTCGCGGCCGAGCGATTGATGGTAGGCCGTGGTGACCGGATGGGCGGGATCGGGCGTGACGTCGTGGGCCGTGACCGGGCGCGTGGTCGCCATCAGCCAGAGCAACAGGTCGCGTTGCAACTGCGTCACGGTGTCGGCATGGGTTGGTTCAAAATAGAGGTTGTGCATTTCCCACGGATCCGTGTCCACGTCGTACAGCTCGCCAAATCCGTCCGGATATTCGTCGGGAAACATTTCACGCGCATAGACGACCAGGCGCCAACGGCCCTTGCGCACGCTGCGGCTCCAGGGAAATTCGGTCACGCCCAGGCGTGCGGGATCGCCGGATGCACCGCACAACTGCGGGGTCAGGTCGTGGCCATCGCTGGTTTCGAGGGGCGCGACGCCGGCCATGGCGCAGATGGTCGTGGTGAAATCAACGGTTTCGACCACGTCGTTACAGCGCTGTCCGGCCGGCACATGCCCGGGCCAGCGCCAGACCATCGGCACGCGCGTGACCGCATCGGCACAAATGCCGGGCGCCTTCTCCATGATGCCGTGCTCACAGGCATATTCGCCATGGTCGCTCGAGTACACCACAATCGTGTTGTCCGTCAGGCCGGCCTGGTCAAGGTATGCCAGCAATTGTCCGACGGCATGATCGCTGTGGCTGATGCAGCCAAGATAGCCGTGATACTTGCGCAGACGCGCGGCCGCGAAGGTGCGCGGCTCGAACAGGAGCCAGTCCTTGTCGGTGCGCCAGTACTCGACACTGCGGCGGAAATGCGGCGCTTTCAGGCGCATGTCGTAGTCGGTGTTGGGCGGCAGACACAAGCTGCGTTCGTCGTACAAATCCCAGAATTCCTGCGCGGGCGCATAGCAACTGTGCGGTTTGGGCAGACTGGCATAGGCAAAGAACGGCTGGCCGGCGCACGTGGCGTTCTGCATGAATGTGATCGTCGCGCGCGCAATCCAGCCCTCCTGGCTGTCGTCGAACGAGATGCGCGACGGCCGCGAATCATTGGCGCCGACGCCGCGCGCGCCACATTCAGGGAAGGCGCGATGGTCTTCGAGCTGGGTCAGTCCGCGCTCTTCAAGATACGCGGCATACGCCGGACTGCGCCCGCCAATGCTGGTAAAGCACGTTTCGTGGAAGACATCGCTGGCATGTTCAACCCAATAGGCCGGGCAGTGGATTTTGCCGATCGCGCTGGTGGTGTAGCCGTGCGCGCGGAAATGTCCGAGAATCGTCGGCAACCCCTGCAACTGCGGGCCACTCAGGCCGTAATAGCCGTGGTTGTGGCAATACTGCCCGGACAGCCAGGACATGCGGCTGGGCGTGCAAATCGGATTCTGGGCAATGGCATTGGCGCACACAACGCCCGCAGCCGCCAGCCGGTCGAGATGCGGCGTGCGCACGTGCGAATGACCGTTGTAGCCGGTGACCTTGGCATTGTGCTGATCGGTCAGAATAAACAGAATATTGGGCGGGGTCGTCATAGGCGGCGTATCAGGCATGGCAGTGGCGCGGTGGTTGCCAGGTTTCGGTGTCAATCCGCATGGTCAACAGGCGTGCCAGCAACGCATCGCGCGTCGGACGGTGTTCCGCGCGGTGCCACAGATTGTGCAACTCGTCCGGATCGTGGCGCAGATCGAACAGCAGGCCGTCGTCACCACGCGCATTGGCGGTGATCGCCCAGTCGGTCGTGCGCATCTGGCGGAAACGATTGGCAAGGTACTGTTCGTCGAATTCAATCAGCACGGCCCCGCGCGTCTGCTCTTGTTGCCCGCGCAACACCGGCGCGAACGACATGCCTTGGATGGCATCCGGGCCGGGCACGCCCGCCAGGTCGAGGAGCGTGGGTGCCAGGTCAACGGCCGAGAGCATGGCATCACTTATGCTGCCGGCTGTGGCGCCGCCGGGTAGGCAGAAGATGGTGGGCACACGTACCAGCCCGTTAAACAGGAAGGGCCCTTTCTGATTCAACCAGTGGTCGCCCATCATATCGCCGTGATCGCTCAGGAACACAACAATGGTGTTGCCGGCCACGCCATGCTGCGCCACGGTGTCCAGCACGCGGCCAATGTGCGCATCCACCATGCTGATCATGCCGTAGGTATGCGCGAGCATCTCGCGGTAGTGCGCATCGCTGACCGTGCGCAGATCGCGCGCCAAGCCGCTGCATTTCTGCCGGCCCTCATGACACGCGCGCATGTAGTCCGGCAGGTCATCGAATTCACCCGCGCGGCGGGCCGGCGCAAAGGCAATGCGCGCCGGGTCATATTGATCGCAATAGGGTTTCGGCGGGCAATAGGGATGATGCGGATCGGGAAACGAGCACCAGGCAAAGAACGGCGCTGTATTCTCGTGGTGCCGCAGCCAGGCAATGGTCTGGTCGGCAATCCACGTGTTGTAATGCTGTGCGGCCGGCATGGCAGATTGCCATGACTCCGGCGCGCCGGTCGGCGGATGCAGCGGCGTGCCCAGCTGCGCGTGCAGGCCGGGACAGCGTTGCTCAAGTTCATATTTGTAGTGGCCATACGTATAATTGCCGTGACCGCAAACAAGGGCAAGGTGTTCAAAGCCATAATAGGGCGTGGGCACGCCGTTGTGCGTCTGCCAGTATTCCATGCTTTCGCAATTATGCCCGGCCGCATCACCGCACGCGTGCGTCCATTCATACGGCGCAAGATGCAGTTTGCCAAACGCCGCCGTGGCATAGCCGGCGTCCCGCAGCACGGCCGGCAGGACCCGGGCGTGCCGATCCAACGGAATGCCGTTTTCACGGACGCCGTGCGCACTGGGATACTGGCCGGTGAACAACGTTGCACGATTCGGCATGCACACCGGATTGGCGACAAACGCATTGGTGCAGCGCACGCCGCGCCGTGCCAATGCGTCAAGCACAGGGGTCTGCACGTCCGGATTGCCGTAACAGCCCAGGTGATCAGCGCGGTGCTGGTCGGTGATGAAAACGAGAATATTGGGGGCGGTGGCGGCCATGCGTTATCCCAGGCGCGCGCGCAAGAACAAATGCAGCACGCCCAGCAGCGGCAATTGCAACAGCGGCTCTGGCACGGCGGTCCATGTGGTGGAGCCGATCAAGACCGTGCCGGTCGCACAACCAAGTTCCACGCGCGATTCAGTAAACGCGGCGTTGACGGCAAAGGGCACTGCGTCAAGCACGTTGGCGCGATCAATGCTGACCGAAACTGAAAACAAGGTGGCCGAGGTGCGACGCTCGATATCCGTCAGCAGGCGCACATCGCGCACGCCGCCGTTCGTGGTGCATGGTGCCGAGTAGAGCACCAGTTCATCCGGCTCGCGCAGCACCTGCAACTGGCCGGCCAGCCCGTCGGTCTGGACGCGAAAACCGCACTGGGACTGCACATTGTCAAACATGCCCAGCGTGCTGGCGCCGTTGGCGTAGTGGGCGGAGACGGCGATCATGGTCACATCCGGAAATTGTTCGGCGAGACGTTGCCGAATGCGCACCGGCGCGGCATTGGATGGTTGCACCAAGGCCAGCACCCGGCTCCCACCATTGGACGTCACCACACCCGCCGAAGCAGGTCCGCTGATGAGCAGCCAGTTGGACAACGCGTCAAGTTGCGTGCCGGGCGCGTCGGCTTGCCATGTTTCCGCGCGACTGAAAACCGGCGGGGCCAGGCGCGCGAGCAGGTACTGCGTCACCGCACTGCGCTCGACGGTCGTGAGCACGGCGTTGTAACTGAGGATGTCCGCGATCCGCCCGTAGAAATAGAGATCGCCATAGCCGCGCTTGACGCCATCGTAACAGCGCGACGTGCTCATGATCGTGCCAATTGCCGATTGATCGCCGTGCGAGGCCAGCGTGCCGCCCACCGTCGTCTGGCCCGCCAGCACGCCATCGAGATACAATGTCAGCGTGCCGCTGGGTTGATCAAAAGACAACTCGGCCACGTACGGTGTTTGCGCCATGATATTCGTTTTTACCGTGGCAGTACCCCATGACTCCCACACACTGCAATAGAGTTGGTTGGTTTCAAGATACATGTTCAAGCCGCGCGTGTCGCCGCCTTCTTCGAAGATCATCTGGCGGTTGACCACATTGGCGCCGGTCTGCAGGCCGATCAGCAACGTCTTGCGCGGATACGGCCCGCTTTGCTGCAAGGACGTGCCTGACGGCAGCAACAACAGATCGCCGTCGAACTCGAGCGCCGGCGCCGTGTTGATCCCGGCCCGCAGCCAGCGCGGCCGCCGCTGTGCCGGCGGCAACCAAGCCGTGTTGCCGGCGCCGCTGGCATCAATCCACTGGGCCACGCGCCCGTCGGCATCGAGCTGTAAATGCCCGCCGGCACTGAGTCGCAACACCAAGCCACTGGTCGGAATCGGCGCGCTGCCGCCGTCATTGTCAATCAGCATTACTGTGGCCGCGGGAGGATACCCGCGCTGATAGCCGGCAGCGGGCGCCAGGCTCACAACCACACTCTCGCACCATTCCGTACGCGTGTCATTGACCGGCACGACCGGCACCCAGACGGTGTCTTGCCCGGGCGCAAAGGTGCATTGCCCGGCCAACGCGGCATAATCGTACTCTGCCAAGGCCGAGCCGGTCACCGCGTATGCGGCCGTCAATGCCCCGGTCAGCGGGCCATAACGCATGAAGGCAAACATGCCGGTGGCGCCGCCCTCGTAGGCCTGGGGAACCGGGGCATGCACGCACACGGTGACGGCCGGAACCGCACTGGTGGCCGGACCACCCAGCACCAAAGGGCACAGATTGCCGCCGCCGCCATTTGAGGGCGCTTGCGTGTTGCGCAGCTCACGGTGCATGGCACCCTGCGTTTCATCCAGCAACGTCTTGTAGTATTTGTCGCCGCCGTAGGATATGTGCGCAAAACTCAAGAGTTGCGCGGCATCGAAGTCGCTGTACAACGCCACGTCAGCGGGCGTCGGCCATTGGGCAAGATTTGACGCGCCGAATATTTCGGCGCGCCCGCTGCCGGCATTCAGCAGGACCGTTGTCGGCCGCTCGGTCTTGAAGCCCAGCACCCACAGGGCACCGCCGTTGTTGATCACTTTCGTCGCGATCGGGTCTTCGGGATCGAACTGGCGCGCCCACACGGTCTGCGGATGCTCGAAATAAAATTCCGACTTGAGCGTGTGTGCCGAGACATCCTCGAAGAACAACGAACCCACCCCACGCCGGTTGCGATAACTCGAGACGATGCAGTGGGCGACGACCAGCGCCGAGGTTGCGGCGTGCTCGATCGAGACCGGTTCCAACTGGCCCAGCATCGCCTGGCGCTCAATGAAAAAGCGCCGCACCGTCACGGTGGGCCACTGCCCGTTTTCAATGCGCAACACCGGCCATGGCCCGCCGTTGGTGGTAAAGCTGGTGCTGGGCAGGAGCGTGCTGAAACAACCCTCGAGGATGCGCACCGCCCCGCCGATCCGCAAGGTGTTCGTGACATAATATTGACCGCTGCCCGATGACGGCGCAGGCAGATAGACCACTTGCGCGCCGGAATTCAGCGCCGCCTGGATCGCGCGCGTGTCATCGAGACTGTCGCTGGGACTCGCGCCAAATGCGGCGACGTTGGTCCACAGCGTCAGGTCGGGCTCCCATGCCGCCGGCGTCTCGGCGACCGCCAGTTGCGGCGTGGCCGGCGACCCGTCGAACAGGCGCAACGCCGGCGAGGAACTGAACTGGGTCACGGCCAAGCCGGGCGCAATCACTCCGTTGGTGGCCAACGCCGCCTGGTAGCCGGTTGCGGCAATGTTGTACAGATACAGGCCCGCCGTGCTCTCGATTGCCACCGCGTTGGACGCACCGCCGCGGAAGACGCCGTTGCACACGCTTGCCAGCGCCGCCGTACCCGTTTGCCGCAGCACCGGCACGCTATTGCTGCTTTGCACATCGCGCAACGCCAGCACCATGCCGCTGTGCTGAATACCGCACACGCGCTGGCCGCACAACGCAATATGTTCGAGCGTGTCAAGAATCGCATACGACGTGGCCAGAATGCCGACGTCAAACCCGTCAATGCTGACATTCTTGATCAGGCACGGACCCTGGCTGTCGCGCCACAAGCCCAACCCCGCCACACCCGCGCCATCACCGGACTTGATGACCACATCGGCGAGCGTGCCTTGATTGTTGGCCAGATAATCCACGCCGATCGCGCCCGGATTGCCGCTGCCCGTGTCGATGGTCATGTTAAAGATCGAATTGGCAAAGGCCGTGTTGCCCAGGCCATACTGCCCGCCGGTGGGATGCACCGCATAATAGGAATAGTTGGAAGGCGCGGCCGTGAACAGCACGGCTTTGGGCGTGTTGGTGCTGGCGTAGCCCGCACAGTTGTTTTTCAGTTTGATGATCGTGCCGGTCATGCTCTCGCCTTGCAGCACCAGATAGGCGGTCCACTCGCCGAAGATGTTTTTCCACGCCAGGGTGTTGGTGACCAGATAGGTGCCGCGCGGAAAATACAGCGTGCGCGTGCCGGGCTTGTAGCCAATGTTGTTGCGGATGGCATTCAACAGCGCCTGGGTGTCGTCGCTGACGCCGTCGGCCTTGGCGTAATACGGCGCGCTGGTGACGACCACGTAGCGGGCATCGCGCGGAAAGACGACATCCTGCGCGATGCCGCTGGCACATGCGCTTAGCGTCAATATGACCGCCCAACAGTTCAGCGTAGTCTTCGTCATCGATTCCATCCATGATTGGCGCGGCGGCGCGCCCTGAACAGCGTCACGGCGAGCACGCCCGCCGCCACTAGGGCACCGCCTTCGGGGATGCCGGTCCCGCTCAACAAGATTGATATGTTCGTCACGCTGCTGATCAGCACAAAATTAGTATACAACACTTCGGCGGTCGGCGCAAAGGTCCAGGTCACGGTCAATTGCGACGTGGCTGGCAGCACAAACCCGGCCACGTTCGCGGCAAACGGCGCGACGACATTGCTGATCGTCCCGCTGCACGGTCCCCCGCCGATGTTGCTAAGCTGGAGCGTTTGCGTCGCCACGCCGTTGATCAGCACGCTGCTGAAGGGAATGCGCGTGCGCGAGACGGCGAAGAGCGCCGTGTTGGTCGTCTCATAGGCGCCCATGTCGGCGCGGCCCTCGAAGATGCGCGGCGTGCCGATCAAGTCCGTGGCACCGGCCATCCAAGCCAGGTTCGTGCCGGTGTTGCGGCAGGGCGACAAGTACGCCAGGCGCAGATCCCGCGCGGCAAAACTGGCGAGTTGCGGCTCAATCTCCAGGTTGCCCGCGCCAGGCACTAGCGGCGTGATGCACGTGTAATCAAAACGCACGTTGCCGTCGTAATTGGTGTAATTGGCCGCCACCGGCGCGCTGTTGCTCCAGATGATGCAGTTGCGCACCACCACGTTGCTTTGGGCAAAGACGCCGCCGGCCATGTTGGCGGCTTTATTGCTCACCACAGTGCAGTTTTCGAGCCAGGCGCCCGGACTGTTGTACAGCCCGCCAAAATAGACGCCGCCGCCGTACCAATCGCTGACATTGTCATACAGCACGCACCCGCGCACGGTGCCACCGTCCCACAGATAGACGCCACCGCAATTGTTGCCGTGGTTGTTGCGCACCACGCAATTTTCCACCAAGGCGTTGCGATGTACCATGACACCGCCGCTGTACGACGTGCTGGCGTTGTTGCGAATTTCGCAACCGCGCACGGTGGCGCCTTCTTGTACATACATGCCACCGGCGTAGCCACCTGCACAATTACGCACAATGCAGTTGCGTACGGTGCCGGCGTTCACAATGACCGGGCCTTGAATGCCGAAGCCATTGCTGACGGTGAAACCCTCGACGAGTGCGCCTGCATGCTGCGTGTACAGCGCGATCTGACCGGCGCCGTTGATCACGGTCGCGGCCGCGCCGTTCAGTCCCCGCAGCGTGATGGCCCCGCTGACAAACAGGGTGCTCGCCAGCCGGTAGGTGCCATTGGACACCAGCACCAGCTGCCCGTCGGTCGCGGCATTCAGCGCGGCCTCGATGTTGGTGGCTGCCTTGGCCCAGGTGGAATACGGCCAGGCATGCCCGCCGACCAGCGCCACATAGCGCACGCTGCCCGCGTAGACGGTCACGTAATCAAGCGCGGTCCAGGTTGCGGCCTCCCCAGCCGTGTTGCTCACCACCAGATGCATCGAGTAGACGCCTTCATTGGTGTAGAGGGCCTTGGGGGTCACCACATCCCAGCCTTGTGTCTCGATCACGCCATCATTATTGAAATCCCACAGGCAGTATACCGGCGCCGGATTAGTGCCGGTGACCGCCGCGCTGAACTGGATCGTAGCCGGCGCCAGCGCCTCGCGTGGCGCGGCCACAAAACTGCAGCGCAGGCCGCCCAATTCATAACAGCCGCGATCGACGATGCCGTTGTAAATGCGCGCATTGCCGTCCATGTCGGCGGCCGTCGCCATCCAGTCGACGTTCGTGCCGGTGTCAATGCAGGGCGAGCCGATGCGCAGATGTAAGTCCCCCGCGGCGGCATTGCCGATCAGCGGATCGCTGGCACTGTTGCCCACGCCAGGCAGCAGCGGCTTCAAACAGCAATAGGTGAAACTGCCCGTCTGCCCGCCGTAGGAACCAACCTCCTCGCCGCCGCTGTTGTCGTAGATCACGCTGTTGTGCACGACCCCGGTGCGGAATACGCCCAGACCCGCGGCAAAACCCGAGGCCACGTTGCCGGCCACGGTACAGTTAGAGACATAGCCGTTCCACCACATGAACACGCCACCGCCGTACGGCGCCTGGTTGCGCGTGATGCGACTGTTCACCACCGCGCCGCCGGCCCAGCATTCCACGCCGCCGCCGTAGCCGGTGAAATTGCCCAGCACCAGGTTTTGGACCACATCAC
>Ga0247841_10007759_pt1 | contig 15785 bp, 19 predicted proteins | sample LaCruzMarch2015__2_FD_192410 | JGI IMG/M metagenome (GOLD analysis project Ga0247841, IMG submission 192410) | Freshwater microbial communities from meromictic Lake La Cruz, Castile-La Mancha, Spain - LaCruzMarch2015_18m | ecosystem: Environmental > Aquatic > Freshwater > Lake | place: Spain...
ATTTCACGACGGGATCAAGATTGTCAGTACCATTTACCGCCTCGCCCGTGTGAACAACCCGATGTTCTACTTTGGCATGATGGGGTTGTTCACCTCATTGCTCGGTGTCCTTACCGGGATCTACGTGCTTCTTGAATGGATGCGCAATATCGAACATATTCCCCTCACCATCCTGACGGTGCTGCTCATTGTGGTGGGTATCGAGATCTTCATGTTCGGCATGATCTCGGACATGCTCTTGGTCTTCCACCGGGAGATCATCCGCGAGATCCAGCTCCTCCAGCCAAAAAATCCTAAATAATGTTATCGACATGATCAGCACAATGAGCACGGATCGCAAAGAACTGTACCGGCAGGATGTACGGGTCAAAAAAAGGATCCAGATTTTTTATCATGACTCATGAGAAAACACCATAAGTGCCAGAAATTGACAGGAATTGCTTTTTAAACGCAAGAATTTTACAGGCATGTTCGGCAAGGGACGTCAACTGGAAAGCTTCATCGAGCGTATTTCCCGCGGCAAACGTCCCATGTCCCCGCGCGATGACGAGCTTTGAGTGGACAAGGGCTCCGGCAACTTTGTCTGCGAGCTCGTCCGTGCCCGGCGCACCGTTGACAACCGGGATGAGCGGGCAGAACTGCTCGCCTTCGCTGTCAAGCGGTTTGATTGAGTCGAGAACGAGTGATGCAGCGACGGCAAACGGCGGGTGGGCATGAACGATTGCCCGGTAAGGAGTCCGCATGTAGACCGCACGATGGACCCGGTACTCGCTCGATGCCTCTTTTGGGACTTCCCCGGAAAAGGGCACGAAGACATATTCCCCGGGCACATCAAGGTATGCGCCCGTCCGCTTGATGGAGAATCCCCGGTCTCCATCGCGAACGCTCATATTCCCAAAATTTCCCCCGACAAGGTGCTCGGCAAAGAGTCGCCTGCCTATCCGTTCAAACTCGCTATCTGACACTCGTCACACCTCTTCTTCTGACACACAGTTTTTGCGTATTCCACGATATGTGCATGGGTCTGCCGGAAAATGACAGGATCGACCGGAAGAACCGTTTCGAAAAGATCCCTGATTCCGGAGGGTGTCACCTGTATCCCAGCGCAGCGCAGGATCCTGTCCGTGTAGGTATCAACTACAAAACATGTCCGGGAAAATCCGTAGCAGAGGATACTGTCCGCTGTCTCTTCACCGATTCCCTTTACAGACAGAAGCGATGCCCGCAGTTCACCGGTGGGCACCTCCGCCATCCGTTCCACGCTGCCATACGTATCGATGACGAGCGCAGCAAGCGCTTTCAACCGCCGGGTCTTGATCCGGAAAAACCCGGTACACCGCACCGCATCTTCGAGCACCGCCGGATCCGCGCGGTGGATCTCTGCCAGGGTCAGGAGGTTGACCTCTTTGAGCCGGTGTATCGCGCGCTCCACGTTCTCCCACCGGGTCTGCTGGGTCAGGATGGCGCCGATCATCACCTCCTCCGGATCCCCCGACCACCAGGGGATGACGCCGAACCGGCTCGCGAGGAGATCCACGATCGTGCGGACTTTAATGGAACTGGATCCCGACATCTTTCATCTTGTTGTACCGGGCGATATTCAGGACGAGCGGCGTGAGCGACTCAACCATGGATGAGACCGCAAGCGGACCGGCATTGAATGCCTGTAATTTTGAGATCTGGTTGACGAGATCCATCACTTCGTGCTTGGCATCATCATCATTCCCGCAGACTGGTACAGAAAGATCGAGTGTCTCATCGAGCGCCTTCCACCGGTTCGCCGCGATGGTGTTAAACGCACAACAGACCTTCGCATCCGGTGGCAGAAGACGCTGGATCATAAGCGCGGCGGAACCTTCCGCAGGTGGAACAAACGTGAAAAAATCCCGTTTCTCCATGGGATTTACCGGGCTTATCACCGTCTTACCTTCAAACCCGTGCAGGGTTGCAAGTGTTGGTACGACATGCTTGAACGGGATCGCAAGGATCACGACATCCCCGTAATCCACAGCCTCTTGGTTGGACACGCCGCTGCAACAGCAGGGCAGACCCCGATCCGCCAGGATGCTCTGGCAGCACTCGGTGGAACTCAACGCCTTATCCACATCACGGGATCCGATGATCACCTCGAACGTGGATGAAAGGCGCAGCGCCATCCCCTCACCAATATCTCCCGTGCCTCCCACAATGCCGATCTTCACTTAACCCACCAGCGGTTTTAACAGGTGTTCAAGTGTGGCAGCGTCGGTCACACCTTCCATCGTATGGACGACTGTGCCATCCTTTTCGATGATAAGAGTCGGGACGACGCTGATGCCGAACTTTTCCGCAAGCGCCATGTTCAGGTCAACATCAATTTTTTTTACTTCGATAGCGCTACCCATCTTCTTCTCCAGCTCTTCAAGGATCGGGGTCTGCATCCGGCAGGGACCACACCATGTGGCAAAAAAGTCATACAGAATTGGTTTTGTCATCAAACATTCCCGAAAATTAGTCGATTAAAAAAAAGATAAATGTATGCTATTGTTATTTGGAGAGAATCTCCATGATGATCTTCCCGTATGCCGGGCGGGTCACGATCACACCGACGAGCACACCCATGATCGTGATGATGGCGAATCCTTTCAGGGTCGAGAGATCCATGAGCGCAAGGGGCAGCATGGCGATGATGACTGTTGCCGCTGCAACCATGATGATCCCGAGCGCCCGTGATAATCGTTTTAAATACAGGTTCGGAGACGGAACCTTTCCTTCATGGAGGATCTCATCGGTGATGATAACCAGTTGATCGATACCGGTTCCTAAGACGGCGATAAGACCCGCGATGGTCGGGAGATCCATCTGGAACTTGATAAGGCTGATGAAACCGAGAAGGATGACAATCTCCGATGCGTTGATCAGCACCATCGGGAGGACGATGCTCGGTTCACGGTACCGGTAATAGATGACAAACGCAACCGTGATGAGTGCAAGGATACCGGCGAGTATCGCCATCATCTTGAAGTGTTCTCCCAAGGCTGCGGAGGTCGAACCGGATCCTGCGACACCTACATCAACCGGCAGAGCGCCCGCCCTGAGATGGATCTCAAGGTTCGTTGCCTGCTGCATCCCGGCTTTTCCGGTGCCCGTGGATGCAAAGAGATTCCGCGTGGATTGTGCCTGTAATTGCCCTGCGAGATCTTCCGATAATGGTGCGGAATAGACCGTCTTGTTATCGAGGAGCATGGCGAGCTGGTGCTTTTCCGGATCGATGGTGGCACCGTACTTGATTGCACCCTCCCGGAAAGCAGCGGATCCGGCTTCACTTAACGTAAATCCGACGCCCCACTTGTCGCTGCCAGGCGGTTCCTGGCTTGGCACCTGCACGCTCGTGATCGAATCCCCGTACATGATATGCTCGGTTGCATTGCCGACAGACTGGATCCGGATCTCGAATTTGCCCTGCCGTCCGACAATCTCCTGAGCCTGTTTCATGTCCACGCCAGCGAGTTCAACCCGTATATACCGTGCGACGTTGTTCAAGCCAGTAAGGGTGTTCACTTTGGCATCTTTTGTACCCATCGTGTTGATCTTGCTCTCGAGGATACGTTTTACGAGATTCGCAGTATCCTTCGAGACACCCGGCTGGTAGGAAGTCAGCTTTCCACCAGAGGCTGCGATAAGCGGCGTAAGCGCATCCTGGGTGTAGGATTTCCGTATTTCGATATGATTGTCATCGACGAGGAGCACTTCAGTATCGAGGCTCTTTGAAAGGTTCGTGACAAACTCTTCAGTTGAGAGATCAGTAGTGAACCCGACGACCTCTGCCTTAAACTCAAGCTGGAGCCAGGCACCCTGCTGGAGATCGAGACCGTACTGGAGGTTGGTCGCAAGGTTCCCTTTGTTGTCAAAGTGGGGATAGATAACAATCACGGACAGGATCACAAGAACGATGAGAGTGAGCACCCGCCAGTCTTTAACAAGGTCGTGTAAGCGTGACTGCTTCATTTCCCACCTCCTTTCAGGACATACCATTTCAGGATGCCGACGTTCGTCATCCAGGTGTTCAGGACATCAAAGACCAGCCCGATGAGGAGGACCGCCGAGATCTCGTAGATGACTTGTACCTGACCGAACCATGAAACAACAAAGAGGGCGAGGATGGCAGCAAAGGTTGTTGATGTCATGATGATACCGGTATGGAACGCTCCGGAGAGCTTCTCATTAAGTTTGCCCTGTCGTTTCAATACCCGCGTGGTGAGCAGGATATCGCTGTCAACAGAATAACCGATGAGCATGAGGAGCGCGGCAGTCGTCCCGAGCGTGAGGGGAACACCTACGAGGTTCATCACAGCCGCTGTCATGACCATGTCCGCAAACGCTGACAGAACAACCGCAGCGGATGGCACAAAGGTACGGAACGACAAAAAGACAACGATTGCCATGCCGATGAACGCAAGGATAATTGCGATCGCTGCCTGCGACTGGAGGGTTTTTCCGAATGACTCCCCAATCTGGTCAACTTTTGCATCCGGATATTTCTGTTCGATCAGCGATGAGAGCGACTTGAATTTTTCGTCATCCATCGTGCCGAACTGGATAAATTTTCCATTGTTCATCCCTTCACCGATACTAACGAGCGGATATGCGGCAAAGGTTGCCTGGATCTGCTCTTTGGTATCAGGAGTAATAACCGTCACAGCAGTACCACCGGAGAAATCGATGCCCGGTGTTACCGGCATTCCCGTCGTCGCCATCGTAAATGCAAGGGATACAAGAGCGATGACCAGAATTGCCAACGGGATTACTACCAACTGTTTAGGGGAATATTTTTCGATATTGTAGTTGAATAATCCCATGACATAATCATCTGTCGACCAACGATTAAATAATTACCAGCTGCACATGTCGCACATGAATGGTTCTCTCTTCGTATAACCGCAGATGGTAAAACAAAAAATGCCATATGTGGACACAACGATTGCGATTTTTACAAGCAGATTGTACATCTCGTTATATGAGAGAGACGTAATGTTTTTTGTCTTTTTAGGGTTGTTCACCACGGGGTTCATCCAGGGATTGCATGAAAACCACCCCGCCGATTTTCGTCTTGTTGTGCCAGAACCCGAACCGTTCATGACGCTTTTTTGACATAATTAATGCATCAATCAGAAGTTTAGCCCGTATTCCGTAGAGTACACTTTTTGATCCTACCTGAATCGATACCAGTTGACACGGGAAGCGTCACGAGCTGCTGCATTGATACCGCATCCGGGTAGAACCATTGCACACACCCGGGGGGAAGGGGGTCATATCAGATCACGAAATTCCAATCTGACTCCTCACATGCATATCTTCATTCAAATAATTCGATCTACTACGTGAAACTGTCACTTTTTCACTATTTTTTTAAGAGGATATGTGAGAGGTCGGACTGGAAATTGATGATTTTTATCAGCAGAGTTGAACCGGGAAAAACCATTTTTTTCCGACAGGGAAATACCCTTTATGGCGATCCTTTCCGGGTGCGATAATTACCTATCCGACCCCCAACATACGACGGGAATAGCGTAAATCGCAAGGCTCGCGGGAAAGAGATTTCCCGGTTGTGGATATCACGGACAAGAAGAACACTCCCACCCACCCATCTCCCGGATTCTCAAAGGCATTTTACGCGTTGGGATCCGGGACCGGCATTCATCCATGGGAAAATCCGGCATCTTCATAACCGATGCCTGATGTACAGGAATGGCATTCCGCCATCTACGATGACTGTCGATGACAGAATGTCACCGGTAAAAATCGGAAAGTATTTATACCGTAACTTGTGACACTAAAGGTATGAGATCTCCTTCCGAGATCAAAAGAATGATTGAAGGACGTCTGAAGTCCTACCTTTCCCGGGACAAGACGGGTATCAGGCGTGAAGTGCTCAAACTTTTTGTCAGGATCAAATCCTTGACAATCGCCGAGCTGGGAGCAGAACTGGAACACCAGTTTGCTGTATCTTACCGCGCCATCGCCTCTATGGTTGGCATCATTGCCTCCCGCATCGGCATTCTTCATGCAACCCGGAATGCCGATGGTGTGAGCTCGTATGAGCTTAAGGGGAAATATCTCGATCTTGTCGTGCGGATTGTCGGGGTCAACTGATCCTTTGGTCCCCTACCATAACCGTTTTTAGTGCTCCGTTCCAATAATAGCAGCATAATGTATAGTTATCCGAAAGAGAGTACCGGCTTGGGCGAAGTGCATGTGGCTCCTGCGGTCATTGATTATATTGAGAAGAGGAACTGCGATTTTCGTATCTGCACTTCCTGCGGGGGTCCGATCCTCCTGCCGACACGGGTCAAACCGCCGAAAAAATCCGACGTTCTTTTAAAAGCCGGCACACACACGATCTATATCTCGATCCACCAGGCACGGTTTCTTCATGATATCCGCATCGATATGATCCCGTTCTATGAGGATGAAGACCCGATCGGGCATGAACGCAGATGAGTATTGAAGAGATATCTCACACAGCAGATGTGAAGTTCCGGGTCCATTCCCCGACACTTGACGGTTTATTCTCGGAAGCCTGCATGGCGCTGATGCAGGTGATGTACGGGAAGGATCGAAAGCCGGGGATCATAAAAGAACTCACGCTCGATGCCCCGGATACCGGGTCACTTGTCTCTGATTTTTTATCAGAGGTGCTCTTTGTCTCTGAAGTCGAGAGCCTTGTCTTCGCCCGCGTTGAGGTGAAGATTACGGGGCAGCACCTCACGGCAATCCTTGACGGCGAACCGTTCGATCCATCACGGCACAACCAGGGTACGGAAGTGAAAGGGATCTCGTATTCGGGCATGCTGATTGAAAAAGAGGCAGAGGGTTATATGCTTGAGATCCTCTTCGATGTGTGAGATCTGAGGGGAATTGCTGCTCCGTAAATACTGCGGATCTCCAGCAGCATAGCTGGATCTACGACAGGAGAACAAAAATTTTAAAAAAAGTGCATTCACATTTTTTACACCCGGACTTATTCGGTTCATCTGTAATTTTTTTTCACAGTTTGCACCCGTATCATTCCACCGGAAAACCGAAACTTCCAGGACCAGAATTGTGATCCTACGGTTCAGTCCCAAAAACTCACATGAAAGAACAACCAAACCAATACCAGAACACACACCCGGACGATTCCGGGACTGTAGAGGAGGATCAGGAATGCTTGAGGGTGTGAAACGGACAGGTACAAACGAATGGGAGGTTCCGGTGGGATTTATACCCGGCATGCGGGTACCGGGAAAGATTTTTCTCTCGGAATCTCTCGGTGTTACGCTTGAACCCGGTGCCGTGCAGCAACTCGCGAATGTCGCGACGATGCCGGGGATTGTCAACTATGCGCTTGCGATGCCGGACATTCACTGGGGGTACGGGTTTCCGATCGGGGGCGTTGCCGCATTCTCGCTGGACGAAGGAGTGATCTCGCCGGGGGGTGTCGGGTTTGATATCAATTGCGGGGTACGGTTATTCACGACACCCCTTGCAGCGCAGGACATCAAAAGACCAAAAGAACTCATTGAGCAGCTCTTCCACGCGGTTCCGACCGGGGTTGGGGCAAAGAGTTCCAGAAAAATATCACCTGGGGCACTTGACGTCATGATGACAAAAGGCGCACGCTGGGCAGTTGCCGAAGGATTCGGTGTCGAGCGGGACCTGGTCCGGTGCGAAGAGGGCGGTGCGATGAAACAGGCAGATACCCGCGCAGTCTCACAAAAAGCCCACCAGCGGGGAATCCCCCAGGGGGGAACCCTCGGTTCCGGTAACCATTTCCTCGAAATTCAGGTTGTGAGCGAAATTTTTGATGACGCAGCTGCAAAGGCATTCGGGATCTCCCGTGGGCAGATTTGCTGCATGATCCACTGCGGTTCGCGCGGGCTCGGTCACCAGGTATGCACCGATCACTTAAAGACACTCGAAAGTGCGACGAAACGGTATCATATTGAACTCCCGGATCGCCAGCTCGCCTGCGCTCCGGTGACATCACCGGAAGGCATAGCGTATTATGGAGCGATGGCAGCATCGGCAAACTATGCCTGGGCAAACCGGCAGCTGATCATGCATACGGCACGGCAACAACTGGTAAAAATCTTCGGTATCGGGTACGAGAGCATGCCGCTTGTCTACGATGTCGCGCATAATGTCGCAAAACTGGAAGAGCACCAGGTCAACTGGAAGCGGATGACTGTCTGCGTGCACCGGAAGGGTGCCACCCGGTCATTCGGAACAGGTTCCCCGGAACTCCCGTTTGATCTCGCACACTTCGGACAACCGGTGATCATCCCCGGCAGCATGGGGACGTCCTCGTTCGTCCTGCGCGGCACGCAGACTGCGATGGAACGCACGTTCGGGAGTACCTGCCACGGAGCAGGGCGCGTAATGAGCCGGTCGCAGGCAAAGAAACGCCTCAGCGGAAAAGAGGTGACAGCCGAACTCGAACGAGCCGGGATTTACGTCAGGGCACCCAATGAAGCTGCCATTGCGGACGAAGCCCCGGAGGTGTACAAGTCCAGCGATGAAGTGGTCCGGATTGTACACGAACTCGGGCTCTCCATGCTCGTCGCACGCCTCTCACCCATCGGGGTGATCAAGGGATGAGTTGCCGCGCGGGATTTGTCTGGGACACCGCCCAGCACTTCAACCGCTATATCGAAGACTGCGGGATTGCCTGTGAACTGGTCACGCCCTACATGCTCGCTGCGCCGTTCTTCCGCGGGAACTTCAACTGCCTGATCATACCCACGGGGTTTGCGAATCCGGCATACTCCCGACTGCTGCCTGCCCTCAGGGCATCTTCGGACCGGATAGAACGGTTCGTGGAGAACGGGGGAAACCTGCTCGTCTTCGGTGCAGCGATCGATCGGGCGGATGCTTATGACTGGCTTCCGTTTCCTGTGACATACCACCACGACTGCCATCCCCGCCGGCTGGATTGCGCTGCATCCCCGGTCACCAGTTCCCTTGTGGAGGATTACGACCCTGCACGAATCGAATGTGACGGCATATTTCCTACACAATCCGGAGATGCGACGGGCAATTCCAGCGAAGGAGTGATCCTTGTGGAGAAGCGCGTCTGTAGGGGAAGTATCATTGTCACAAGCATCCACGAATTCCCCTCCCGTGCGTTTTTAAAGCAATTCTGCACAACCGGGACGCAAACCTTATTCTAGATAGAAATGGGACAGATTTATGAGGTACGTCGATGCACCGCTATACTTTTTCTGCGAGCGCTGAAGCAACTGCATTTGAACCCATGGTTCTTGCCGTTCACGAACTCCTTCATCGTTTGCCGATGACAGCTCGATCAGTGGAAAAACCAGGCTTGCGGGTAGAGGATGGCAGGGTGATCGATCGCAATTACGAGGGTCCCATCCTTGCTGACGTGATCAAAACCCGGCAGATGATAAAGACCACGCCAAAAAGCGGTGCATACAAAGGAGTGCCTGTCATAGTTGCCCCCATCAGAGATGAGGACGGTGACGTGATTGGTGCAATCGGCGTGGTCGATATTACCGGTATCTTTGACCTTGCCACGCTCATGGAAAACCAGTCTGCTATCATAAAACAGGTCTGCGGGAAGGATCCCTGTCCGCTCCCCTCCGAACAAATTGATTCCAAACGGTGATTGTGTTGCCGGACTCTGCATTTAAAGTGCTCGAAATTCTTGAACGATCCAATGTGCCCCTGTCAGGGGAGATCATCAGTAACGAACTCGGGATCACCCGCTCGGCGGTCTGGAAGCATATCAACGAACTGCGCATGATGGGCTACGATATCTCCTCATCCCAGAAAGAGGGATACAGCCTCACAAGGACAAGCAGCAAACTGCTCCCCTATGAAGTGCATAAAAAACTACAGACCCGGTTTGTCGGCAAGAAGATGCGCTACCTTGAGAACACTCCCTCTACGATCTGGGTTGGAAAACAGATCTGTTCGGAAGGGGATGTGGAGAAGATGCACGGGATGGTGATCATCGCAGAAGAGCAGACCGGTGGTGTTGGGAGAATGGGACGAGCCTGGGTCTCGCCCAGTGGCGGGATCTGGATCACGGTCGTCTTAAAGCCCCACATCCCGATCGAGCGCATCTTCATGATCACGATGGCAGGGTCGGTCGCACTGGCGCGGGCGATCAGAAAAGAGTTTGATCTCGGCGCGCTGATCAAGTGGCCCAACGACATCTTCATCGGCAACAAAAAGGTTGCAGGTCTCCTGCTCGAACTCGCGGCAGAAGCCGACAACGTCCATTACTGCCTGCTCGGCATGGGCATCGATGTGAATATCCAGCTCGCTCAGTTCTCCCCCGCCCTGCAAAAGGAGATCACATCCATCTCCGCTGAAGTCGGGCACGAAGTGGACCGGGCAGCATTTTTAGCCCGGATCTTAAAAGAGTTCGAGAACCATTACCTGCTCATCGAGAGTGGGGAGTATGATGCCATCATCCGGGAGTGGAAAAGTCTCTCCTGCACGCTTGAACGCCAGGTGGATATCAGGACATTGAAGAACAGTTTTTGTGGCGTTGCGGTGGACATTGATGAGTTCGGGGCGCTCATCATAAGAAAAGACAATGGCAAACTCGAACGCGTGATCGCCGGCGACTGTCATCATCTTTAGAGGATTAACCTTTTATCGTCAACCAATGAATTTTTAGTGGTTGACGATGTTTGGGGATCTCCGGCGCTCACGGATTGTCGCATATTCCGCGGCGTTCGTTGCCCTCATCACGATGGGTAGCTGGGTCTCGATCCCGTTCTTTCCGGTTCCTATTACGCTCCAGACACTGTTTGTGCTTCTTTCTGGTGCGGTCATGAAGAGGTACGCGATAATCCCGGTCTCCCTGTATATCCTCTTTGGTGCAATTGGTTTACCCGTCTTTCACAACGGTATCGCGGGTATCGGGGTGCTGCTTGGACCGACCGGCGGATATCTTCTGGGATTTCTTCCGGCAGCACTCATCGTTGGTCTCGTGTATGAACACGACTCCTGGCTGGGGAAAATTCTCGGGCTTATTTCCGGCACCCTTGTCATCCTCGGTTCGGGTGCACTCTGGCTCTGCTACTCCACGGGCATGGCGCCGGTGGCTGCGGTCGTGGGCGGATTTTTGATCTTCCTGCCCGGCGATGCGATAAAAGCGGGTGCCACGTACCTCATTGCCAAGCGGTTGCCATGATCACGATCCATAACCTTCGTTATCGTTCGCTTGCCATAGATTCACTCTCGATTCCACCGGGTATCACAACCGTGATCGGACCGAACGGGAGCGGCAAGACCACGCTGCTCCGGCTCTGTGCCGGGATTGCCCTTCCTGACTCCGGGCAAGTTCTTGTCGATGGTGTAGTGCCACGCGAGACCGAGACCGGGTGGGTGAACGAGTTCCCGGACAAGAACATCCTTTTTCCGCGCGTATACGATGAATGTGCATCGGCACTCCGGTTTCGTCACAATTCCTGTCCTGATACGGATACATCGGTGCGCCGGATCGCAGAGACCCTGCAGATCAGCCACCTGCTGACACGGGAGATGCGTGCAATCTCCGGCGGGGAGAAGGTACTCGTTGCGCTTGCCGCCGCACTTGTCACGTCACCCCGGCTGCTCGTGCTCGATGAGTACGACTCCCACCTGGACGCGGCGTGCTGCGACAGGATGGAACTGACCATCCGTCATTGCAGGGCGCGCTACGTGCTCCGCTGCACCCAGCAGATGGAGATCGCGGCCCTTAGCGATCGGCTGATCTATCTCGACCAGGGGAAGGTGAGATATACCGGGACACCCGACGAGGTATTTTCGTCCTTGTCCGGGACTGCATTCTATCCCCTGTCATGGCGGTGTGGAGTATGAAGATAGTCCTCGACCATCTTCAGGTTCAACAGGGTGGGTGGTCACTTCTCGCCAACGGGACATTTGAGGAAGGGATACATCTTGTCAGCGGCGCGGTCGGGAGCGGGAAGTCCACCCTTGCCCTTGCGATGGCGGGATTTTTTACCCCGTCACAGGGAACGGTCACACGGGAGGGAATAAAAACGCTGATGCTTTCCACGCAATTCCCCGAATTCCATATCACCCGGCTTTCTATTGCCGAAGAATGCGCGTCATGGGAACTGGACTATACGGAGATAATCCAATCAGCGCGGCTGAAGGTTGATGGCAACGCGTCACCACTCTCACTGAGCAGGGGGGAACTGAAGCGCTTCCATCTTTCCTGCATTCTCGCCCGCGAGTATGATCTGCTGCTTGTCGATGAACCATTCAGTTCGCTTGACTGCATTGAGAAAGAGCGGTTGTGCAGGGAACTCTCCGCACGCGATTCCGGTATCACGATCATCTTCACACATGAGCAGAGCATCTTCCCGCATGTCGATCATCTCTGGGAGATTGATGCGGGAGAACTGTGTGCGCTCGGCAGGTTCCCAGAGGCTCTCACGCAGTGGCAACGCGCACCGGCACTTGTTAAAAAACTTATAGATCTGGGAAGATGCCCGGCAAATCTCACCCCTGAGGCGATCCGGGAGGCTGCATGCAGGATCCACGAATAAGGCTCGCAAGCGCTGCGCTCATATCCGTAGCAGCGTTCATCAGTATTTGGGGCGCGCTCGCTGTCTTTCTCTGGTGGCTGCTCTTCACCCCCCGCATGCGCCGGGTGAAAAATATCCGGGTGATAACGGGAATGCTCCTCCTCATCGGGGTCATCGCGGTTCTCATCTGGATCTCCGGCGGAGATGGGCTCTCGTATTTTTTAAGGTTCGGGGTCATTGTGCTGGTCGGTACATGGCTGTATACCGAACAGAAACCCGGGGAGTTCCTCGCTGTATCAGTATGGGCGGGTAAAAACCGGTGGGGATTTGAGCTGGGAATGATCGGGGAGTGCGCGATGCAGATCGCAGAACTGCTCCTGTGCGATTATGCGCGAATACGGATTGCCATGAAACTGAAAGGGGAAAACTGGGGAGTACGAACCCTCGTACCATTTTGTCTCATTCTCATCCATGATGCGCTGATGCGGGCGGATGAGATTGCCGAACTGCTCGCGGTGCGGGGTTACCGGAACGGTGGAGTGTGCTGCCCGGTATTTTGCATAGGTCCATTGGACCGGGTTTCCGGAATTTGTGCCATATGCGTCTTTTTTTTCTCAATCGTACCAGTTAGTGAATTTTTTATACTTAGCATGTGAAGTTTTGAGAGGCTGAAATATTCTATTAGGGAAGCTCTGAGGTTTCCACAATGCGTTCTCGCGGTTCTCATAAAATCCATATCACTGATACTACACTCCGGGATGCCCACCAGTCCCTTATTGCAACGCGCCTTCGTACCGAAGATATGATCCCGATGGCACGCGAGATCGATAGCTGCGGGTTCTTTTCTGTTGAGGCATGGGGCGGCGCCACGTTTGACACATGTATCCGGTTTTTGAACGATGATCCCTGGGAACGGCTCCGCGCACTCAAAGCGGAACTTTCCCATACGCCGATCCAGATGCTCCTGCGCGGGCAGAACCTTGTCGGCTACCGGCATTACCCGGATGATGTGGTCGATCATTTTGTCGCTGCTGCGCACAGGAACGGGGTGGACATCTTCCGGGTCTTCGATGCGTTAAACGACATCCGGAACATGAAACGCTCGATGGAGCAGGTAAAAAAAGCCGGAGCCCATCTGCAGGGTGCCATCTCCTATACCACCAGTCCGGCGCATTCTACCCGGACATTTATTGACATGGCAAAGGAGCTCCACTCCCTTGACTGTGACTCGATCTGCATCAAGGATATGGCGGGTCTGATCATGCCGGAAGCGACCCGTGAACTGATCACGGGCATCAAGGATGCGGTCGATACCAAAGTCTGCCTTCACAGTCATTCAACAAGTGGCATCGCTCCCATGAGTTACCAGACGGCAATCGAAGCGGGCGTGGATATTCTCGATACGGCAATGTCTCCCTTCGCGCTGGGGACCTCCCAACCACCCACCGAGAGTGTTGTCGCATCGCTCATCGGGACGCCCAGGGATACGGGAATCGACCTAATCAAACTCCGTGCCGTCAGGAATACCTGCGTCCAGATCCGGGAAAAGTATGCCGGGCTCTTAAACCCGATCTCAGAACGGGTTGACAGCGATGTGCTCATCTATCAGTTGCCGGGCGGTATGATCTCAAACACCGTCTCACAACTTCAGGAACAGGATGCGCTGAACCGGTGGGACGAGGTGCTCGCAGAGATCCCGCGCGTGCGAAAAGACCTGGGCTACCCACCGCTCGTCACGCCAACGAGCCAGATCGTGGGGACACAGGCAGTCTTGAATGTGCTTGTGAACGGGCAGCGGTACCGGAACGTCACAAAAGAAGTGAAGGATTATGTCCGGGGCTTATATGGCAAATCCCCGGCACCGGTCAGTGACGAGATTCGCCAGATCATCATCGGCGACGAAGAAGTGATCACGGTCCGCCCGGCTGATCTGCTTGAACCTGCATACGAGAAGATGAAAGCAGAGGCAGAGAAAGCAAATCTCGTAAAAAAAGAGGAAGATATCCTCACCTATATTCTCTACCCGGCAATTGCCCCCTCGTTTTTAAAAGGGGAGCGGACGATGGAAGAGATCCCGAAAAAGCAGACCGCTACAAAGCCTGCAACCGGGATGCCCGACCAGATGGAGGTAGAGGTGGATGGCGAGGTCTTCTCGGTCCGGATCATCTCTGTGGGCGGGAGCCGGGTCGAAGTCACTGGCGTCACACCGCAGAAAGCCCCAAGGGGAGAGATTGCCGGTGGGATCCGGAGTAACATGCAGGGGATGGTGCTCCAGGTGACGACAAGTCGCGGGGCGACCGTGAAGAAAGGAGACACGCTTCTCGTCCTCGAGGCGATGAAGATGGAGAACCCTATTCACAGCCCGATCGACGGCAAAGTTACGGAGATTTTTGTTGATGCCGGCGATGTCGTCCAGAACGGCGATGTCCTGCTGGTGGTGCAATGAAATTTTTTGACAAGATCCTGATCGCCAACCGGGGCGAGATCGCCATCCGGGTCATGCGAGCCTGCCGGGAGCTGGATATCGAGACAGTCGCCATCTACTCGTCCGCCGATACAAACTCGCTCCATGTCAAATATGCCGATGAAGCGTTCCAGGTAGGGGAGGCACACCCCTCAAAAAGTTATCTCAACATGGAGCGGATCATCGATATCGCCAAAAAAAGCGGAGCGGAAGCAGTGCATCCGGGCTATGGTTTTCTTGCAGAGAATTACCGTTTTGCCAGGATCTGCCAGGATGAGGGGTTGATCTTCATCGGTCCGCAGTCCCGGACAATACAAGCAATGGGATCGAAGATCGGCAGTAAGAAGATGATGAAAGATGCCGGTGTGCCGGTGCTTCCCGGAACTGATGATGGCATCAGTGATATTGAAGACGCGAAGAAAGTTGCGTTTGAGATCGGTTACCCGGTGATCGTAAAAGCCAGTGCCGGTGGGGGCGGCATCGGCATGCAGATCGTCAATGACGAGAAATCCCTCGAAGAGGCGATCACGGGAAGTATGCGGATCGCCAAGTCTGCGTTCGGGGATGCAACGGTTTTTATCGAGAAGTATCTTGTGAAGCCCCGTCACATCGAGTTCCAGGTTCTCGCTGATGAGCACGGGCATGCGGTGCACCTCTTCGATCGCGAGTGCTCGATCCAGCGCCGTCACCAAAAGCTGGTCGAGGAAGCTCCCTCCCCCATCATGACCCCGGAATTGCGCGAACGGATGTCAAAAGCCGCGCTCAAAGTGGCTGAAGCGTCGGATTACACA
>Ga0247841_10007762_pt1 | contig 15778 bp, 11 predicted proteins | sample LaCruzMarch2015__2_FD_192410 | JGI IMG/M metagenome (GOLD analysis project Ga0247841, IMG submission 192410) | Freshwater microbial communities from meromictic Lake La Cruz, Castile-La Mancha, Spain - LaCruzMarch2015_18m | ecosystem: Environmental > Aquatic > Freshwater > Lake | place: Spain...
AAAGTTATTAGATAGACAGGTCAAGGCAAAAATATTATTGTTAGGGGGTCCGCTTGAAAAAGAAATGAACGAGCGCATATTTAAAAATACGGGTTCCAGGGTAATAGACGGTGGCTGTGGCAATAGTCTTAAGGAGTTTTCGGCGTTGATTAGCCGGTGCTCTTTGGTTATCACAGCTGATACTTTGAGCCTGCATATAGCGGTTGCTCTGAAGAGGCCGGTGGTGGCGTTATTCGGGCCGACTTCTTATCAGGAGATCGAGCTTTATAAACGAGGCAGGAAGATAATTTCCGGCTTAAGCTGCGCGCCATGCTATAAAAATAAATGCGGCAAAGTATTAACCTGCATGGATAAAATAAGCATTAAGAAGATAGCAGGCGCAGCCCGGGATTTAATCGCGGGCAAATCTTAAAGATATGAGCAATATAGATATTTCCGTGGTGGTGCCGGTCAAGAATGGGCAGAGATACCTGGATCCGCTGCTTAAGGAGGTTTTTTCTCAGGAGATTGACGCCAATTTTGAAGTGGTTATAGTAGATTCTGGTTCTACGGATAATACTTTAAATATTATAAAACGGTATCCGGCGTCGCTTTATGAGATAAGGGGAACAGAATTTAACCATGGGTTGACCCGGAACCTGGCGATATCTAAGGCGCAGGGGAAATACGTTGTGTTGATGACTCAGGATGCCGTCCCTTATGATAATCAATGGATGAGGAGGCTGGTGGATAATCTGGCAAGCGATGAGCGCCTGGCCGGTGTTTATTCAAGGCATATTCCTCATAAGGATTCCTGCGCGCTGACCAAAATGATAGAAAAGAATTTTTTTACTTCGGAAGCTGGAAGAAGGGAAAGCCGGATAACCGGAAGACAGGATTATAATAGGCTGACACCGCAGGAAAAGCATAGATTTTGCAGCTTTGATAATGTCTCCGCGTGTATAAGAAAAAGCATCTGGCAGGAGATTGCTTTTCCGGAAACAGACTTTGCCGAGGATTTAGAATGGTCAAAAAAAGTTTTAGAGGCAGGCTATGGGATTGTTTTCGAGCCGGATTCAGTAGTTTATCATTCGCACGATTTTTCAATTTCAGGCTGGTATAACCGGAACCGGATAAATTCTAAAAAACTCTACAGTCTATTCGGCATAAATAACGTAAGTAATTTTTTCAAACTGGCGTTATTTTCTATTTTTCGTACGGGTAGGGATTTTTATCAACTTTTAAAGGGCCAAAAGCAGTTTAATCCTGTTTTTTCTGACATGTGCCTGGTTCCGTTTTTTTCGGTTTCCGGAATATTAGGCCAATATAAAGGCGTCAAGGAATATAAGCATGAAAATACTTCAGGTCGTCCATAGCCTGCCCTCCTTTAGCCAGGGAGGGACAGAAATATATGCTTTTGATTCAGCCTCGGAGCTGTCAAAAAAGCACCAGGTCTATATTTTTTCCAGGTATTCTGATTTAAAACAGGCAGATTATTTTGTCAGAAAAGAAATAATTTCCGGGATCAATGTATATTTAATTAATAATACCTTCCGGGATTATGATTCGTTTGAGTTGTCTTACCAAAACCCGAATATAGATAAAAAGTTTGCTCAGCTGCTTGATGAAATCAAGCCGGATATTGTACATATCCACCATTTAGCGTTTTTATCTTTAGGAATTATAGAGAAAGCCAAAGAAAGGGATATCCCACTGATTTTTACATTACATGATTATTGGCTGGCCTGTCCGAAATGGCACTTGTTAAAGGCAGGCCAGTTTCCTTGTGAAAAAGCCGCTGCAGGTTTATTCGGCGAAGAATGCGGCAGCTGCCTGCGGGATATACTCAAAATCAAACCGGGGGCTGTAATGGCTTATTATTGGCTAAAGAAATTGTTGCCCGGCTATTTATTAAAATACCTAATAAAAGCATATTTTCATTTTAGCAATGCGCCTTCTCTTGATGCTGCAGGCCAATTAAAGAAGAGGGCTGTCAGGGCCAGGGCTGCCATAGAAAATATTGATTTATTCATATCTCCTTCTCAATATGTAAAAGACCAATTTATCAGATTTGGCATTGACCCCGGGAAGATCTTGCTGTATTATCCGAGTTTAAATATGCCTAAGGCCCGGACAGTCCAGGGTAAATCAGCGGGAAAAATATGTTTTGCTTTCGCTGGGACGATTATTCCCGCTAAGGGCCTGCATGTCCTGATTGAAGCTTTTAACGGTATCAAATCTGATATCGCTGTTTTAAAAATATACGGTAAATTGAAAGATTATCCGGGCTTTGAGGGTTACCTGCGCTCTTTGAAGAGGTCCGTAAGGAATAAGTTCATCAAATTCATCGGAGAGTTTCGCCATGAAGAGATAGGAGAGGTGTTAGATTCCGTGGATGTGCTTATTGTGCCTTCGGTCTGGCAGGAGAATAGCCCGCTTATTATCCGAGAATCCTTTTTATTAAAAATCCCTGTGATAGCTTCAAGAGCCGGTGGGATACCGGAATTAATCAATGATGGTATTAACGGGTTCTTGTTTGAGCCGGGTAATGCCGGAGAATTACAGGAAAAGCTTGAGTATGTGATTAATAATCCCGGAGTTTTGGGCCGGCTTAAGGAAAATATGGCTCAGGCTAGGCCTCCCGAAGATAGCCTGAATGAGATTGAAAATATTTATCGCAGCCTGATTAAAACAAATGAAAAAGTATACGCCGCTTAAAAAGATAATCATAATCTGGATGTTAATATTGGCGATTTTTTTAGCCTTTACTACGCTTAAGGAAAGTATCGCCGCGGAGCAAAAACCGTGGATTAGCGTGGCAGGTAAAAATTTCATTAAAGATGGGAAGCGGTTTAAGTTCATAGGGGCAAATGCGGTTAATCTTGTTTTTTATGATGACTGGGGCCTGGATATTGAGAAAGCAATCCGGACCGCCAGGGAGAATAATATTTCCGTGCTGAGGCTTTACATAGATTTAGGCTGGGGTAAAGATGATGATTTTGACAGGATTTTTGATATCGCTTCTAAGTACGGCGTGTATATAATACTGGCTTTTACCGATTGTTGTTGCAGCCGGGATTATGCCACATTGGAGAAGTATTTTGAAGTACACGCCCCTTTCTGCAATATAACAAACAGGCGCAGCGTAGCTGCTTTTAAAAAACTCATCACTCAGGTAATTGAAAGAAAAAATTCAATCAATGGCAGGATATACCGGGATGACCCCGTGCTTTTTGCCTGGGAAATCGCGAATGAATTGGAATACAGGCATTTCTCCAGATTGGCGGTATCCGGATGGATAAATGAAATAGCCGCCCATATTAAAACTTTAGATAAAAATCATCTTGTGACTATAGGTATCAATGCGGATGGCCAGGAGTTTAGCGGTGTCAATTCCGTGTTCCAGGTTTTTAATTCCGCGGAATTAGATTTTTATTCATTCCATCTCTATCCATCATCGGAAGGCCTGGTTAAAGACGGGATGTTGCCTGAAGAGAATTTTTTGTCTAATGTTGAAACCGCTGCCAGGGGGTTTCTTTCTTTGGGCAAACCGGTTATCCTGGGTGAATTCGGGTTTAGTAATTCCATTGATTTAAATCTTAAAGTCAGGTCCAATAAAGATACCGCAGGTTTGTACAGCCTTGCCTTTAAAAAATATATGGATGCGGCTTTCTCGGCGGGTTGTTCAGGCGTTATGTTCTGGGGATGGGGGGTGCCGGATGAAATCAATATTCCTATGTGGTGGAGCAAAGAGAGCCATAGCACCGCGGATAAGGATTTTTGTCAGTCCCTCAGGCAATATCGGATTTTAACGGGTGAAAATGATTAATTTACAGAGGACATTTATAAAAAAGACAATAAATTATGAAGCGGTGATAATTTTTTTATTGATTTTAGCTGCTTTTTTTTATTTTTCATACGGTTATAAATATTATAACGTCAGAACGTACCATTATGATGAAGGCTCAATCGCTAACGGCGCTGCGCTGATTTTAAACGGCGGCTTATTGTATAGGGACTGTTGGACATCCGAATTTCCCGGACAATATTATTTAATGGCAGCCGTATTTAAAACTTTCGGTGCGAATCTGCATACGATGCGGCTTTCGGCAATGCTAATTTTAGCCTTGCTGGCCTGTTTAGTCTATATTGCAGTAAAAAAATTTACTCGTAAGGGAATTGCCTTATTCGCCTTCTTCCTTACTATAGCCTGGTTGAGAAGCTATATGATATATGGAAGGGCGCCGCAGACAGCCACTTTGTTTTCTATCTTAAGTTGCCTTTTTATAATCAGGTTTATCTATTCAAACCGCAACATGGCATTGATTATCGCCGGTATTTTTATCGGCCTGGCAGCCTTTTTCCGTCAAGACTTCGGTTTATATACTTTTATCGCTGTTTTTGCAGTAATTTTTCTTCATCAGTTAGAGCAACATGAATACAAGGATTGGATGAAATGTTTTAAATCGATCTCGGTCAAAACATCCTTTCTGTTATTAGGGATAATCACGGTAATTTTGCCCTTGGTCATATATTTCATGAAGATTGGTAATTTTAGGGAATTTATTCAAGATGCGGTGTTTTTTCCGTTAAGAATCCTGACAAATCAACGCTTGTACCCGTTTCCCGCGTTGGCTTTCAGGAACTTTGTTTTTTATCTTCCTTTATTTGTATTTATCTTGGCTATCATCAAGATAATAATAAACAGATATAAGGCGCGGAAAAATGACAATAAGCGTGATTTATCCCTGGCGCTTTTTGTATTAATGGGCGTATGTTATTTTGAATATTTTAGATTTCATTGTTGTCTTTCGCATCTTCTTTATGCTATGATATTTGCGATAATCGTTTTCGCAATTTTATTAGAGGATTCGTTAAAGAGCAGGTGGTTTGGCAGGTTCCCTGCGGGCAGCCGTATCGTCAATATCCTCATCTTTTTAATTTCCATCGCTGCGGTCATTTATTCAATCAGGCCGGCGATCCGCCAGTCAAGAATCTCGTTGCAGGATGAAAATGTGATTGATATTACCCGTGCCTCCGGCTTTTACGATGATTCCCAAATGGCAAAATCACAGGTAAGCGCTATTAAATATATCCAGGAAAAAACCGGCCCCGGTGAGATGATTTTTGTAGGAAATACAAAACATGACAGGGTAGTTGTGGGGGATTCAATGTTTTATTTTTTGGCTGAACGAAACAGCGCGACTAAATACCCTAGGCTGGATTTTGGAACTACCAGAAGAGAAAGGCAGCAAGAGATCATAGAAGACCTCAAAAGGAACAATACAGAGTATGTCGTGCTTTGTTCAATCTTTACCGATGAGATTTACCGCTACGGAAATATTCCGGGTGGCGGCGCGGATGACCTGGATGCCTTCATAGAAGAAAATTATAGACCGGAAAAGACGTTCGGCCCTTATATAATTTTGAAACACAGGATATAATAAAGAGAAGGAAGGAGGTGGAAGATGATCCGTTTACTTAACCGTAAGAAGAACGGTCGATGTTATCGTGCAGCCTTCTGCCGTTGCGGCAGGGTGTTGTGGTAACTGCTTCCTTTCAAAGAGGGGCGATTACGAAGCAATTCTTATGTTAAGTGATTGCCCCTCTAAATTAAAAATTTTCAGATAGGCGAGAAGATGATTAATATGGAAAACAAATGTACTGGAGTTTATCAATTCAGGATGTGGGGGAAAGATTTTGCCGTAGACATTGAAAGCGGAAATTTCTTTGAAGTGGATAAAGCTGCTTCCGAAGCTATCAGCCTATTGCAAAAGTATACCGGCCAAGATGTCAAAAATAGGCTGGGCCAGAAATACGGCAGCCAATCTGCCTCCAAGGTTATGGGAAACCTTAATCAGCTGAAGAAAAGAGGGATGCTTTTTTCTTCAGAACAGAAAAAGGACAGGGCCATCAAAAGGCAGATAACCGATGTCACCTTGAATATCGTAAATAACTGTAATTTAAGCTGCCGTTATTGCTGGAACCGGGGCGGGGGTTACGGATCGGCTTCCCTGGGTAATAAAAAAATGGATTCTCGGATTGCCTATAAGGCAATAGATTTATTAGTCAGGGAATCAAGAGGTTTTAATGACTTGATAATTGATTATTACGGGGGAGAGCCCCTTTTGAATTTTAACCTTATAAAACAGACCATTGAATACTGCAAGAAGATTAAGCGTAAAAAAACAAATAATTTCCGTTTTTTGCTTGCGACAAACGGCACTCTGCTTGATAAAGAAAAAGGGGAGTTTCTGATTGAAAACGACGTAGATGTTGCCGTAAGCCTTGATGGGCCAAAGAAAATACAGGATATGCAGCGACCTTTTCCGGGCGGAAAAGGCTCGTTTGACACGGTGATGGAGAATATACGATCACTTAAGACAGATTATCGTAACCGGATAGTCGGCAGGGCCACCTTTACACCTTATTCAACAAATGTAGTGAAGACTTTCGGGTTCTTGCGCAGCATTGGTTTTGACCGCATTGAAGTATGTGAGAGCGAAAAAGCCGGCTATGGCCTGGAGTCAAAGAACAGGTTTTTCTTCGCAGGAGAAAAAGGCATTAAACGCCTAAAATCGCTCTATAACAAACTAGCTATATTTTATACCCAGGAAGTTATCAAGGGGAACTTAAGTTATGAAAATACTTATTTTAACCGTTTCTTCAAGCAACTCAGCAGGTTGTATCATATCCAGTCAATCATGGGGGCCTGTTCTGCGGGCTACAGCCTTATGGCGGTTGATATGGATGGAAGCATATATCCCTGCACCGCATTTGTAGGCATCCCCCGTTTTAAAATAGGGACGGTGGACTCAGGGATAAACGATAACAAACTGCAGAGTTTTTTGAATACGAAAATTTATGGTAGTGATGACTGTAATAAATGCTGGGCAAAAAGAATTTGTAAGGGGTGCGGTTCATGCTACAATTTAAATTATTTTAATAACAAAAACTTAGGCCAGCCTGACAATTATTATTGTGAATTATTCCGCTATAAAACGAAACTTATGATTGCCATGATTTCTGAAATAGCCCGGAATAATCCGCTTGTTTTGGAAAAGGTGCTTATTCCCCAGTATTATGTAACCAGGGGGAGAAAGAAGAAAAATGCGGATTAAAAAAATACTTTTAGTAAGGCCCCCGCGTTATCTTTGGCCTTTTATAAATGAATCTGATAATTTTCTTCTGCCCTTGGGCTTGCCTTGCATAGCGGCTAGCATAAGAGAAAAATTCCCTGATCTTGAAGTGAAAATAGTAGATTGCCCTCCTCTTAAAATAGGCTGGAATAGTTTAAAAAATATTTTAACAGAAGAGAAGCCGGATATTATAGGCGCGGGAGAGGAGGCGTTATATCATCACGAGGCTGTCAGGCTATTCAAATTGGCCAAAGAAATAAATCCCGGGGTTATTACTGTTGCCGGCGGGCATTTTTTTTCCTGGATGGTGGAGCAAAGTTTAATTAATTACCCAATAGATATTGTGGTGAGGTTTGAGGGCGAAGAGACCATAGTGGAACTGATCAGGGCTCTAAATAACCGAGAAGATTTATCTACAGTCAAGGGGATTGTTTATAAGGATAAGGGCAAAATTGTAAAAAATCCTTTACGCCCGCTGGTTGATAATCTGGACACCCTCCCCATACCGGCGTATGATCTTATGCCGATGGGGAAATATTCGCCTTTTGGTTATATTTGGCCGCAAAGCGTCACTCTTGAGCACTCGCGCGGGTGCGTGGATAGATGTAGTTTTTGTTCCCTATGGACATTCTGGGGTAAACAGTCAAGGACGGATGTAGAAAAAGGTGAATTGGAGGTAATGCCTAAATATAGGTCTAAAAGCGTAGAGAGGATGCTGGAAGAGGTGGATATTATCTATAAGAAATATAATAGGCGTTACATTATTTGGGCAGACCCTACTTTTAATGTGGACCCGGAATGGTCGGATAAATTTTGCGATGGGCTCTTGAAGCGGAATTATAAAGATTTATATTGGTGGGCATTCCTAAGGGCGGATTTTGCCTTGAGGGATGAACGTCTGGGTATCCTGGAAAAAATGGTCAAGGCCGGTTTGACACATCCCTTGATTGGTATAGAAAGGGGCTGTACGGAAGATCTCAGGGAGCTCAGGAAATCTGTATATACCCGTGACTTGGTGAAAGAGACATTCATGACTTTTAAGAAAAAATACCCCCGGGTATTCAGGCAGGGCACATTTGTTACCTGCCTGCCTCACGATACAAAGGAGACAATGCTGGACCTGGTAAAATATGCCGTGGAAATAGATATAGATTATCCTGCTTTCCATCCGGTTGCTCCTGTGCCGGGAACGTATCTTTACCAAGAAGCAAAGGAACAAAACCTCTTAGAGGAAAAAGATTTCTCCAAATACGATTGGGCTACTCCCGTAATGCATTCTAATACCGGTTTGTCTGGAAAAGATTTTGCCAACTTGAATTTAGAGTTGAACAAACGCTATGTTTTATATCGTCCCCATTGGCTTGTGCGGGGGCTTTTTTCTCCCTATAAACATAAAAGAGGGCTTTATTGGTGGTTTTTCACGAATACCCTAAGAATGTTATTATCGGAAGTAAAAGAAACCCTGCTGGGCAAAAAAAAATACGAAGGCCTTACCGGTTTTATGCGTTTAAGGAAGCCGAAGTGGTATGATAATTAACTAAAATATGCCCCATAGATCTATCTCCGTAATTTTACCGGTATACAACGAAGAAGATAATATTGAATTTGTAGTTAATTCAGTAACAGGATATCTTTCTGAAATAATTGATAATTTTGAAATTATCCTGGTTAATGACGGGAGCGTTGATAAAACCTCCGGTATCATAGAAAGCTTATCCAAAAGCAACCCTCATATAAAATCAATCCGCCATTCCAAAAATTTGGGTTACGGGGTCACCTTACATTCCGGTTTTAAAATTGCACAATACTCATTGGTGTTTTTTATGGATTCAGATAGGCAATTTGAGATCTCCGACATCAGCAAGCTGTTGGCGCACATTGACCAGTATGATATCGTAATCGGGACTAGGGCTACCCGTCAAGATCCTCTATATAGAATTTTAATAGCAAAACTGTTTAATTATATAACATGTGTATTATTTGGAATAAAAATAAAAGATATGACCTGCGGATTTAAGTTAATCAAGAAATCTGTTCTGGATTCCATTAGTATAAAAAGCAAGGGAGGGTTTATTAATGCCGAGATATTAATTAAGGCTAAAAGGAAAATCTGCCTGATCAAGGAAGTGAATATCAGGCATTTTCCAAGAATAAGAGGCAAACAAAAAGGAGCAGCATTTAAAGTTACACTTAGAAAAATATATGAATTACTTAATTTATTGTACTGGGATAGATTCTTAAGGCGTAAAAATGAATAGATTCTTGATACAAAGAAATCAAACTTTATTTATTTTATCCTTGATTATATTCGTTGGCATCTTTTTAAGGGTATATAACCTTGGAAAGCAGAGTATCTGGCTTGACGAAGCTTGTGTTTATTCCAGGGCCCAGAAAAGTGTTTCCGAATTATGGTCAGGCCAAATCACGGAATCCAACCCTCCTTTATATGATATCCTTTTCCACTTCTACTTAAAAAATGCGGATAAAAATGATGAATTCCGGATTCGTTTCCTTTCTGCGATATTTGGGATACTACTTATTCCTCTTGCTTTTATAGCCGGAAAACACATCTTCAACAGGAAGGCCGGATTATTTTGCTCATTATTAGTGGCACTTTCTCCTAATCATATATATTATTCACAGGATGCTAAGATGTATACTTTTTTCTCGCTTCTTTCTCTAATTTCCTTCTTTTTTTACTATTTATCTTTAGAGAAAGGTAAAATAATTTATTGGGCTGGTTATTCGCTGGCGACAATATCGTTGATTTATTGTCACAATTATGGGATATTGCTTTTTTTTGCGCAAATTGTTATATATGCTTTTCTTTACAGAAAATCCCCGAAAAACTTATCCAATTTTTTTTTAAGCCAGTTAATCATCATTTCTACTTTTATACCGCGTATTAGCTATTACTACTATCAGTTATCTATAGACCAGAACCCATGGATCCCTGCGCCAAGGCTAATCGATTTTTTCCGTAGCTTCATGCATTTTAGCCTGTTAAGTTGGCATATGCCGTTTACCAGGAATGTAATCATGCTCTTAGCTGTCATTTTGCCGATATACGCATTTCTTTTCGGGGCAGCGGTTTTTGCAAAAAACAGGGTTGCCGATAACAAAAATAGATGTTTCAGCGATTACGATAAAACCGTTTTCCTTAGCTGCTATCTCTTTATTCCGTTATTAGCTGCTTTTTTGTTTTCTTTTAAAAAGCCGATTTACCTGGCAGGTAGATTTGACATGGGTGTTTTTCCGGCATTCTGTTTGATAGCCAGCTTTGGGTGGGATAAAATAAAAAAAATGTGCACGAGGAATATCTTATTAGCGATAGTCGTTATTACAAGCCTTCTATACTTGCCCAATTATTATTCTGTTTTTATAAAAAGCAACGACCGGGTAGTCGCTAGTTACATACAAAAAAATATGGGAAAAGAAGACGTATTGGTATTTACCGATTCGTCACTTCCGCCTTTCCGTTATTATTGGAAGCAGGATTATGCCCCGAAAATGTTTTCTTTTCCTCTTGATTATTGCGTTTGGCTCCCCCGCGATGCGTTAGATTGTAAAGAGGGATATGTGGCCGGGGAGCTCGCAAAACTTAAAGATAAATTGCAGCCCCTGATAACGAAAAATAACCGGCTTTGGGTGATGTATTACAATATGAAGATAAACCAGCGCCTTATAGAAGAATTAAAAAGAGATTATCTGCTTTTAGATAGGGTCGGTTTTACTACGGGCAGCAGCAAGGAAAATCAGGTCACCGATATTTACATTTTTCAAAGAAAATATGCTAAACAGTAAATATAATGAAATTATCCATTCCGCATAACTGGCAGAGCGATTTAGTTGATAGCATTGATGCTACTTACGCCGACGAGTTCTACGGAAAATTAGCCATAGATGCCTTTGGCGGGGGCAGATCCGCTAATATCTGTCCGCCAGTTTCGCGATTTGCATTTGAACGGGAGATCAAAAAAGTTAATGCGAAAGGGCTTAATTTTAATTACCTGCTTAATACTACTTGTTTAGACAATCAGGAGCTTTCCCGGTCAATGCATAGGCATCTGGCAAAATTACTTGACTGGTTACAGGACCTATCCGTTGATTCCGTGACCGTATCCCTGCCTTATATTATGGGATTCGTAAAGAAAAATTATCCTGGTTTTAAAGTAGCTGTTTCAACTATGGCTCAGGTGGATACGCCTGATAAAGCTAAATTCTGGGAAGACTTAGGAGCTGACAAAATCACACTATACGAAGTCAATGTTAATCGAGACTTCAATCTTATAAGTAAAATCAGAAAATCCGTGAAATGCGAACTTCAGCTGATTGCTAATAATGGATGCCTGTATAATTGTCCGTTCACGGTTTATCATGGGTTGCTATGTTCACATGCCTCGCAGCGCGGGCATGTCTCAAAAAGTTTTGTTATAGATTTCTACAGGATCATGTGTGGTTTTATGAGGATCAAGGACCCGGTTAATTTTATCCGGGCAGACTGGATAAGGCCGGAAGATGTCTGTCATTATGAGGATTTAGGTGTTGAGCATATAAAAATAGTTAACAGGGGAATGGCTACCGAATCGCTAAAGAATATTGTGAAAGCGTATAGCCAGAGGGAATATAAAGGAAATCTCCTGGATTTGCTTCCTTCTCCTGAAAAAAATATTAACTTTAAAGAATCTGACCCGCTGCGCCTGTTTAAATTCTTCTTTCATCCCGGTATGATAAATATCTTTAAACTTGCAAAAATTAAAAAGGTTTTTAAAGAGAGCCCGGTTTATATAGATAATAAAAAACTTGATGGATTCCTTATTTCGTTACAGGATAAGGATTGCGCGCTAAAACTATGCGATAATTGCGGATGGTGCGGTAAAGTGGCAAATGAGGCAGTAAAAATCAATATAGAAGGAATTAATAAAGCGATGGAAGAAAACAAAGAATTAATAGAGGAATTTATCTCTGGAGAGTTATTCAAGTATTTTTGAAAAATATGAAAGTATTGCTTATTAATCCCAATTCATCTCTGATAAATAAAAGTTGGGCATATAGGAAATTCTGCACTCCTATTGCGCCGATGGGCTTGGCTTATATAGCTAGCATTCTTGAGAAAGATGGGGTAGGGGTTTCTATTATTGATCAATTTGGCAATAAGATGCCTGATAAAGAATTGTTAGGGTTAATAAAGAGGGAAAGTCCGGATTTGATAGGTTTTTCTGCATTAACGCCCGTAGTCCCTGATATAAAAAGATTGATCCCCGGAATAAGAGCGGTAAGTAAGAATAGCAAAATCGTCCTGGGGAATATCCATAGTACTTGTTTCCCTGACGAATTGCTGAGGGAGGGGACCGCCGATATAGTAGTCAGAGGAGAGGGCGAAATAACCATGCTGGAGCTGTGCCGGTGTTTAAGCCAGAAAAAAGAATTGTCGGATTTACCGGGTATCAGCTTTAAGATCGATGGGCAAATAATCCATAATCCGGATAGGGAGCTTATCGGCGACCTGGATTCTTTGCCTTTTCCTGCCTGGCATCTTTTTGATTTGGATAATTATACTCAGCACCCCATGATCGGGCTTAATAAAACCTATGCCTTTCCCATAATAGCTTCCCGTGGTTGTCCATACAGGTGTTACTACTGCTCTCAAGATAAAGTTTATGGTAAGGTGAGGCGTAGGGGTTTGGGTGAATTGATCAAAGAGATAGAATATTTTAACGATATGCTTAATATAAAATTTTTTGGCTTCTGCGATGCCTACTTTCCCTTTGATGAAAAGTCCGGCCTGGAATTCTGCGACCTTATGGTTAAACATAAGTTGCATAAGAAAATTAAATGGTGCACGGAAACCAGAGTAGATAAGGTTACTCCTGCTTTATTAAGAGCAATGAAAGAAGCAGGCGCCCATCTTATTATGTACGGTATAGAAGTCGGTAATGACGCTATTTTAAGAACTTTGAATAAAGGGACTACATTAGAGCAGGCCAGAATAGCAGTCAGAGAAACAAAGAAAGCAGGGATATTGAGCCAGGGTTTATTCATATTAGGGCTGCCCGGCGAAACAAGAGAAACATGCATAGATACTATAAATTTTGCCAAAGAGTTAGACTGCGATATCGTAAAGTTTAATATTGCCATGCCTTATCCCGGTTCTCGTTTCTTTGAAGATTTTTATAAATCAAAACAATCATATAAACAGGAGGCTATGACCAGCTGGATAGACTGGACAGGTGCCTTTGAGAAAATGATCTATGCTCCGGATGGCATAAGCAGGGAGACCCTTGGTTATTTGCAGAGAAAAGCCATGTTTGATTTCTATATACGCCCGAAGATAATCTTTAAATATTTCTTAAAGTTAAAAATAAGTTATAAAAACACCATTTACGGTGGTATCTGGCTTATTTTTTTACTTTGTTCAACGCTTGCAAAAAGGCTAAAATCGCTATTATTCAAAAGTCATACATCGTAAAAATAGTCTAATATGGAATTCAGCGTTCCTACAAATTGGCAAAAAGGGCTAATCCAATATCTATCAGCCAGGAATGGAAAAGAGGAGATAGGAGAGGTCTATGGTAAACTCGGCGTGGATAGCGTCGGAGGAGGGCGGGCGGCGTCGGCATTAGCATTTGTTTCTAAAAGCCAGGCCCGGGAACATATCAGCCAGCTTCGTAATCACGGCTACAGGTTTAGTTACCTGCTCAACGCTATCTGTATGGATAATCTGGAGTTTACTAGGCAGGGGCAAAGAGAATTAAGGCGCCTGTTGGAATGGCTGGCCAAGATAAAGGTTGATTCGGTTACGGTGGCAAATCCTTATCTTTTAATGTGGATAAAGAAGAATTATCCTGATATTTCGGTATCCGTTTCTGCAATGGCTAATGTTGATTCGCTCAATAGGGCAAAATTCTGGGAGAGTTTAGGCGCGGATAAGATTACTTTCCCGGGGCCTTTTGTTAACCGCAATTTGAAGCTTATTAGGCTAATGCGTAAATCGCTTAAGTGCAAGATGCAGCTTATAGCAAATAATGGCTGCCAAAAACAATGCCCGAATTTTATCAATCACGCATTAATGAGCTGCCACGGCTCTCAAAATAGACACAAGGGCTACATATTTGACTACTACGTTGCTATGTGCCGGATGAATCGCCTCCAGAGCCCGGTTAATTTCATATTCTCAGACTGGATAAGGCCCGAAGACATCTATTTTTATGAAAAATTGGGGATAGACAGCATAAAAATAGTAGACAGGCGCCTGCCAACTCATTTGATTTTGAAGATACTTGGCGCATATTTAAACAGGTCATACAAGGGTAATCTTATGGATCTGTTGGCTAATTTTTATGGAGTATCTTTCAATGCTCATAAAGGCTGGATAACTAAATTATTTTACCTATTGCCGTCTATCCCCGTAAACCCGATAAAGTTATTAAGGTATTCCAAAGTACTATCTAAATTAGAGGTATTTATCGACAATAAATCCTTAGACGGTTTTTTAGAAAACATCCCCGAGAGATGTGATTTAATGTCTTGCGATGATTGCGGGTACTGCATGGGGATTGCCGCTAAGGCAGTCAAAATAGATAAAAGCTACTCTGAAGATAAGATCAGGCAGCATAAAAAAGTAATGGACAGCCTGTTTTAAGGTTGTGGCGCAGTATGCGGCTCCAAGTCATATAAAAAATGGGTGTAAAAAATAAAATAGATACCTTAAAGATTAAGACTTTCCCGCATAACTTGATTAACAGGATGCTCTTGATAGCATTCAGTTTATTGCTAATCGCATCTCTGGAATTTATTTCTTATTTAATAATACCCGATACAAAATTAAGCGAGCTCGAATTGATTTTAAAGGTTTTAGAAAAAGACCCTGTGCTTTTTTGGAGGCAGCGGCCAGATTTAGATGTATTATTCCAGGGTGTAAAAGTGCGCACAGGCGACCGGGACTTCAGGGGGCCGAAATTCGACCTTAAGAAGAGCGGGAATACCTTCAGGATAGTATGCCTTGGGCCATCCTCTACTTTCGGCTGGGGGATTGAAAATACCGGTACCTATGTTTACTTACTGGGAGAACTTATCGGGAGTGCCGGCGTTAGTTCTCGGAAGGTAGAAGTGATAAATGCCGGCGTCATCGGGTATTCTTCTTGCCAGGGCAAACTCCTTTTAAAAAACGATATTCTCCGTCTTGACCCGGATATAATCATTGTCGCCTATCTCATTAATGATATCGATAAGCATCGTTTCTACCGCAGTAACGGTAAGGCGGATAATGAGCTAGGAGAAGAGAATAAGATCTTGGTCTGGGTGGAAAACGTATTGGAGAGGAGTAACCTGTGCAGGTTGTTGAAGAGAATATTGCTCTCCGGTAAAGGTAAAAGTCTGGGTTACGGCGGGGGAGGGGAAGGTAATTACTTTGAGAATAGGAGAGTGTCCAGGGATGACTATGCGGCCAACTTAAACCAGATTATTAATATGGCAGAAGCAAGGGGCATAAAAGTCGTGTTTATTAATACACCTATCGGGATAAGCTATAGCGCTAGAAAGTATGTTGATAAAGAAGGGGAAGGCAGGGCCGATAAGTGCATAGATTTAGCCTTAACTTATGGCTCGCTTAAGGGATATGATCCGACGATAAAAGAACTAAGGAAGGCCTTAGAATACAA
>Ga0247841_10007763_pt1 | contig 15777 bp, 18 predicted proteins | sample LaCruzMarch2015__2_FD_192410 | JGI IMG/M metagenome (GOLD analysis project Ga0247841, IMG submission 192410) | Freshwater microbial communities from meromictic Lake La Cruz, Castile-La Mancha, Spain - LaCruzMarch2015_18m | ecosystem: Environmental > Aquatic > Freshwater > Lake | place: Spain...
GGCCTGCGGCTCAAGAAAGGCCCCATCCTGTTTCTTGTTCACAAATTTATCCGTTCTTATGTAATCGCATTCCTTTAAAGCATCTTCAACGTTCCCAAACTCCTGATGAACCTCAACACCTATATTGTTCGGATAATCATCGTGGATTGCAGTTACCCCATCTTTGACGGCCTCAAAAGGATCAAGAAGAATCGGCAGTTCTTCATACTCTACCTCTATCAATGAAACAGCCTCGAGGGCAGTCTCTAAATCTACCGCAGCTACGGCAGCGATTTCATCCCCTGCATATCTGACTTTATCAAAACAGAATACAGTCTCATCGTATCTGGCAGGGCTTACGCCAAATTTTACAGTACCTGCCTCCTGCGCGGTTATTACGTCCTTAACGCCCATCAGCCTTTTCGCCTTTGATGTATCGATATGCTTAATCTTAGCGTGTGCAAGGGGGCTCTGAAGGAGCGCCCCATACAGCATATTCGGCATGGAGAGGTCCGCAGCATAGCGCGCATCCCCTGTGACCTTTGCACGGGCATCGACCTTGGGAAGCCTTGAATTTATCACACTGTAATCCTTCATAATATGCCCTCCTCCTCGATTATTCCTTCATGTTTTCCGATGCAGCCTTCACAGCCTCTACAATCTTCTGGTACCCTGTGCATCTGCAGAGATTGCCTGATATGGCCTCTCTAATCTCATACTCCGAAGGGTCAGGGTTTTTATCCAGAAGGGTTTTTGCCGAAAGAACCATCCCTGGAGTGCAGAAACCGCACTGAATAGCGCCATGATCTACAAAAGCCTGCTGGAGAGGATGAAGCGTATGGCTCTCCGCAATTCCTTCAATTGTCGAAATCTGGCTGCCGTTTGCCTGGACGGCAAGGACCAGACAGGAATTCACGGGTCTGCCGTCAAGGATAACCGTACAGGCACCGCAATCACCCAGTCCGCATCCCTCTTTGGTTCCCATAAGACCAAGGTCGTCTCTTAATACCTGTGTGAGTGTTTTATTTGGGGCAACAGCAATTTCATATTCTTTGTTATTTACAAAAAGCGTTATAATTTGTTTCATCGCGCACCTCATTCTCCTCATTTTCCCCGGGCTTCTTTCAGGGCAGCCGATAATGTTCTCTTTGTTAATACTTCCACCATTGCGCAACGATATTCAGCGCCGCCTCTGATGTCTGTAATAGGAGTACAGTCGGTTCCCGCAAGCCGGGCAGCTTTTTCTAAAAGCGCATCAGTGGGTTTTTCACCGATTAATACCTTTTCTGCCGATACCGCGTGAATGGCCGTTGGTGCAACGGAACTCAATATAACTTTAGCGTCTTTTATTTCACCATCAGGAGCGTTGAGGGTAATTCTCGAAGCCACTGCCACAATTGCTATCTCGAGGGACTTTCTGTGTCCTAATTTAATATAGTCACTTCCTGTGAATGGCGGCAGTTCATCGACTACAATCATGCTCAATATCTCGTCCGGCCTCATTACGGTTACGCCCGGGCCCAGAAAAAAGTCATCAAGGGCAACATCTCTGACACCTTTTGTGCTTTCCAGTTTTACCTTTGCGCCCATTGCAAGAAGCGGAGGCGGAAGATCGGCTGCAGGACGTGCAGTAACTATATTTCCCCCTATGGTTGCCCTGTTCCTGATAAGGGGTGAACCCAATACCCCTGCCGCCTTTGCAAGAGAAGGGAGTTTTTTCCTGATAATATCGAACTCGGTCAGCTTTGCCACAATGAGGCGAGCCCCGATAGAGATACTCCCGTTTACAGGCCCTATTTCAGACAACTCCGAAACCTTTGAAATACTTACAAGGTACCCTGGTGAAAGTAATCCTTTTTTCATATTTACAAGGATATCTGTCCCGCCCGCGATGATTTTTGCATTGCCATTCAAATCCGACATGATTTTACATGCTTCAGACATATCCCCAGGCTCGTAATAAACAAATTTTGGCAATATAAGCATCGAGGCCTCCTTTAAAACTCAAATTAATTATCCGGACAATTTCAAACCTGCATTCACTCATTGTACCACCTTCAGAGCCAGACTTCCTCTTGTTTTTGAGCCTATGACTGAGAATTCTGCAGATACGGCGCTCTTGTCCCTGACGAAGGTTCATTAGCAAAATTGCACACACTTTTTACGAGTTCAATATTAGTCGTTACCAACGATATTCTGTAGCTGAAGAGGATTTGTTTTTTTAAGGAAGTAATGATAAAACATAAGTATGAAAAATGCAGTCGGTTATATAGCCGCTTTCTTTACGACATTTGCATTGCTGCCGCAAATTCTGCGTATCTGGAAGCTTAAAGAGGCAAGGGATATCTCCATGTTTATGCCGCTCATGGCATCTATCGGTGCCATATTTTGGCTTGTTTACGGCATCATGATCGATGAAGTACCTGTAATAGCCGCAAACGCCGTATCTTTGCTCTTTACGCTAACAACGCTTTTTATCACTGTAAAATACAGATAGCACTAAGGTTGGATAAAATTGGTGCCGAAGGCGGGACTTGAACCCGCACGAGTCTCCCCGCCACCCCCTCAAGATGGTGTGTCTGCCTATTCCACCACTTCGGCACTTATTTACTGATTACCCTGGGCGGGTAATTTTTCTTCTGCCTTTACCGGAACATTTTTTACAGCATATTCCCTGTGACTGTATAAATACGCGAGCACAAGGCTTGTTAGCATAAATACCACAACAGCAATTGTTGTAAGCTTTGTCATAAAACCGCTGGAACCCGAACTGCCAAAAAGTGTCTGGCTTGATCCGCTCCCGAATGCAGCGCCTATTTCAGAGCCCCTCCCTGTCTGAAGCAGGACAATCATGATAAGGGCGATTGAAATAACAATGTGAATAATTGCGATAACTGTCAACATTACTTTTTCTCCGATGTTTTTCTTATTATACCAATAAATCCTTCACTTTTCAAGGATGCTCCACCAACAAGTGCACCATCGATATCTTCCATTCCTATCAATTCGCTTATATTGTCAGATGTTACGCTCCCTCCATAAATAATTCTTGTATTATTACAAATATTTCCATATATGTCACCAACAATGTTTCTTATGAATCGATGTACTTCTTCTGCTTCCATGGGCGTTGCATTCTTGCCTGTGCCTATAGCCCAGACAGGTTCATATGCTATCACAATATCGTCAATGTTGTCGATCCCGTAAAGCGCTTTCTTTACCTGAATGCCGACCACGAACTCTGTGACGCCTTTTTCCCTTTCGTCTTCGGTTTCACCAACACAGACAATAGGTTTTAGCCCCACAGCAAGGCCCTTTTTAACCTTCAGGTTTACCGTATCGTCGGTCTCATGAAAATATTTCCGTCTCTCTGAATGACCGATAATGGCATAAGTACAGCCAATATCCTTAAGCATCGAAGGAGCTACCTCACCGGTAAATGCCCCTTTATCCTCATAAAACATATTCTGCGCTGCAAGTGATATGTGCGAACCCTTAATCGTGTCATAAACACTTTGCAAGGCCGTAAAGGGCGGCGCCAAAACGACATCTCCTCCCATGGCGCCTTGAGTTCCTTCTTTTATGGCCTTTGAAAGGGCAACTGCATCGTTGATCGTATTATGCATTTTCCAGTTTCCGGCTATCATCCACCTTCTCATGACTTGCCTCCATTTTTTTCTAAGGCCGCTATTGCCGGCATTGTCTTCCCCTCGAGCAGTTCCAGGAAAGCGCCGCCGCCGGTTGATATATACGATATCTTATCGCTTACTCCTGCGCGGTGTACTGCCAGGTCTGTATCCCCGCCGCCTATTATTGAGAGTGCACCGGACTCTGCAACGGATGCAGCCACTGCGAATGTCCCTTTACTGAAAGGTCCAAGTTCAAACATACCCATAGGACCGTTCCATACGATGGTTTTCACACTCTTTAAGGCATCTGAAAAAGCAGAAATTGTCTCGGGCCCGATATCAAGACCTATCCAGCCTTTTGGAATTTCCTCTATCTTGCACACTTTTACTTCAGTATCAGCCACTGCCTTTTCTGCTATAACGCAATCCACAGGCAAACAGAGGTTTACTTTCTTTTCCTTTGCTTTGTCCATGATTGTTCTTGCTTTGTCCAGCATTTCAACTTCACACAGCGAATTCCCGGTTTCGTACCCCATAGCCCTTATAAATGTAAAGGCCATGCCGCCTCCGACTATCAGAATGTCAACTTTTTCCAACAGGTTTTCCAACACTCCGATTTTATCAGAAACCTTCGCGCCTCCGATAATTGCAGCAAATGGTCTTGCCGGACTTTTCATGGCTTTATTAAAATATTCTATCTCGTTCTTTAAAAGAAAACCGGCTCCGCACGTGTTTACAAATTCCGTTATTGCCGCATTCGATGCAGCCTTTCTGTGGGAGACAGCAAAGGCATCGTCTATATAAACATCGCATAATCGCGCAAGCCTGCCTGCGAAATCGGCATCATTCTTTTCTTCTCCATCGTAAAACCTGAGGTTTTCCAGGAGTATTACATCGCCGCTTTTCATCTTTGAGATTGCTTTCTCAGCCTCTTCGCCTACACAATCATCTACAAAAACAACTTCTTTGCCCAGAAGCCCTGAGAGCACTTTAGCAGCAGGCCTCAAGGAAAACTCCTCAGACCTCTTGCCCTTCGGCCTTCCAAGATGTGATGCAACGATCACCTTGGACCCGGCATTTATAGCAAAATTAATTGTAGGAAGATGAGCCCTTATCCTTGCATCATCCGTAATGTTTCCCTGCTTATCCATGGGTACATTAAAATCACAACGGATGAATACCCTTTTCCCTTTTAAATCAATCTGATCTATGTATTTCATGTTTCCTTACCAACCCTTTCTTAAAAACAGTTCAAGGTTCAAGGTTCAAGGTTCAAGGTTTTAAACCCCGAACCCGGAACATAGAACGTTGAACAGAATTTATGTTATTTCATTATGTATGACAGGAGTTCACACATCCTGTTCGAGAAACCCCACTCATTATCATACCATGAAAGTATTTTAACCATTTTGCCACCGATTACGTTTGTATTCGCCATATCAACCAGGGATGAATGAGGATTTCCGTTAAAATCACAGGAAACCAGAGGCTCATCCGAGCAGAATAAAATCCCCTTCATGGGGCCCGCTGCATATTCCCTGAATTTGTCGTTCAATTCTTCTTTTGTTGTATTTTTTGCCAGCAGTGCGACAAAATCGACTACGGATACATTCGGTGTAGGCACCCTGATAGCCATGCCGTCCAGTTTTCCCTTGAGTTCAGGAATTACTTCGGAGATAGCCTTTGCTGCGCCTGTTGTTGTGGGAATCATTGACAGGGCTGCAGCACGTGCCCTTCTCAGGTCTTTGTGAGGCTCGTCGAGCACTACCTGATCATTGGTAAATGCATGGATCGTTGTCATGAGACCATACTCAATGCCAAACTCTTTCTGGAGTATCTTCGTTATAGGCGCCAGACAGTTTGTTGTGCATGAACCCATGGATATGACATGGTGCTTTGCCTTATCATAGACTTCCTGGTTGACCCCGAGGACAAATGTTACATCGGGATTCTTTGCGGGGGCGGATATAACTACCTTCTTCGCGCCTGCCTTTATATGTTTTTCAGCACCTGCCCTGTCAGTAAAAATACCGGTACTTTCAAGGACTACATCTACCCCGAGCTCTTTCCACGGAAGCATTTCAGGGTCTCTTACGGCGTAAGTTTTAATCTCTTTTCCGTTTATCACAAGGGAATTTTCCGTTGCCTTCACTTCGGCATCCATAATGCCATGGACAGAGTCATACTTCAGCAAATGCGCGAGTGTCTTTGCATCGGTAATATCATTCACCGCTACAAATTCAAGGTCCTTGCCCTTAAAGCCTGCCCTTAAAACAAGCCTCCCGATCCTTCCAAAACCATTTATTGCTACTTTTATGGCCATTTTAACCTCCATTATTGTTTTTAAGTGTTTTAATTACTTATCAAAAGGACTAAGGGTTGTCAATTGATTTCTTGCCCGCAAGCTATAAGCTGTCAGCAAAATAAAAAGTTATCTATTCATAAGAATTCTTATTCCTCTGGCAATATATTGGCACCCTGAGACCACAGTAAGGACTACGGTCGCATAAAAAAAGTAATCTCCATAAACCCTTGTACCGGACCACAAAACATACACCACTGTACCCATCTGAAATAACGTGGTTATCTTGCTTATGATAGTTGGAGATGGTCTGGTTTTAGAAGAAAGTTTATACAAAATAAAAAACCCGGAAGACAGGATAATATCCCTCAGCAGCACCGTAAAAGTTACCCAGACGGGAATGATGCTGTTTGCCGTAAGCACAATATATGAGGATACAAGCATGACCTTGTCGGCCAGAGGGTCAAGGATAGAACCGAGATAGGTTTTTTCCTTCATAATCCGCGCAAGAAACCCGTCGAGGAGATCACTTATTGCCTGCACCATAAAGAGGATTAAGGCAGTATTATATTTTTGATAATGTATGGAAAGTATAAAAAAGATTGTTAAAAAAAGACGGAATATCGATAGCGCATTCGGCAGATTCATTCTCTGTAAAGATTCTTGAAAGTTGCTGTTTTATCCAGAAAGGCGAGTTCAACAGTGCCTGTGGGTCCATTCCTCTGCTTCCCTATGACAATCTCGGCTATGCCTTTGTTGCTTTCCTTGTCTTTGTTATATATCTCATCTCTGTAGATGAATATGATAACATCCGCATCCTGTTCTATGGCGCCTGACTCACGAAGGTCGGCAAGCCTCGGCCTTTTGTCTTCCCGCTGCTCAACCATCCTGTTTAATTGCGATATCGCAATAACAGGAATATGCAGCTCTTTGGCAAGGGATTTTAAAAAACGAGAGATCTCCGCTATTTCCTGTTCCCTCTTATCAGTAACAGCAGCCCTCCCTTTCATTAACTGGAGGTAATCAACAACAACCAATCCAAGTCCGTGCTCCTTCTTCAGCCTTCTCGCCCTTGCCCTCAAGTCAAGCACGCTCATTGAAGGTGAATCATCGATAAATATTAATGCTTCCGAGAGCTTGCCTGCAGCCTGAGCAAGTTTTGGCCATTCCGAGCTTGACAGCGTTCCAGTTCTTAACTTTGAATGGTCCACCTCAGATTCAGAACTGAGTAATCGTGTTACGAGCTGCTCCTTGGACATTTCCATTGAAAATATGCCGACAGGGACCGCACCGTCTCTCATGGTAGCAACATATTGGGCTATATTCATACTCAATGCTGTTTTGCCCATACTCGGTCTTCCGGCGATTACTATCAAATCGGATGGCTGAAACCCGCTCGTCATCTTATCGAGTTCGGTAAACCCCGTCGGGACCCCTGTGACTGTCTGCTTTTTTTCATAGAGCCGCTCGATGATTTTTACATTGTCCATGACAATGTCTTTTACAGGATAGAATGACGGCTTGAACTTCCTTTCCGCTACCTGGAAAATTAACTTTTCTGCATCATCAATATAACCATCAACATTTACATCCAGATCGAATCCCTTTTCAACAATCTCTGTTGCAACATTTATGAGATTCCTTAGAAGGGCCTTCTCTCTGACCATTTTTGCATATTGCGTGATATTTGCCGCGCTGGGCATGAGATCAACGAGGGTATTAAGGTATGTAACCCCACCGATTTTATCGAGAATACCCTTGTCTCTAACTGAACTGCTCACCGTAACTATATCTATAGGCTCATTCTTCTCATAAAGGCCTATCATTGCATCGTATATCTTGCTGTGGGCATCCTTATAAAAATCTTCAGTATTTATTAAATCTACTACCTTATTAATTGATTCGGGGTCTACAAGCAAACCGCCAAGAATCGATTCCTCTGCCTCCAGATTTTGAGGCGGAATACGGCCTGCGGGATTAATCTTCCTCTGCTGTACATCTTTTTGAGCCTTAGCCATTTAATCTTCTTTTTCTACCTCAACCTTCACACGTGCAGCAACGCCCTGTTTCAGATGTATCTCAATTTCGTGTGCACCTGTTATCTTGATGGGCTCATCAATTCTTATGTTTCTTTTATCTATTTCAAGCCCCAGGAGCACTTTTACCGCATCTGTCACGTCCTTGTGCGTTACCGACCCGAAGAGTTTTCCGTCTACACCCGCTTTTTTCTTTATTGTAAGGGTAATCTCCTCTAATTTTACTTTAATGTCGGCTGCAGTCTTCAAGTCTCTGTCCTTCTTGGTCACCAGATCTTTAATGAGATTTTCGGCCCTTTTAATATTGCCTTCTGTAGCAGCTAAGGCCAGCCCTTTTGGGATCAGAAAATTCCTTCCAAAACCATCCTTTACATCTATGGTTTCGCCCCTTTTACCTGTGCCCCGCATATCCTCTGTCAGTATAACCTTCATACGGTTTCCTCCATCATCTCGAAAGTGTTGTAAAGGGAAGGAACGCAATGTGTCTTGCCATATTTATCGCTTCCCTCAATTTTCTCTGGTGATTAGCACAGGTTCCCGTCATTCGTCTCGGCGTAATCTTGCCGCGCTCTGTGATAAAATGTTTCAACATTTTCGGGTCTTTATAGTCAATAGCGATATTTGCGTCCTGACAGAATCTGCAAACCCTTTTCCTTACGTATACTCTTTTTTTCTGTAAATCCCTGCCCTTTGCAGGTCTTGTAAAACTTGGCATCTATTCCTCCATCCGAAAAATTTATAAGGGAAATTCGACTAACCTTTCCCTCTTTGGTTCATACTAACACTTCAGGTTTTAAGAAAACTCGCCTTCCAGTTCATCAAACAAAACGTGGTCAGGCGGTTTATCCGGGCCTTTTTCCTTATCATCAACCCTCACCACCATATGTCTCAGAATAGGATCGATATTTTTATAAAATTTACTGATACTCGATATGTTTGCTTCATCCATTTCCAGAAGTAAGAAGAAATAATGACCTTTGTCCTTCTTTTTGATGGGGTATGCAAGTTTCCTTATCGACCAGTCATCTAATCTTATTATTGTTGCACCTGATTTCTGCAGGTTAGCCCTGATTCTGTTGAGCAATTCCTCCTCTTCTTCTTTTGTGCAATCAGGACTTATTATTAGAATATTTTCGTACCTTCCCACTTTATTCTCCTTTCGCTTTATCTACTACTGCGCTTTTTAATACCTTTACTCTTACCTTTTCGGCAATTTCGATGGTGACTGAATCGTCAGTAATTCCTGTTATTGTACCATATAAACCGCCGGATGTAATAACTTTATCTCCCTTTTTCAGATTCTCAATAAACAGTTTCTGCTGTTTAGCCCTTTTCTGCTGTGGTCTTATAAGCAAAAAATAAAAAACCACAAACAAGAGCACGAGAGGCAGCAGACCCATCCACTGCGAGGCGCCACCCTGTCCGGATGCTGCCTGGTTACCCATTGCATGCGCTATGTTCATCTTGTAATTCACCTCCCTTCCATCTCATTTTAAATGATTCATAAAAGGCATAAAAAATCCCTTCTCTTATTGTTTCTCTTATTTTTTTCAAAAAATCAGCATAAAAATAAATATTATGTATCGTGTTCAAATAGAAACTTGTTAATTCATGGGAAACAAGAAGATGTCTGAGATAAGCTCTGGAATGTGTTTTACATGTGTAGCAGCCGCACTCCGCATCTATTGGTCTTTCATCCTTTGTGTACTTTGCATTTTTAATGTTTATTCTCCCGTCCCATGTAAACAGGTTGCCGTTTCTTGCAAGCCTGGTCGGTATGACGCAGTCGAACATGTCGATTCCTCTCCGTATCCCCTCAATGATGTCCTCAGGAAAACCCAGACCCATAAGGTACCTTGGCTTTTCACGCGGCAGCAGATCTATAACTGCATCTACCATTTCCCACATGATGCCTTTCGGTTCTCCAACACTCAAGCCACCAACTGCATAGCCGTCAAAATCCATGTTAACGAGATCGTGTGCGGATTTTAATCTCAGGTCTTTATAAACACCGCCCTGGATAATCCCGAACAGCAAATTTTTACCGTTTTGCTTTGAATCCCTGCACCGCCTTGCCCATCTCGAAGTTAATCCGACAGATTTACTCGTATACTCATATGATGACGGATAGGGAACGCATTCATCAAAAGACATACAGATATCGGCACCTATATTTTCCTGGACCTCTATGGCCTTTTCAGGGGAGAAGAAATGCTTTGAACCGTCTATGTGTGACTGAAACATTACACCGTCTTCCTTTATTTCACGTAAAACGCCAAGACTGAAGACCTGGTAGCCTCCGCTGTCAGTAAGAACAGGGCCGTCCCACCCTGAGAAGCGCTGTATCCCTCCCATCTCCCTGATTAAAGTATCGCCGGGCTTCAGGTAGAGGTGATACGCATTGGCGAGGATCATCTTCACGCCGATATCTTTCAATTCTTTATGGGTAATAGCCTTCACCGTCCCGTGGGTACCTACAGGCATAAAAACAGGGGTTTCAACATCTCCGTGCACTGTTTTAATGACCCCGAGTCTTGCACGCCCTTCTTCTTTCACGATTTCAATGGTTTTCATAATATAAAATCAGTCGTCAGTAAACAACGAACAAGGGGTCGAGGGGTCAAGCGGCCAAGTGAATCACTTGTACCCTAAACCCTTGAATCCTTGAACCCTGCCTTTCATCTAAATAATCAGCATTGCATCCCCGTAACTGTAAAACCTGTAGCCCCGATCTATAGCCTCTTTATAACATTTCATCAATTCATCGCTTCCGGCAAAGGCCGAGACAAGCAGAAGAGGTGTAGACCTCGGCAGGTGGAAATTCGTTATCATGGCATCAATCATTTTAAACCTGTATCCGGGATATATGAAAAGTTCCGTGTGTCCCGCAACGGGTGTATTTCCGTTTTTTGCCCATGCTGACTCCAATGTTCTCACGACACTTGTCCCGCAGGCAATGATTCGCCTTCCTTCAACCTTCGCGTTTTCAATATACTTTTTCACATCAGGAACAATATGATAGTATTCCGCGTGCATTACATGATCTTCAATATTCTGACTCTTTACAAGGAAAAAGGTTCCTACACCGATATGAAGAGTAATCTTACATATTGTTACGCCCAGCGCTTCTATATCTGCAAGCAGTTCCTTTGTAAAATGAAAGCCTGCTGTGGGGGCTGCAATGGAACCCAATATCTCGGCATACACTGTCTGGTATCTTTCAAAATCAATGGCACTGTCGTTTCCTCTTTTTATGTACGGGGGGAGGGGCATTTTTCCGTGTTCCCGTATAATGTCGTATACATCGCCATCATAAAAGAAATCAATTATCCAGAAGGCCTCGCTTCTTGTTAATACAGCCTCGACTCCGCCCACAGATATTGCCAGCCGGTCTTTTCCTTTTTTTATACCATTCGCAAGACAGTACCATCTTTTATCATCAATGCTCTCCAGAAGCAGTATATCAACATTCCCGCCGGTTTCCTTGCGGGCGCTCAACCGTGCAGGCAGAACCCTGCTGTCATTTAATATAAGCACATCCCCTTTGCGGAAATATCCTGTAATGTCATTAAAACGTTTGTGTTCTATCAGTTCAGTGCTTCTATCAAGGACAAGAAGACGGGATAATTCCCGGTCCCCTTCAGGGTACTGGGCAATCATCTCTTTTGGCAAATAATAGTTAAATAGTTCTGTATTCATAATCCACGCCGGAGAAATTCAGGTTAATTTTATAACAGATTGCTGCGGTATAAGCAAATCAATTTCAACAGTTAGCTGATAGCTGGTAGCTGACGCTAAGATTCCTGAGCAAGTCTTATCGCCTTTATCTTCATAAGCCTGCTGGTATTTGACCGCTCCCTTTCGTCGAGCTTGCCGGTAATAAACTTGATGGTCTCCTGCATACGCGGAATCAATGTATACTCAAGGGCGTTAACCCTGCGTCTCGTTTTTTCAATCTCGCTGCCCATAATGCGGATTGCCTCTTCAATCTCAGCCATTCTTATAAGCTTCGGCATAAACTCTTTAAGTGATTTGATGGCAACATCCAACTCGGGAGAAGTATGTATAAACGAGTACATCCCGGCTGATTCACCGAAAGATACATCTATCTTCGGGATTGCCACGCTCATGAGCCGGCGTCTCGTCACAGCAAGCTGCAGGTCCTGCTTTGTGCTCTCAAGTGCTGACTCGGTAATCTGACGCGAAGAGGTAATCTCTGCAAGTACAAAGAGTTTAAGTACATATGGCAGTTCTTCATCTACCTCTTTGCGGAAGTCCTTATATTCCCTCGCAAGGTTTATGAATTCTTTAGTGAGTCCATCAAGTTTGTCCTTCAGGAGTTTATGACCGCGCTGGGCAATAATAAGCCTTTTGCGCAGTCTTAAAAGCTCCATCCTGGTTGGGTTTATTGCAAGTCTTTCTGCCATAGGTTATTTCCTGAGATAGTATTTCTCTATGAAGGCATCCCGTATACGCTTCAGCTCATTTCTGGGAATCATGGCAAGAAGATCCCAGCCGATACCGAGACTTTCCTCGATAGTGCGGTTTTCGTTCTCACCCTGACGGACAAACTTATTTTCAAAGGCATCGGCAAATTTAACGAATAGGATGTCCGCATCACTCAAGGCTGATTCACCAAGAACCACTGCAAGCTCTTTTGCGTTTTTGCCGCGGGCATAAGCGGAATATAGCTGATTCATAACGTCGGCGTGATCCTCTCTCGTCTTTCCGGCCCCGATCCCTTTATCTTTCAGGCGGGACAGCGAAGGCAGGACGTCCACGGGCGGGTAGATACCCCGCGCATTGAGTGCCCGGTTAATAATGATCTGCCCCTCGGTGATATACCCTGTGAGGTCTGGAACCGGGTGAGTCTTGTCATCCTCAGGCATTGTAAGAACCGGAATCTGTGTAATTGAACCAGTCTTGCCTTTGATGCGGCCGGCGCGTTCATAAAGTGTAGCAAGATCTGTGTAAAGATACCCCGGATATCCCCGGCGGCCGGGCACCTCCCTCCTGGCAGCGGATATCTCACGCAGCGCCTCACAGTAATTTGTGAGGTCGGTCATAATGACAAGCACATGCATGTCTTTTTCGAATGCAAGATACTCTGCGGCTGTGAGCGCCATGCGCGGGAGTGCGATGCGTTCGATGGGCGGGTCGTCTGCGAGGTTTACGAAGACCACTGATCGTTCAATGGCACCGGTCCGGCGGAAGTCAGTAACAAAAAATTCTGCCTCTTCAAAAGTTATGCCTATAGCTGCAAATACAACAGCGAACTTCTCTCCTGTTTTGAGTACCGTGGCCTGCCGGGCAATCTGAGCTGCGAGGCGGGAGTGGGGAAGACCGGAACCGGAAAAAAGAGGTAGTTTCTGTCCACGGACAAGCGTATTCAGGAGGTCAATAGTTGATATTCCTGTCTGAATGAACTCATTCGGGTAATCCCTGGCATATGGATTCACAGGGTTACCATTCACATTGAGATATTTCTCCGGGATAATGGACGGACCGTCGTCGACGGGCCTGCCGAACCCATCGAAAACCCTTCCCAGCATATCCGGGGAGACGCCCAATTCCATCCCTTTTGCGAGAAATTTTACCTTCACATCCTGAGGGGAAAGACCGCTTGTCCCCTCGAAGACCTGGACCATCGCCTTATCCCCGTTTATCTCAAGGACACGGCCTCTCCTGAAACTGCCGTTCTGGAGTTTGATATCGGCCAATTCCCCATAGGTTACCCCTTCAACGCCTTCAACAAGCATCAGGGGGCCTGCAATCTGTGTTACTGTCCGGTACTCTTTCGAAATACTTGCCATCTTGTCCCTACCTCTACCACGTTATCGCGCAGATTGTATTTGTTACTTTTTGCTCGAGCACTTCGAATTGATCAAGGACATCTTCAGGGATCAGTTTCGCCCGTGCTATATCATTAAGAACATCACTGTTTGTAAGTGACTCCAGTGTTGCACCGTCACTGTATGAACTCTTTGCCTTGTCAAAATAGTGGAGAATCAATTTTAACAGACTGAACTGTTTATCCAGCGATGTACAGGCATCCCTTTCATCAAAGGCATTCTGGTGGAGAAAGTCCTCCCGGATCATCTTGGCTGCCTGCATAAGAAGTCTGTCTTCGTGAGGGAGTGCATCAATACCGACAAGCCTGACAAGCTCTTCGAGTTCTGATTCTCTCTGAAGTATGTCCATGGCCCTTTTCCTGTTCATCGACCACTGAGCGTCAAACTTGCAGTCCGAGCACTCATCTGTCATATCCTGGTAAAGAGAATAAGAGGTAAGCCAGTTAATGGCAGGGAAATGTCTTGAGAATGCAAGCTTGTCATCAAGCCCCCAGAAAACTTTCACTACACGGAGCGTCGCCTGGACAACAGGCTCAGAAAAGTCGCCTCCGGGGGGTGACACAGCGCCGATTACCGTAATAGCCCCGGACCGGTCATCAGAACCGAGACAGATAACACTGCCGGCACGCTCATAAAAGTTTGCAATCCGGGAGCCAAGATAGGCCGGATATCCTTCCTCGCCCGGCATTTCCTCCAGACGTCCGGAGATCTCCCTCATAGCCTCTGCCCAACGGCTCGTTGAATCTGCCATGAGTGCAACAGAATACCCCATATCCCTGAAATATTCGGCAATTGCGATCCCGGTAAAAACACTGGCCTCCCGGGCAGCCACCGGCATATTCGACGTGTTTGCAACAAGCACGGTCCGTTCCATGAGCGGCTCACCCGAAGCCGGATCTTTAAGATGAGGAAATTCCATGAGAACGTCTGTCATCTCGTTCCCCCGCTCACCACATCCCACATAAATCACGATCTGTGCATCAGCCCATTTTGCAAGCTGGTGCTGCACAACAGTTTTACCGCTGCCGAATGGCCCGGGAACACATGCAGTTCCTCCCTTGGCTATGGGAAAAAGCATGTCGATAACGCGCTGCCCTGTAACCATTGGTTCCGTAGGCATAACCTTACGCTTTACAGGACGTGGTTCACGGACAGGCCATCTCTGGACCATTGTAATACTAAAAGTACCTTCCTTTCCTTCGATAATAGCCACTTCAGTATCGACATTACCAGTTACCGCTTCAATCTTTTTAATGATTCCCGATTTGCCAGGGGGCATCATAATTTTATGCACCACAAGGGCGCTTTCCTGGACAGTTCCAACGATATCACCCTGATCCACCCGGTCTCCGACCTTGACTATCGGCACAAAATTCCACTCTTTCGATCTGTCGAGGGCCGGCCTCTCAGCGCCCCGGACAATATATTCACCAAAGTCCCGGGCTAATGCATCAAGGGGTCTTTGCACCCCATCATAGATTGACTTGATAAGACCGGGGCCCAGTTCGACGCTGAGTGGTTCACCGGTCCTTGCTACAGGCTGACCCGGACCGATCCCCTCGGTTTCTTCGTAAACCTGAATAGAGTAATCATTGCCCTTTATCTCGATAATTTCACCAAACAAGTTTGCCTCACCTACGCGTACCATCTCGAACATGCGCGCACCAATAAGCCCACGAGCAATCACCAGCGGTCCTGAAACCTTTACTACTTCACCTCTGTTTTCATCCATATCTCTTATCCTTACCAGTTTTATGGGGCTCACGTCGCCCTCTCATGTTTTATCTTTTCCGAGGATATCAATCCCTACGGAACGTTCCACAGATTTTCTAATCTCATGAAAGCTTATGTGTTTACTTCCTTCATGCGTAGGAATAATAGTTAAAACAGCATGGCACCGCTGGCGAAATTCCTCAATTGCCTTAGGATTCTCACCTGCAATGCTCTCTGTAACAAGGACTAACCCTATTTCAGGGTCC
>Ga0247841_10007765_pt1 | contig 15773 bp, 17 predicted proteins | sample LaCruzMarch2015__2_FD_192410 | JGI IMG/M metagenome (GOLD analysis project Ga0247841, IMG submission 192410) | Freshwater microbial communities from meromictic Lake La Cruz, Castile-La Mancha, Spain - LaCruzMarch2015_18m | ecosystem: Environmental > Aquatic > Freshwater > Lake | place: Spain...
GCTGGGCCTTCTCCATCGCTTACAACGCAGTCCTGCACGCAGCGCGGGCAGTGATGTTCGCCAACGGCTTCCGCCCCGCGGCCCACGAGAGCCACAAGAACACGTTCGCCTTCCTCCGCGTCATCGCGGAGGGCGAACGTAGAACGTGGGTCGACTACTTCGATCGCATGCGAGTGAAGCGCCACGAGGCGGTGTACGAGACGGCCGAGCGCATCAGCAGGACGGAGGCAGAGGCGCTCATCGATCAAGCGCGAGACTTCATCGCCTGGGCGAGACAAGTCACGATCGAATAGGCTCACGGATCTCCAGGACAGCCGACCGCGCACTGGACGAGGAAGGTCAGAGTCCTCCGCGAGATAGTGCGCATCACGCGAAGCTCGCCAAGACCGCCAAGAGAAGTCAGGTGTAGCGTCGGCGTGACAAACCGCGGTAGCGTCGGAGCTTGTCTCCGACGTGTCATCCGACGTCCCGTTGTCTCCGACGTCGCAACCGACAACGTTCCCGACGCGTCGACATCCACGTCGCACGCAAGGTGCGACGCTACAACGATTCGCGAACGTCGCACACAAGGTGCGACGCTACAGCGGCGTCCACGGCGATTCGCGACGACGTTTCCGACGTCGTGACGACTCGTTCATCGTAGCGTCGTGAGCTTGGCTCCCGGCGTTCGTTGGTGCCGGGAGCTGGGTCTCCGACGTCATGCTGTCTCCAACGTCCATCTCGTCTGCTCCCCGACAGCTGAGATAGGAACCTGGTCAGGAGAAGCCGCCACTCACCAAAGCTTCTCCCTAGCGGCTTGACAACGAGAATCGTCGAGCCGCCTCGCACACAGATGGTGGTGCGCTCTCTCGGCAGAACCGAGAGCGCGCGCCTTCACAGAGGAGCGCGTGGCGATCTTTCGGCAGAACTGAGCTCGCGCGCCTTCATAAAACAGCGCGTGGCACTCTCTTCTCAAACCCGAGTGCGACGCTACAGGGATTCGCGGACCACGCGCCCTTTCACCTCGAACTCAACGAACCCTACGAACCCAACGAACTCCGCCTCCGCTTGGATCTCCCCACAGGCCACAAACCACAGGCTACAAGCTGTCTTCCGTCCCGCCCCCACGCGCCGCAAGCTACGTGCCGCAGGCCGTCCACCTCAACACCGGTTGGAAGTCCCGTTCGCACAGACCTCGTCGCGAGGAGTACAATTCCGAGGTGATCTGTGATGAGCGATCGGGCGAGAGACTGGCTTGCGCAGGCGGCGCGTGACCTCGATCAGGCGCGCGACTCAAAGGCGGCAGGCCGACATGAATGGGCTTGCTTCGCCTCCCATCAAGCCGCCGAGAAGGCACTGAAGGCGCTCCATCTGCACGTCGGGCAGGAGGCCTGGGGTCACGTCGTTGCAACGCTTCTGCGGGAGTTGCCAAGTGACGCCGCTCTCCCGAGCGAGCTGATCGACAAGGGACACGCGCTCGATGCCTTCTACGTCGCTTCACGCTATCCGAATGGCCATGTCACAGGCGCTCCGTTTGAACACTATGGGCCAATGCAGAGCGAGGAGGCGATTCGGTATGCCGGTGAGATCTTTGACCTCGTCCGTGCTCGCGTGGCCACGCCGCGATGACGTCGTGGCTGCTCTCGAACGTTGGTCCGAGCGAGCCGTCCGCCTACACCCGGAGGTTGTCCGCATCGGGTATTTCGGATCGTGCGCGCGAGGCGATTGGAGCGTAGGCAGCGACCTCGACATCGTCGCCATCGTCGATCGAGTGCCCGTTCGAGTCGAGGAGCGAGGCCTCGGATGGGACACGACATCGCTTCCCGTCCCCGTAGACCTCCTCGTCTACACGCCCGACGAATGGGCCACAGTGTCCAGTCGCGGCCGGTTCGGTGTGACGCTCACGAGCGAGACCGTCTGGGTCTACGAACGCGATCGGCGACCTGAAGACTAGACTGCGCGACGCAGAGCGCGGCCCGCCCCTCCCAACGAAGCTCGTGGCTTGTAGCACGCAGCCTGTAGGTCGAGAAACACGACCGCCCCGCCCGAGTGAGGTTCACAAGGGCCTAGTGAGTTCTACGTCCCCCCGCACGCTGCCTTATCCTTGCGAGCGGCGGAGACCAGGTAGTGGACAAAGAACGCCAGCAGCGCTCCGAGGAACAGACCTAGGAACCCGGCCACAGCGAGAGTCGTCTTGGCGTTCCGCGCCACCTCAACGACCGAGGAGCGATCGATCTCGCGCAAGGAGACCAATTCCTTCGAAACAAGAGCGCCCAACCCGTCACGGCGGACGGTCACTCCCGCTAGAGCCATTTCGAGGGCCGCGACGTTCTCGCCGAGTGCGACACGAACAGCCTCACTCGCTTCTCCGGCCATCCGCGCACGCAGTATGGTCACTTGTCCGGTGAGTTGCTCATACTCTGTCTCGGCTTTGGCGCGCTCTCGGGCAAGCGCCTGTTCGACTTGAGTCACAAGACCCGCTTCCAGGGCGGCAATCGACGAGGCGAGGGCACTCTCAACCGCCTGCGGAGAAGCCGTGCCGCTGATGGTAACGTCGATGAAACTGGGATCCTTCTGGCTCACGCTCCGTTGGAGTCCAGCCGCATTGAGGTCCGGCAAGGCCTGGACTGCGCACTTCGTGAGGGTCGCCAGGTATGAGGATGGCCCGTCGAGAGATAGCGCTTCCTGGCACGGAACGTAGAGAGACAGCGTCTCCTGTACGCCGTAGGAGCCGGACACCGAGTAGCTCGGTGGCTTCGCCCAGATGGCGACTGCGGATACGGCGACTGCAAGCACGAAGCACGCGAGGACAATCCACTTCCCCCACCATATGACTCGCAGGTAGTCCACTAACTCAAGCTCATATTCTTCGTGCTGCACCCACATCTCCTCTTCGGCGCGGTGAGTTCCTGTTCATTCACCATTCTAGACGATCCAAGGCGGGAAGAGAAGTCGCGTGCGACCGCCGCGGCAGCGTCCCCAAGACCTGGATCTCGAGCAGAGGTGGCCCTCAGGAAGGCGCTGCGCACTGTGGCAGGGATCGCTTCTTGTGACACTCGGAAGGGCACGGATTCGGGCGTCTTCAAGGCCTACGACGAGGCGTCGTCCCCAACTCGACTGACACTCGTGCTGCACTTCGGATTGAGGCAGAGCTCGCGCGGTCCGAGTTCCCCGAACCGACGCAAGCGTTGTCGTGGGACCTGACCTCTGTCCGGCCGCGAAGAGCCGTTCGCGTTCTCGCCGACCTGCTTCGTTGCCTCTTCTTCCGGGACTTCCTCTACTGCGAAGGTGGCAACCACGCGCCGCTAGAGGTGCTTCCCGCACTGGAGGAGAGCAGGATGTCGCTTGCTGAACCCGCGGCCCCGCAGCTACGATGCGCGGAACGTAGCGCAATGCATGCCGGGATCGAGATCGGGGAAGTGGCAATTGCGGAAGCGCAAAGGGGAATCGTGCGAGGATGTGAACCGACTCGACAGACTGAGCGCCTGTTCGGAGGGATTGCGTGTAGCCCCCGCCCGTCGAACATCGGATCTCGCCGTCGGATCGACATCGAAGCCGACCTGGAGGGTCTGATGGAGACGGGGATGGAAGACACTCGAGAGATCCTCGCACGTCGCAGGAGGTGACGCTGATGAGCACTTACGCCGTCATCATGGCTGGCGGACACGGCGAGCGTCTCTGGCCGCTGAGTACACCCGAACGGCCCAAGCAGTTTCTGCGGCTTCTTGGCAACCGAACGATGATCCAGCATACGGCCGAGCGCGTACTTCCACTCACGGGAAGGGATCGCATTCTTGTGGTGGCGGGGGCTGAACATGCCGCGCTTGTCCGAGAGCAGCTCCCTTGGCTGCTCCCCGAGAACATCGTATTGGAACCTGTCAGCAGGAACACCGCTCCTTGTATTGCGCTCGCTGCGATGATCCTGCGCGAGAGGGACCCGGACGCAGTGATGCTCGCACTTCCAGCCGATCATCTTGTGGGTGATGAGGAGAGATACCGCCGAGCGCTGAGTGTGGCCATTGCGGCGGCCGAAAGAGGGACTCATCTCGTCACCCTGGGGATCACGCCGACATATCCCGAGACAGGCTACGGCTATATTCATGCCAGCCAGCGCTGGCCAAGACAAGCGGGGGGCCAGATCCTCCTGGTCGACCGCTTCGCAGAGAAGCCGGATCTTCGCACGGCTGAGCGGTACATCGCAAGTGGTGACTACTACTGGAACAGTGGGATGTTCGTTTGGCACGTGCGCACGATTCTCGAAGAGCTTGAGCGACACTTGCCCAGTTTGTTCAGCGCGCTGGAGCAGCTGGTTCCGCATTTCGGAAGCGTTCGCTTCGCAGTGGAGTTCGAGAGAGTCTACGGTCTCCTCGATAGGCAATCGATCGACCGGGGCGTAATGGAGAAGAGCCATCGCACTCTCCTTGTTCCTGCATCCGACATTGGATGGAACGACGTCGGTAGCTGGAATGCACTGCGGGAGATCCTCGAGAGAGTGGAGAAGCCGTGGGGCTACGAGCATCTCTGGGCACTGAATCAGCACTATGCCGGGAAGTTCCTGCACATTCGCGCAGGCGAGAGCCTCTCCCTCCAGTACCACGAGACCAAGGATGAGACAATCCACGTCGTCGCAGGCCAGCTCAGACTCCAGATTGGCGCATCGGAGTCTGACCTTGTCGCACGTGTGCTCAATCCAGGCGAGACAGTATGGATACCGCCAGGCACCGTGCATCAAATGGAAGCGATCGAAGATACGGTGATCGCTGAGGTTTCGACGCCGCAACTGACAGATGTCGTCCGCATTCGGGACAGCTATGGACGCGCTGGCGACGACAAAGGGAGTCCCGCAGCCCGGTGCACGCCATCATGACCCTTGTGACCGCCACTGCGAGCACGTTGGTGGACACGGAATGTCCCACTTGGCGGTAGAGGCGGTGCCGCCCTCTTGTCTTGACTGCTTCGTCGTGGTATGGTCCAGTAGTCAAATTCGACAGCTGAATCGTTCCAGTGACTCGGAGGAAACGTGAACACAGAGGTCTCCCGAGTGCTCGGTCTGCTCGAAGCCCTCGCTGAGCGTCCGGACGTCCGCCAGGTCGACCTCGCGAGGCGCATTGGAGTGGCTGTGGGGACCGTCAACTGGCTCCTGAAGAGGCTGTCGGCGAAGGGCTACGTGAAGGTGCAGCGAATCGGCCGGTGGCAGTGGAGGTACTTGCTGACGCCAAGCGGCGTGCGGGTGAAAACGCGGCTCACGCGTCAGTACTTGGAGACCTCGTTCCGGGTCTATAGGAAGACGCGCGAAGAAGCGCAGGCTCTGCTCGGAGAGCTGAAACGTGCTGGACATGAGACCGTGGGGATTGACTCCAGTGGCTGGAATGACCTGCTGGACATCTACAAGCTGACCTGCGCCGAATTGGGAATCACGGTAGTTGAGCGTGAGGACGGTCGGCTGCCGACGCTGCGAATGAGGGAGTGGAAAGTAGTCCTCGAGACTCCGCAGAACGGAGCTCCCCGGCAGGGCAGTACGAGATGACACAGCACTCGTTGAGTGGAGAAAGGGCGGCGGCGATGCGGATGCTCGACATCCGCCCCTCGCGGGGTTGGCGGTTCGTCAACCTAAGGGAATTGTGGGAATACCGGGAGCTCCTATATTTCCTGGTTTGGCGCGACATAAAGGTTCGGTACAAGCAGACCGCAATCGGAGCGGCTTGGGCTCTCATCCAGCCGTTCTTCACGATGGTCGTGTTCAGTCTGTTCTTCGGTCAATTGGCAAAGATCCCGTCGGAAGGCGTGCCGTACCCGATCTTCAGCTATGCCGCGCTCCTTCCATGGACCTTCTTCGCCAATGGGATTAGCCAGGCCGCGAATAGCGTAGTCGGCGGGGCGAGCCTCATCTCCAAGGTGTACTTCCCGCGCCTCCTGACCCCCCTCTCAGCAGTGCTGACGAGCGTCGTCGACTTCGCATTGGCCTTCATCGTCCTTATCGGGATGATGCTCTTCTTTCGCATCTACCCGACCTGGAACGCCCTGTGGTTCTTTCCCTTCCTCTTGCTCGCCCTCATGACGGCCTTAGGAGTTGGAATCTGGCTTGCAGCCCTGAACGTGCAGTACCGGGATGTCCGCTACGTTGTGCCATTTCTCACGCAGCTTTGGATGTACGTAACCCCGGTAATCTACCCGAGCAGCCTCCTTCATGGCGTGTGGCGGACCCTGATCGGACTCAACCCGATGACCGGGGTAGTCGACGGTTTCCGTTGGGCACTCCTCGGAACCGGAGAGGCTCCGCGGGAGACGCTTTGCGTGTCGGCGGCTGTCTCGCTGATGCTTCTCTTGACTGGCGTGTTGTACTTCCGTCGAATGGAGAAGACCTTTGCGGACGTGATCTAGGCGGAAGCGGGACTCGTACGGGAGGATGTGCCAGATGAGCGATGTGGCAATCCGGGTCGAAGGCTTGGGAAAACGGTACCGGCTCGGGCAGCGAGAGTCATATAGGACCCTACGCGATGCTCTAGCCCGCGGGGCCGCAGCTCCGTTCCGCTGTGCACGTTCCATGTTGCGCCCTGGATACCGCTCGACGGCCAAGCCCAAGAGCGAACCATTCTGGGCCCTGAAGGATGTCTCGTTCGAGGTCAAGCAGGGCGAAGCCGTCGGAATCATCGGACGAAATGGCTCCGGCAAGAGCACCCTTCTCAAGATCTTGTCGCGGATCACAGAGCCAACGGAAGGGCAAGCGAGGACTCGCGGCCGAGTCGGGTCGCTCCTTGAGGTTGGCACCGGATTCCATCCGGAGCTGACGGGACGGGAGAACATCTACCTGAACGGGGCCATCCTGGGCATGAAGAAGGCGGAGATCGACCTCAGGTTCGACGAGATCGTAGCTTTCGCCGGGGTCGAACGGTTCCTCGATACACCCGTCAAGCGCTACTCAAGTGGAATGGCCGTGCGGTTGGGGTTCGCGGTGGCTGCTCACACACAGCCGGAGATCCTGTTGGTGGATGAGGTACTGGCGGTGGGCGATGCTGAATTCCAGAAGAAGTGTCTAGGCAAGATGGGGAATGTAGTCGAGGAAGGCCGCACAGTACTGTTTGTGAGTCACAACATCGCTTCCATTCGGCGTCTCTGCCCCCGAGGACTAGTCCTGGATCACGGTGCAATCCTTATGGATGGCCCCGTGGATGAAGTGACGCAGCGGTATCTTGGGGTACAGAACCCTGAGGTTAGTGAGCGGATTTGGACCGACACCGCAAGAGCTCCGGGCGACGACGTCGTCCGGCTACTGGCAGTACGCGCAAAGAATCGCTCTGGCGCGGTTTGTTCACGGTTTGACGTACATGGCTCCGTTACCATTGAGATCAACTACCGTGTTCTCAAGGAAGGCCATCAGTTGTGTGCGGTGCTTGAGCTTCTGGACGCCACGGGGCAACTCATCGTTGTTGCGTTCGATAGGTATACCGACGGGCCGTGGGGAAAGCAAAGCCCGTGCATGCCAGGCTTTGTTAGGTCAAGTTGGCTCCTACCCGAGGACTTCCTGAGCCCCGGGGACATGTCTGTCAACTTGCGAGTGTTCTCCCCGCCACTTGAGCCAAATGCGGCCCCGCACGTGCGCGAATTGGACGTTATTCGCTTTGCCGTCGCTGACGGGATGGACCCCGGCAGTGTTCGGGGCAGCTTCCCGTACGCCTGGGGACTTCCCGCCGTACGCCCACGGCTACACCGGTTCACCGAACGCCTACCCTCGGCGGAGGCGTGCCCTGAGGCCGAGGCGTGGCCTAAGAAAGAGTAGGACTCTCGATGTATAATTGCGTTCAAGTTCGAGCGGTTGAGGAAACAACATGAGAATACTAGTGACGGGCGGCGCCGGCTACCTGGGTTCAGTCTTGTGCGAGCGTCTCCTAGACGCTGGGCACAAGGTCGTCGCGATTGATGCCTTGATGTATGGTCAGCACAGTCTGTTCCACCTATGTGCTGACGCTCGTTTTGAGTTCGCGTACGGTGACGTGCGGGATGAGCCGTTGATGCGCCGCCTCGCGAAGGAGGCAGACGTACTAGTACCTCTGGCAGCGATCGTGGGCGCACCGGCGTGCGATCGCGACCCTTGGCTGGCACGGTCGGTCAACCTGGAGGCAATTCAGCTACTCAATCGCGTGCGAAGTCCTAAGCAATTGGTCATCTTCCCTACGACGAATAGCGGCTATGGCGCCAGGTCAGGTGACATTCTGTGCACCGAGGATACTCCATTGGAACCCGTTTCCCTGTACGGCCAGACCAAGGCACAGGCCGAGGCTGAGCTGCTGGGGACGCCGAATGTCGTCAGCCTGCGCCTGGCTACCGTGTTCGGCTTGTCTCCTCGCATGCGTCTCGACCTGCTTGTAAACCACTTCGTCCATGCGGCAGTCACCGACGGTTACATTGTTATCTTCGAGAAGGACTTCAAGCGCAATTACGTTCACATCCGGGATGTCGCCGATTGCTTTGTCCACACTATCGAGAATGCCGACCGGATGGTGGGGCGGACCTACAACGTGGGCCTTGATGCGGCTAACCTGTCCAAGGAAGAGCTGGCACTGAAGATCAGGGAGTACGTGCCGGGGTTCTACATTCACTTCGCACCGGTGGGGAGTGATCCGGACAAGCGCAACTACATAGTCTCCAATCTCAGACTGCAGGGAGTGGGGTTTGAAGCACGGCGTTCGCTTGACGACGGTATCAAGGAGCTACTGAAGGGCTATCGCATGCTCGGACGCGCTGCGCTCAGGAACATCTGATGGCGGGGCCAAGAGGAGGGTGTTGAGTGCTGGGACGATCGCAGTCGCGGGACCGCACCGCAGTGGAGGGTCTCGCAGACGCTTCTGCGGCCATTCTGGCCGGCGGCCAGGGGAGACGGTTGCGGGCCGTGACGGGATGCATGCCCAAGGTGCTGGCTGAGGTCCGAGGCCGGCCGTTCCTGAAGTACCTCCTGGAGCAGTTGGCGGCTGCAGGTGTCAAGCATGTTGTGCTGTGCACAGGCTATCTGGGCGAGCAGGTACAAGATACTTTCGGTGACCTGTATTGCGGTTTGCGCCTTGACTACTCACAGGAATTGTCGCCGCTTGGCACAGCGGGGGCGCTGCGGTTGGCGTTGCCGCTATTCAGGTCTCATTCGGTGCTGGCCATGAACGGCGACTCCTTCTGTGAGGCAGATCTTGTTGCCTTCTGGGCCAGGCATTGTGAATGGGATGCAGACGCTACTCTGTTGATGACTCAGGCACCTGACACAAGGCGCTACGGGCATGTGCGCGTGGATGGCGATGGCCACGTGTTGGGCTTTGACGAAAAGAATGAGAATGGCCACCCCGGCTGGATCAACGCTGGAGTGTATGCGGTCAAGCGAGACTTGCTGGAGCTAGTGCCGCCAAATGCTCCTGTGTCTCTTGAGAGACAGATGATACCCGGCTGGATCGCTCGACGCCTCTATGGTTACCAAAGCGCGGGGCGCTTCTTGGACATCGGGACCCCCGAAGCGTACAGGGAAGCTCAGGCGTTCTTCGCTCAAGGTGCGGCAACATGACGCGACGGCGATTCGTAGTACTGGACCGCGACGGCACGATCATCGTGGAGCGGCACCACCTTTCAGACCCTCTTCAGGTCGAGCTGATTCCCGGAGCTGCAAGCGGCCTGCGGCAACTGGCCGCAATGGGATTCGGCCTTGTAGTGGCCACGAATCAGTCGGTCGTAGGCCGAGGAATCATCGGTCAAGATATACTTGACGCTATTCATCAGAGAATGTCCGAGCTCCTCCAAGAGGAGAATGTCTCCCTGCAAGGCGTTTTTTCTTGCCCGCATGCACCCGAAGATGATTGCCCCTGCCGTAAGCCCAAGCCAGGGCTGATGACGCTGGCTGCGCAACAGCTGGACTTCGACCCACAAGACTCTCTTGTCATCGGCGACAAGGCCTGTGATATCGAGTTCGGCCAACGGGTCGGAGCCACGACCTTCCTCGTGCGCACGGGCTATGGCGCTCAGCTCGCCGGCGAAACCACAAATCCTCCGCGATTTGTCGTGGACAATCTCGAGGAAGCCGCATGTGTCATCGGCCGGCTGCTGCCCGACGACCCTCAATCATCCGATAAGGTACGAGTGCACATGCTCGAGAGCGCGGACATCAAGCGTCAGGTGGCCGACCGGTATGCGCATACGCTCAGTGCAGCAGCCAACCTGATTGCGGGCTGTTTCAGCGCGGGTGGGAAACTGCTGCTGTGTGGAAACGGAGGCAGCGCCGCCGACTGTCAGCATATGGCTGCCGAGTTCGTCAATCGCCTGACAAAGGAATTCCAGCGCCCTGGACTTCCGGCCATTGCCTTGACGACGGACACTTCGTTCTTGACTGCCTACGCCAATGACTATGGTTATGACGGCGTGTTCGAGCGTCAGGTGCAGGTCATGGGAAGACCTGGAGATGTCCTACTAGGCATTAGCACGAGCGGCGGTTCTCCGAACGTCATCCGCGCCGTTGAGGCCGCGCACGCAGCAGGTATGCGGACGGTCGTCCTCATGGGTGGGAATGGCCGTTTGGCAGGAATGGCGAACGTCACGATTCCTGTACCGAGCCGCAACACCCAGTATATCCAAGAAGCCCATCTCGCGATTGAGCATGTAGTGTGCTACCTCGTCGAGCATTTGCTGTTCGGCGAGAAGGACGGCGGGAAAGAGAAGGAGAAGCGCTCGTGATCATCAGCAGAACGCCTTTTCGCATCTCCTTCTTCGGGGGCGGAACGGACTACCCCGCGTGGTATCGCAAGCATGGCGGATCTGTGCTTGCCACCACGATAGACAAGTACTGCTATCTGACTTGTCGCTATCTGCCCCCCTTCTTCGAGCACAGGTTTCGCGTGGTCTACTCAAGGATTGAGAGTTGCCAGACTATTGACGAGATCGCGCATCCCGCTGTTCGGGAGATTCTGCGCTATCTGGCTATAGATCGCGGCGCGGAGATTCATCACGATGGCGATCTCCCAGCTCGGAGCGGAATGGGATCCAGTTCCTCTTTTGTCGTCGGTCTCCTGCATGCTTTGCACGCCCTGCAAGGCCATGTGGTGAGCAAGCGACAACTGGCTTTGGAAGGCATCCACGTTGAACGAGAGCTTCTGAAGGAAATAGTGGGATCACAGGACCAGGTCTCCGCTGCATATGGTGGGTTTAATCATATCGTGTTCTCTTCCACTGATGACATCGTGGTGAGCCCGGTGACTGTCCCACAGGAGCGCATTCGAGAGTTCAATGCCCATTTGATGCTCTTCTTCACCGGCATCCAGCGCACGGCATCTGATACAGCTAGCGGGTACATAGCAAACATGGATGACAACGGTCGGCAGTTGCGACTCCTGAAGGACCTCGTAGACGAAGGCATCGCAATCCTGAGTGGGGGGCAAGACATCACTCGGCTGGGGGACTTGCTGCACGAGGCGTGGCAGGCCAAGCGAAGTCTGAGCCCGGGCGTCGCGAATCCATTGGTCGATGACGTCTACGAGCAGGCCCGCTCCGCGGGTGCACTTGGGGGCAAGCTGCTTGGGGCTGGCGGTGGGGGGTTCATGCTCTTCTTCGTCCCTCCGTCCAGGAGAGCAAGTGTGACAACGGCATTGAGCGGGCTGATCCATGTGCCATTCAAGTTCGAATCCTCGGGGAGCCAAGTCATTTTCTTCGATCCGGAAGAAGACCACTCCGCCGCGGAGAGAGCCCGTGCCGAGCGGCCGGCCCAGGCCTTTCGTGAGCTCAAGGATATCAGTCAGGAAAGGAAGTCCTAGGCGTGGAACCATCGCGTGAGACACAATTGATGCTCTATCGCCAGATGCTGCGAATCCGCAAGGTCCAATTGCGTATTGAGGCTCTCTACCATTCAAATGAGATGAAGACGCCGATCCACCTGTGCATAGGACAGGAAGCAGTCGCCGTGGGGGTGTGCGCTAGCTTGAGCCGCGACGACTACATCTCCAGCAATCATCGCGGTCATGGTCACTACTTGGCAAAGGGCGGCAACTTGAAGAGCATGATCGCCGAGCTCTATTGTCGAGAAACAGGGTGTTCACGAGGCCGCGGCGGTTCGATGCACCTGGTAGACGTTGGTGTAGGGCACATGGGAAGCTCATCAATCGTCGGCGGTTGTGTGCCTATTGCAGCAGGATTGGCTCTAGCCATTCAAATGAAGAGACTGAATCGTGTGAGTGTCGCCTTTTTCGGAGACGGTGCGGCCGACGAAGGTGTCGTGTACGAAAGTGTGAACTTCGCCGTCTTGAGACGACTGCCGGTGGTCTTCGTCCTCGAGAATAACCAGTTCTCCGTTTGCTCGCGTGTGTCGTCTCGTCAGGCGACGGACGTCATCTTCCACGCTGCGGCGTCCGAGCACTTGCCTGCCACGTCGGTGGACGGCAATTCCGTTCTGGATGTCTATGGGGCAGCGAAGACTGCGGTGGACCGCGCGCGTAGAGGTCTCGGACCTTCCTTCATTGAGTGCAAGACCTACCGAATGCGAGGACATGCGGGCTCCGGCTCTGATGCTGCCTTGGGCTATCGAACCGCCGAGGAAGTCGCGGAATGGGAGGCGAGATGTCCTGTCGCCGCCTTCCGCGATAGGCTGCGCGTTGGACACGCAGTCACTGATCTCGAACTGGGGAACATGGAAAGGGCCATTGATGCCGAGATAGATGATGCATTTGCGTTCGCCAAGCGAAGTCCTCTGCCGAACCCTGAGGACCTGGCGCGCTACGTGTCCCAGGAGGCGTGATCCCGTGTGGTAGCACATGGCGCTGGCAGGCAGCCACCGGACAGACCGGCTTCGCGTTACGAGCCGTGGTCGACGGTCGTGTCAGAACAAACTGAGCCAGATCCGTGCGGCCTCCCCGGGGCCTCCCAGAGACGATTGGCATACGCTGAGGCGATCCGAGAAGCTCTGGATCAGGCGCTAGAGTCCGACCACAGAGTCTTCGTGATGGGCCAGGGAGTAGACGATCCTTCCGGCATGTTTGGCTGTACCCTCGACTTGCACAAGAAACATGGTTCAGAGCGCGTTTTCGACACACCGCTAGCTGAGAACGGACTGATGGGCGTTGCCGTGGGTGCTGCTATCGGAGGGATGCGCCCAGTCTATCTCCACAATCGGCCTGACTTCCTGCTGCTCGCAATGGATCAGTTGGTCAACCACGCTGCAAAGTGGCACTACATGTTCGGGGGAGCGGTGCATGTACCTCTGGTCGTATGGGCCTGCATCGGGAGAGGTTGGGGATCCGCAGCGCAGCACTCACAGGCACTACAGGGCTTGTTCATGCACGTACCCGGGCTCAAGCTGGCGATGCCCAGTACGTGCTACGATGCCAAAGGGCTGATGATCTCGGCCATTTCCGACGACAATCCTGTTCTTATCCTGGAGCACCGGCGGAACTTCAAATGCACGGGGCTTGTTCCTAGGGAGATCTACCGAGTGCCCTTCGGCCAGGGCGTGGTGCGAAGAGAGGGCAAGGATGTGACGCTCGTCGCCATCTCTCACATGGCCCTTGAGGCGTGCAAGGCAGCCGAGGACTTGGCGAAGGATGGCGTGGATGCCGAGGTCATTGACTTGCGCACGTTGCGCCCGCTGGATGAGGAGATCATATTAAGATCGGTGGAGAAGACAGGGCGGCTAGTCGTGGCCGATACGGGATGGAAGACTGGGGGCGTCTGTGCCGAGATTGCGGCGGTGGTGGCAGAGAGGGGTTTCGCAATGCTCAAGGCGCCGATCCGTCGGGTCGCCAGCCCTGATGTGCCCACACCAGCCGGCTACACTCTGGAAGAAGCATTCTACGTGGGTGTGCCGGAAATTGTGGCAGCGGCACGTGAACTTGCCAAATGGAAAGGATGAGGGAGTTGAGAAGGGACTCGCGGATATACGTCGCCGGCGGACAAACACTCATCGGAGCAGCCATACTCCGTGAACTGGAACGGCAGGGGTACACGAAGCTGGTCGGCGGAGCAGAAGAAGAACCCGATGTCACCAACAGGAACCAGGTCAGTTCCTTCTTCGCCCACAGTGCTCCCGAGTACGTGTTCCTCGTGGCTGGGAAGTCGGGCGGGATAGCGGCCAACCAGGAGCGCCCCGCTGAGCTCATGCTCGACAACCTGCTGGCGGAGTGCCACGTTATCGACAGCGCCTATCGCCACGGGGTGAGAAAGCTCCTCTACTTGGCAAGCTCCTGCAGCTATCCCAAGCACAGCCCGCAGCCGATGCGAGAAGATGCCTTGTTGACCGGCCCGATTGAGCCAACCAACGAAGCCTATGCTGTGGCCAAGATTGCCGGAATCAAGCTTTGCCAAGCATACCATCAGCAATACGGAGCGACGTTCGTCAGCGGGATACCGGCCAGCGCGTTTGGACCGGGCGACGACTTTGATGCGGGCAATTCGCACGTCATCGGCGCTCTCATCAGAAGAATGCATGAAGCAGCGAGACGAGGGCAAGAGGTGGTTGAGATCTGGGGGACTGGCACTCCACAGCGGGAGTTCATTTTCGCCGACGACCTGGCAGATGCCTGCATCTTCGTCATGACCAGGTATGACGGGCCGCAGCCGATCAATCTGGGCTGTGGATCGGGAATGTCTATTGCAGACCTAGCCGTGGCGATCAAGGAGGTGACGGGATACCAGGGACGAATCCACTTCGACACCAGTAAGCCAGACGGAATGCCCGTGAAGCTCCTGGACTCCAGCAAGCTGAGTGCCCTCGGGTGGCGCCCCAAGGTCTCGTTTCACTCTGCCTTGCTGGCCACCTACAAGTCGTTCCGGCAGTCGCCCGGCGCCCACCTTCCAGCGCCGGAACGGAGCGGCCACGAAGGAGATCAGCGGAAATGTCACAGCAGCTGAGAGTGCCGTTCGGCACTATATCCATTACCGAGCACTCTAAGCACTTGATGGAGGAGATCCTGGCAGCCAATCGGGTCTCCAGTGGCAGGTATGTCCGCAAGCTCGAGGACGAATTCGCAACTCTGATCGGGATAGGACAAGCAGTTGCCGTGAGCAGCGGCACGGATGCTGATGTCCTGGCCCTCGCCACGCTGCACGACTTCGGGGCGCAGCGAGGCGATGAGGTAATTGTCCCGGCACTCTCCTTTGTCGCTACCGGCAACGCCGTCCTCCATGCGGGATTCAAGCCTGTCTTCGTTGACGTTGATCGTCGGACGCTCAATATCGACCCAACGGGGATTGAACCAGCCATCACTGACAAGACGCGGGCCATCATGCCTGTACACCTGATGGGCAAGCCAGCAGACATGTCAGCCATCAATGCCATCGCCCGACAATACGATCTGTACGTTGTAGAGGATGCCGCCGAAGCGTACGGAGCCATGTACAAGGGGCAACCGGTTGGCACCCTCTCTGATCTCGCCGCCTTCAGTCTGTATGTGGCACACATCCTTACCACTGTTGAGGGTGGCATGGTGGTCACGAACAGAGAGGACTTCGCCGAGGTTCTTCGCTCGCTTCGCTCACACGGTCGTGCCTGCAAGTGCAGGGAGTGCACTATCAACACCACCTCGAAGTACTGCCCAAAGAGATTCCAGGGGCACGGCGGCGAGGACATCCGGTTTGTGTTCGAACGCATCGGGTATTCGTGCAAGATGAATGAAATGGAGGCGGCCATTGGCCTAGGCAATATCGAATCCTACAAAGACACTCTGGACGCGCGGCGGCGAAACCTTGTCTACGTTCTCAAGCGATTCGGGCAGTTCAGTCCGTATCTCGTGACCAGCGAGGAGGGTGCGGACGAGACAATAGGCCCGCACGCTATTCCAATCGTT
>Ga0247841_10007766_pt1 | contig 15773 bp, 14 predicted proteins | sample LaCruzMarch2015__2_FD_192410 | JGI IMG/M metagenome (GOLD analysis project Ga0247841, IMG submission 192410) | Freshwater microbial communities from meromictic Lake La Cruz, Castile-La Mancha, Spain - LaCruzMarch2015_18m | ecosystem: Environmental > Aquatic > Freshwater > Lake | place: Spain...
AACTGTTTGTCATATAGAGGTTAAGGAAAGTTTATGTCCTGATGATTTTATGCCTTATTGGTTAGGTCAATTAAACAATCAGAATGGTGAAACTCCTTCGACAATTCCATTCGCACAAACCGTAACACAGGAAAAAATCGCGTCAATTGCTGCAGAATATGAAAAATTATACTGGCAAGGTGATATAGATGGTGGAACAGGTAATATGGTTAAATGTGATGGTATTTATATTAAATTAAGTGCTTCAACTGCAACATATGTAGCAGCTTCATCAGGAGCAACTACTGCAGCCAACGTAATAGCAAAACTTACAGCGATGGTTCAAGCGTTAGATGAACGTATAGCACAAAAGGCTGGACTTTGTTTCTATGTTCCAGAATCAGTTTATACTGCTTATATTTTAGCAATATCAGCATTAAATCATTTTAATTTCTATGCACAGAATACACCAGCAGGGGTAACAATCTTTGAAGGTTTTCCAAATATAGAGATTAGATATACACCAGGTCTTAGAGGCACAAATTATATTATATTATGTGAAAAATCCAATTTGGTTTGGGTTACTAACTTAGTAGGTGAAATGGGAGAATTAGAATTGCTTTGGGATAAAGAAGAAAAGATAATCCGTTTCTATGCAGCCGCAGCAATCGGTGCTGGAATTATACAACCTGAGTTGGTTGTTCATAATATTCCAGGAATTTAATCTGTAAAGATTAACAAAAAATAAAAATTAAAAAAAATGGCAAATTGTAGTAATATAGCAGGTTATGTAAGAGGTTGTGATAGAAGTTCAGGTGGTATCAAAAAAATCGCTTTTTTTGAATGGGCTGGATTGGATTTAACTGGAGCAACAATAACAGCTGGAGTTATTTCAGGATTGACCGTATATACTGGTTATTCAGGATATACATATGATTTCTTGGAAGATAATTCAAACTTTACTTTCCCTGCAATTGGAGATGGTCTTTTAGCATCAACTTCGTGGCAGCAAACCGTAACATTAATTTTTAGAAAATTATCTACAACTCTTTTAAACGAAATGTATGAACTTTCTAAAACAAAATTCGTTGCAATCGTTCAAGATTTCAACGATGGTTATTGGTTTTTAGGTAAGGATAAAGGTTTGAGAAAAATAGCAAGTGCAGGTGGTCAATCAGGTCAATTACTTGGTGACCTTAATGGTTATACATTAGTAATGCAGGCAAATGAACCTCATACCGTATATCTAATTGATATATCGGCAACATCTTCAGTAGATGCTAAAATTTTAGCATTATTCGGTTATTAAAATTAAAATTAAATAACAAAAATTAGGGGAATTATTAAAAATAATTCCCCTTTTTTTATTTTTTAATAAATTAAAAAAACTATATATAATAGTAATCATTAAAAATTATTAAAAAATAATAAAAATTATTAAAAATGTCTATAAGATTAGAAAAAAACAATAGTAGTAATCAAAATTTTATTACAACTTTATATCCCCAGACTGGTTCAACATTTTATTTTAAGTTTACTTATCCTCAATCAGGTGAAATAATAACAAAAACATTAACAGATTTAAGTTCTGTAAATGAAAGATATAATAAATTTGTAATAACTACATTAACTGGTTCAACTGGATTAACAAACATTCAATTTGATTATGAAGGGTGGTGGAATTATGAAGTATATATAAATTCTGGTTCAACATCAGTTTTAGAAAAAGGTAAAGTTTTAATATATAGTGACTTAACACCAACAAAGCAAGAATATACAATAACAACAAATAAATATGTTTATAAAAGTTAAAAATAAAAAATAAATAATGGAAAAATCAAGTAAATTATTCTTTTCTACAATTCCTGTTATATATTCCCCCGACTGGGACCTTCCAAAATTTCAGGAACGTTCAGGGTTGGAGTTTGTAAATTATGGAACAAAAAATAGTTTTCCACAGGAATTATTAGATTTATATAATCAATCCTCTATACATCATTCAATTTTAGAAAGTAAATCAAATATGATTTATGGTGAAGGTTTGGAACAAATTGGAACATTTTCACAAAATACACAAAAATTTTTAGATAAATGTAATCCTTATGAATCGTGGAATGATATTGTAAATAAAATTATTAAAGATTTCATAATATTTGGTTTATCCTATATTCATGTCCGTTGGGATCGTGGTCGTAAGACAATAGCAGAAACATATCATATAGACGCTTCACGAATTCGTTGGGGTAAAATGGATGAAAATAAAAATATAAATGAATATTTTTATTGTAAAGATTGGTCAAGAAGATTTCAAAATAAAATAGATATAATACCTTCATTTAATCCAGACGAACGCGGGGAACCAGATCAAATTATACCAATTCTATCATATACACCAGATATAGATTACTATACATATCCTACATATATTGGTGGATTAAAAGCAATTACAATCGATATAGAAATAGATTCATATCATTTAAACAATTTAAAGCAAGGTATGTTCCCTATGACGTATATAGGATTTCCATATGGTCAATTAACTGACGAAGAACGTAAGCATATTAAAGAAAATATATTAGACGAATTCGAAGGAACCAGAGGAGCAAGAAATATAATTGCGTTTTATGATCCAGGAGTAGATAACAAACCACAAGTTCAAACCCTGGAAATGTCGAACGCAGATAAAATGTTTAAAGAATTAAATGTTTCAACACTACAAAAGATTTTAATATCCCACCAGATTACAAATGAGAACTTGGTTGGTATATCAACTCCGGGAAAACTTTCAAATAATTCGGAGATTTTACAGAGTTATGAATTGTTTTTTAATCAATTTATTAAACCACAATCAAATATAATTTTAAAATCAATAAATAAGATATTTCTTTGGAATGGTATGAATGAAATAGAATTTATTCATAACAAACCTTTAAATGTTTCATTTACAGAAGCAACCTTAAAAGAGATTTTAACAAAGAAAGAAATGAGAAAAATGTTAGGAGTTCCACTTGTTCCAGAGGAAGATATGATGGATGATGAAGAAGATAAAACACCAACAGAACCAGATGAACCAGAAAAAATAATAGAAGAATAATGGAATATATTTATTTTATATCAGTTAATGACTTAAAGGATCGTTCACCTATACCAGAGGATATAGATGATCATTCCTTAGAAATTGCAATTATGGACGCACAGGATATGGATATTCAACCACTTATTGGAACCCGTTTATACTTATCATTAAATACAAAAGTAAAGGCAGGTTCAGTTACGGGAGTTTATAAAACTTTATTGGAGGAATATATTAATCCAGCACTATATAAATTCGCGTTATATCGTTCATATAAGTTTTTATATTCAAAGATAAAACGTTCAGGAGTTGTTCAACAAGATACACCAAATTTAGCGTCAGTTGATGAAAAAATTATAGAAAAATTAGAAAGAACAATTCATTCAGAGGCAGAATTTTATGCAGATAAACTTAAAAAATACTTAGATGATGAGATATTGAATATACCAGAATATTTGGATTATAATCCTTCAGGATTGAATGTTTATAATGAACCAGATCAAGAATATGATAAATACTTTGCTGGCATTCAACTTGGACGTGGATGTGAATGCGGCTGGAAAGAATTTAGACATTTACTATAAAAAAAATAATTAAAAAAATATGTTGTTATTTATCTATATACTTATTACTTATGGACTTACAAATATCGTAGCAAAGGAAAATATCTTTAAATTTTTTAGATTGTTTATACAAAAACATTCAAAATTCATTTATAAAATGATAAAATGTCCAACTTGTTTAGGCTTTTGGGTAGGTTTAATTTTATTTTTATTCATAAAACCATTTGATTTAACAATTTTAGATCCCATTTTAGCAGGATTTTTAACATCGGGAGTTTGTAATATAATAGAAAGTTTAAAAAATAACTTTGAATTAGATGAATAAAACATTTGAACATATAATAGAACGATTAGAATATATCAGTTTAACTGGTAATTCATATTTAAAATCTTTTAATTGGGGATATCCCTGGGAAATAGATAGTTATACAACATTACAATATCCTTCAATTTTTATAGATTGTTTAACACGTGAGCACGAATATACAAATGGAGTTTTTAATTTTAACTTTGATATTTATATTTTTGATTTGGTTGAGGAAGATAGTAGTGATTTAAAATATGTTTTAAATGATACACAATTAGCAGGTATGGATTTGATAAATTATTTAATAAATTATTCAAGTGTTAATGGTTTTAAAATAAGTAAAAGATATTTAGAAATGATTACTTTTAATTTGTTTAAAGAAAAATGGGGTAATCTGGTTGCAGGAGTAAAATTTCAAATGAAATTACAAGTTCCAGATGGTGGAGATTTATGTAAAAATATATTTGCTTAACTATGAATATAAAAGAAATAGTAAATTTATTTGGTAAGGAAATAATTATTAAAATGAAAGAAAAACTTATTTCAGGTGGTAAAGGTGATAGTAATTTTATTAATGAATTAAAATATAAAGTGGATCAACCAACAAAGGAACTTATAGAATTAGTTTTAGAAATGCCTGATTATGGAAAGTTTATAGATTCAGGACGTTCCCCAAATAGAAGAATGCCACCATCTGGTGTGTTATTAAACTGGATGAGTAGAAAAGGTATAAGACCAGAATTTGAATATGTAATAAGACGTAAAATAGGTATAAGAGGTATCCGTGCGGTTCCATTTTTAAATGTTTGGACTGATAACATTCCTTATTTTAATCAAAAATTAGAACAAGGAGCATATGAAGAATTAGAAAAAGAAATAGATACTTTAATAGATAAAATAAATAAAACATAAAATGACTTTAGTTAAAAGACAAGAACCAAATATATTAACACCTATAAATGATATAATACCAATTGTGTTTGCAAGTTCATTTTCAGAACAGAATGGATTTCGTTATAAAATACAACTTTTAAGTTCAGGTATGACTGAGATTGTTTCAATTTATACTTGGCCAGATCCAACAAATTCAGGAGTCTGTGCATATGACGCATCTATGATATATAAAAATTATTTAACCGAAGAAAAGAACTTTGACATCTATCAAATTGACGCAGTTAATAACAATATATTTACATATTTTAATTTTATTATAACAGAATATATAGGAACAACTTCGGGAGATACAATAAGTGGTTCAACTTCAAAGTTTTATTTATTCCGTGGTGTAAGTGATTATGACAATCAATTTAATGTAGTAAATTATACCTGTAATTCAGGTGTAACTGGTAAGTTTTTATCAAAGTGGATAGGTGATAGATATTATAAAATAGGAGATTATGGAGCAATAAACGTCCTATATGGAGATTTTTATCATACATCAGGGGATATAGGACAATACTGGGATAGAGTTAAAATAACATTATATAGTAATTCGAATTCAGTTTTAGGAACATATTACTTAAAACTTCCTGCACAAGTGCCTAACACAGGTATATTAACCATTCCACTTGGACCAAAGAATTTGAATCTCGCAACTACAAATGGATATATTTATACATCTGGAACAACTGCAATAAATACTGGAACAACTTTAATAGATAGTAGTGTAAATTATTATACTATGAATATAGTTTATTCAGGATCTTCTTGGAATGATTGTTCAGAAACATTAAAATGTTTTGTTGATAGTAATTGTAATCAATATGATGGAACATTGTTTTATTGGTTAGGTGACCTTTCAACAAATGAAACTTTTAAATTTGAAAAAAATAATTCAAAAACATTTAAAATTAAACGTGATGAAATTAAACGAAGATTACAAACATTAAACGCTTCAACAGGATTTGCATATTCAACAGGTGATAGAGAAAGAAAAAATGTAAATATATCAACTATTGAAGAACATACTGCGATATCTGGTTGGATTACAGATGATGTATCAAAAAGTTTAATGGAATTATATAGATCTCCAGAGGTTTATGTTATTAAAAATGATAAATTATATCCAATTATAATAACAAGTTCTGATATTGATGAAAAAATAGAACAGAATAATGGTTTATTTAACCATTATATTAACTATGAAATGAGTGTAGATATAAAAAATAACTTATAATCATTATGATAAATGTAGAAATTTTATTAAAAGGTTTAGGTTATTTAGAATTAGACTCAAATTTAACCAACGAATTTGGTATACAACTGGTTTTTAATGTAGATGACTTAAAAGATATTTCAGGTAGAAAATCAAATTACTCGAAAACAATAAAAGTTTTAGGAACAGATATAAATAACAAATTATTTACATTCGCGTTTGATATTCAAAGTGATGGAACATTTGATATAACATTAAAACAAGATTGCATTTTATTTATTAATCGTAATCCTATAATAGTAGGTTATATATCATTAAAACAAATAGAAAAAAATTATATTGGTGGAACATATCAAATCATATATTCAATAAATATATTTGATGAAATAATTAATTTCTTTGATGATTTAGGTGAAAAAAAGTTAATAGATTTGAACTTTGAAAGTGGTTTTACATTTCAAGGAATTACATATCCAGTTGGTGATCATATATTTAATTATACAAATGTAATCAATAGTATATATTCAGGTATATCTTTTCAAAACATATATGAATATCCATTAGTTAATTACAATTATAATTTAATAGGTGGTAAAAAATGGCCATATCAATCCGTTGGATTAAGTGAATTAAGACCTTCAATATATTATAGAACAATTATAGATAAGATATTCTATGATGCAGGTTATACATATATAAGTGAATTTTTAGATGGAACAACTCACGATGGATTGTTTGATAGAATTTTAAATATATACAATGGAACACAATTAATGACAAATGTAAATTGTTGTTTATTTATGACGGGGCCAGTTACTATAATTGAACCAAATTACATTAAAGATTTAACAAAAAATGATTATTATTTAGGAGGTTCTGTTTATGACTTTTATCATTATGAATTAGATGAAAACTTTTTTTATTCTGGTGGAACAGGAACAGGTACATTTCCTGCGACATCCTGTATAAGAGTTCCACTTGATGGAATATATACGGTTAAATTTTATATTGATATAGAAACCTCACCTCACACAGGAACTGAATTAACATTTTATAAATATTCAGTTGATGATTATAATACGAGTGGGATGATTGCACCTGAAGAATGGCAAATTACTTTATATGGAACAGGAGGAACATACGAATTTAGTGGATTAACATTGGTAAAGGATGATTTATTAGATTTTTTTATTCGTTCATCAACAAATCCTTTTGTTTGTAAAAATATGGCAATGGAATTAATTTATGTTCCTGATAGTGAAAATTTTGTAGATAAACGAGACACGACTTTACAATTAAATGAATTTCTTCCTGATATGAAACAATCAGATTTTATTCGAAGTTTAATTTCTGAATTCAATTTATATATTTGGCCAGATAAACTTGATGAAAAGATATTACACGTAGAACCACGTGATGATTTTTATAAACAAGGTTCAACGATAGATTGGACAAATAAGGTAGATTATTCAAAATCATTTTTAATAGAAAATTTAAATGATTTATTAAAAAAGAAAATTACTTTTAAAAATCAAGAGGGTGATGACCTTTACAATACACAATATAAAGATAAATATAGTATAGTTTATGGTGAAAAAGATATAGAAATAAACAACAATTTAATAAAAGATGAATCAATTATAGAAACAGAATATCAATCAATTCAATTTTATTTTCACGGATATGTAGCACCTTGGTTTAATAAAATTATTCCAGTTTTAATTCCTGATTTAGAGGTAAATTATTATAGTGAAATGACAGAAAAACTCCCTATGATAGGACTTATTTATAGTGAGGATTATGATTATACATATTGGAAACTTATAGGTGACCATAACGCTCCGATGACAACGGTTAAATATATAACACACGTAGATACATTAGGAGGTAATGTTTATGATTTAAACTTTTATACACAACACCAATTAGATGAATCAAGTATATATAACTTATTGATAGATTATAATGATAGAAATTGTTATAATGAGTTTTGGAAAAATTATGTAGAAAATATAACGAATAAAAATAGTAGAAAATTAACTTGTTATATAAACTTAAATTTAAAAGATATATTACAAATGGATTTTAGAAATACAATTTTTATTGATGGACAATTTTATTACTTACAAGAAATAAATTATGACCCTTCAAGACAAGAAAGTTCAAAATGTATATTTATTAAAATAGTGGAACCAGTTGAACTTGGTTCATTTGATCCTTCATTTTTACTTATAAATGATTTAGGAGATTATATTTTAATAGATAATGGTAATGGAAAAATTAAAATTACATAAATGGGTGATTTAAGAATAAAAGATTTAATATATCAAAATACATTAGATGGAACAGAACAACTCCCAATTGATGATAATACATATACAGATGCAAAGAAAACAACATTTGAAGATGTAAAAGATTATGTAATTTCATTTGTTTCAACTGGTTCAACCGCGTCAGGTGAAGCAATTAAATCCACTTACACCCAAACTGGACATGGATTTCTTGTTGGAACCGTTTTAGCACGTTCAGGTTTGACTTGGATTAAAGCAAGTGCTGATGATGATGATAAATTAGGAAGAATTATAGTTGAAAGCGTCCCAACCGCAGATACATTTGTAGGTGTTCAATCAGGTTTAATTACAATTTCAAGTTGGTCTTTAGATCCCGGTGAATTTTATATGGTTAATGAAACTGGAAATGGAACATTTGATAAATTTACAGGTCAAACATATACATTTTCAAACCCTATATTACAAGCAATTACTTCAACTTCAGGACATGTTTTGCCTTGGCGTCCAAGTGTTAATGGGGTAGATGGAACAGATGGTACATCAGGTAGTTCAGGAACATCTGGATCAAGTGGTATTAATGGAACATCAGGTAGTTCAGGAACATCTGGATCAAGTGGTATTAATGGAACATCAGGTAGTTCAGGCACATCAGGTAGTTCAGGAATTAATGGAACATCTGGTTCAAGTGGTATTAATGGAACATCAGGTAGTTCAGGAATTAATGGAACCTCAGGTTCATCTGGAACAAATGGAACCTCAGGTAGTTCAGGAAGTTCAGGAACCTCAGGAAGTTCAGGCACTTCTGGTTCTTCTGGAATTAATGGAACATCAGGAAGTTCAGGTTCTTCAGGTATTAATGGAACATCAGGTTCATCAGGTATTGATGGAACATCAGGAAGTTCAGGCACTTCTGGATCAAGTGGTATCAATGGAACATCAGGTAGTTCAGGCATTAATGGAACATCAGGAAGTTCAGGAACAAATGGAACATCAGGAAGTTCAGGAACAAATGGAACATCAGGAAGTTCAGGAACTTCTGGTTCTTCTGGAATTAATGGAACATCAGGAAGTTCAGGTTCTTCAGGTATTAATGGAACCTCAGGTAGTTCAGGCATTAATGGAACCTCAGGTAGTTCAGGCATTAATGGAACATCTGGAAGTTCAGGCACTAATGGAACCTCAGGTTCTTCAGGAACTTCTGGTTCTTCTGGAATTAATGGAACATCAGGTAGTTCAGGAACATCTGGATCAAGTGGTATTAATGGAACATCAGGTTCATCAGGTATTGATGGAACATCAGGAAGTTCAGGCACTTCTGGATCAAGTGGTATCAATGGAACATCAGGTAGTTCAGGCATTAATGGAACATCAGGAAGCTCAGGAACAAATGGAACATCAGGTAGTTCAGGTATTAATGGAACCTCAGGTAGTTCAGGCATTAATGGAACCTCAGGTAGTTCAGGCATTAATGGAACCTCAGGAAGTTCAGGCACTAATGGAACCTCAGGTTCTTCAGGAACTTCTGGTTCTTCTGGAATTAATGGAACATCAGGTAGTTCAGGAACATCTGGATCAAGTGGTATTAATGGAACATCAGGTAGTTCAGGAACATCAGGTAGTTCTGGAACTTCTGGATCATCAGGAAAAAATGGAACATCAGGAAGTTCAGGAACCTCAGGTAGTTCAGGAATTAATGGAACCTCAGGTAGTTCAGGAATAAATGGAACCTCAGGTAGTTCAGGAGCCAATGGAACCTCAGGAAGTTCAGGAACATCAGGTAGTTCAGGAATTAATGGAACATCAGGTAGTTCTGGAACTTCTGGATCATCAGGAATCAATGGAACCTCAGGTAGTTCAGGAACCTCAGGAAGTTCAGGAGTCAATGGAACCTCAGGAAGTTCAGGAACATCAGGTAGTTCAGGAATTAATGGAACATCAGGTAGTTCAGGAAAAAATGGAACATCAGGTAGTTCAGGCACATCAGGTAGTTCAGGAATTAATGGAACATCAGGTAGTTCAGGCACATCAGGTAGTTCAGGAATTAATGGAACATCAGGTAGTTCAGGCACTTCTGGATCAAGTGGAATTAATGGAACATCAGGAAGTTCAGGTTCTTCAGGTATAAACGGAACCTCAGGCAGTTCAGGAATTAACGGAACCTCAGGCAGTTCAGGAATTAATGGAACCTCAGGTAGTTCAGGAACCTCAGGTAGTTCAGGAACATCTGGAACAAATGGAACCTCAGGTAGTTCAGGAACCTCAGGTAGTTCAGGAACCTCAGGAAGTTCAGGAGTTAATGGAACATCAGGTAGTTCAGGAATTAATGGAACCTCAGGTAGTTCAGGCACTTCAGGATCATCAGGAACTTCAGGTTCTTCAGGTATACAATATTGGAATTCTGGAACTTCTTCAATATATTACAATTCTGGTATAGTTGCTGTTGGAACTGCAACTCCAGATACTACGAACGTTGCAGCATTTCACGGATATGCTGCAGGTGGAGGAACGACATCAGTACTTTTAATGGAATATGGTGCTGGATACGGCGGAACTTTTCGTAGAATTGTTAACAGTGCAGCAAATGCTTTATTTTTATTACAAAAAGCTCGTGGAACTTTTCCAACTCCAGCGGTAGTTCAATCTGGGGATTATGCTGGTATGGTTCGTGCTGAAGCGTTTGATGGAACCGCATACAAAGAGGTTGGATATATTAGATGGTCAACAACAGGAACTATTGCATCTGGTCAAACCCCTGGTATATGCACAATAGGAACATCAGATTCAGGTGGAACAGATACGGTAAGATTAACTATTGATTCTGCTGGTTTAGTAACGATTGCAGAAAATATGTTGGTAATAACAAAATCAAAAACTCCAGCATCAGCAGGTGCAACAGGTGTGACTGGTTCAATATGTTGGGATGCATCATATCTATATGTTTGCACTGCGACAAATACGTGGAAAAGGGTAGCAATTTCATCATGGTAAAAATACTATATATAAAAAATAAACAAATAAAATGTCAAGTCCAGTTTCATATCACGGAACATCAGGAACAAATGGAACCTCAGGTAGTTCAGGTATTAATGGAACATCAGGTAGTTCAGGCACTTCTGGTTCAAGTGGAATAGCAGGTGATAAATATTCGACAACTTCAGTAAATGTTTTAGATATTCCACAATCTCATCCAACCATTATTAATTTAACAGGTGGAACAGACTTATCATGGACAATTGGACAGGAAGCAATTGTAGCTTATGATGTAGATGATTATTTTACAGCCACAATTTCTGATTATAATACAGTTACAGGTGAATTTGTAATGGTAAGTTCTGATAATGTTGGAACTGGAACAACATTAACACCTTGGGAAATTAATTTAGGTGGTGCTCCAGGTCAATCAGGAACAGATGGAACATCAGGTAGTTCAGGAACATCTGGATCAAGTGGAATAGATGGAACATCAGGCAGTTCAGGAACAAATGGAACATCTGGTAGTTCAGGTACTTCTGGTTCAAATGGAACATCAGGTAGTTCAGGAACATCAGGTAGTTCAGGAACATCTGGTTCAAGTGGAACATCTGGTTCAAGTGGAACATCTGGATCAAGTGGAACGAATGGAACATCTGGAAGTTCAGGCACTTCAGGTTCATCAGGAACAAATGGAACATCAGGTAGTTCAGGAACAAATGGAACCTCAGGAAGTTCAGGAACAAATGGAACATCAGGAAGTTCAGGTACTTCTGGATCAAGTGGAATTAATGGAACATCAGGAAGTTCAGGTACTTCTGGATCAAGTGGAATTAATGGAACATCAGGAAGTTCAGGAACATCAGGTAGTTCAGGAACATCAGGAAGTTCAGGAACCCGTGGAACATCTGGTAGTTCAGGAACATCAGGAAGTTCAGGCACTTCTGGTTCATCAGGAACCCGTGGAACATCTGGTAGTTCAGGAACATCTGGTAGTTCAGGAACATCAGGAAGTTCAGGCACTTCTGGTTCATCAGGAACCCGTGGAACATCTGGTAGTTCAGGAACTTCAGGTAGTTCAGGAACATCTGGTAGTTCAGGAACATCTGGTAGTTCAGGAACATCAGGAAGTTCAGGCACTTCTGGTTCATCAGGAACCCGTGGAACATCTGGTAGTTCAGGAACATCTGGAACATCAGGTTCATCAGGAACATCAGGAAGTTCAGGAACATCAGGAAGTTCAGGAACATCAGGAAGTTCAGGAACATCAGGAAGTTCAGGCACCTCAGGTAGTTCAGGCACTTCAGGTAGTTCAGGCAGTTCTGGAACATCAGGAAGTTCAGGCACTTCAGGTAGTTCAGGCAGTTCTGGAACATCAGGAAGTTCAGGAACATCAGGTAGTTCAGGCACTTCAGGTAGTTCAGGCACTTCAGGTAGTTCAGGCACTTCAGGTAGTTCAGGCAGTTCTGGAACATCAGGTTCATCAGGCACCTCAGGAAGTTCAGGAACATCAGGAAGTTCAGGCACCTCAGGAAGTTCAGGCACCTCAGGAAGTTCAGGCACATCAGGTAGTTCAGGAACATCAGGTTTATTAACAACAATTGGAAATGATAAAGAAATTATTTTTAGAGATGATTCAACCGTTCCAGTTTATAATACAGATTCAGATTTTACTTTTGATAATTCAACAAATGAATTAAATTTAGGTGGTAATATTGTTTTTTCAGAATTAAAGGATCATACTATAAAAGTTGGAGATCGTGTAGGTGTTGATGTAGGTGGTAAAGATTTATATTTACTAGGAGGATTACACTTTGGTGAAAATGTAGATGGTAATGTTATTTTATCATATACAGGTGGAACAGCACAGGGTAGAGTTGGAATTAGAACAGACGCAAATTCCAGTTATGGTTTAACCGTTGAAGATAGTATAAATGTTATATCAGATAATTATTTTTTAAATGGTATAGAAACTATACAACAAGGTCAAGGGGATGGTTATATTCAGTATTGGTCAGGTGGAACTTTATCAGGTAATAGTAATTTAACAATAAATGATTTAGGAACATCTGGAACAAATGGAACCTCAGGTAGTTCAGGAATAAATGGTAGTGGTGGAATAGAATCAAATGCAAAAGTAGATGGTTATATTCAGTATTGGTCTGGAACTACTTTAAGTGGTGATAGTAGTTTTATATTTGGTAATGATACTTTAATTATAAATAATTCTACAATATCAACGACAGATATTAATTTAAATGTAGTTGGAGAAATTAATTTAACAGCAGAATCTGGAATAACAATTAGTACAGCAAATGGTAATATCGACGCTGTTCTAAATTTATATGGCAATTACGCAGGTTTAACTTCATATAACGATTTAAATTTACTATCAACTGATGGAGATGTAAATATACTTTCAACTGCATTTACTGGAGAGATTGATATAATTACGTTAGGAGATATCACATTAAATGCTGGTAATAACGTTGATATAACAGCAAAAAAATTAAATATAGAATGTAATATATATAATAATAGTGGTTTAACTATAAATAGTTTAGATGATATAATCTTAAATCCAATCTTACATCAAGTTGGAATAAACAATACAACACCTCAATATACATTAGATTGTGATGGTGATATTCGTATAACAACAGGAAAAACATTTTATTTAGGTGGAGTTTCAAGTGGATCTGCACCAGGGGGTATGACTTATAATAATTCGGCAATTGAATTTAATACACCTATAAGAACCGTTAGAACAAATCCAAGATATGAATTTCAAGGATATACAGCAAGTACATCTGGATCAATTACAGGATATATTTCTGTACTAATCGATGGAGCATTACATAAAATACCAGTAGTAAAAGCATAAAAAATATAAAATAAAAAACTATATATAATAGTAACAAAAAAATAAATAAACAATATGGAACCTTTAGCAATAATCGAATTAGTAGCAATCATTTTAACATTTGGTGGATCATTAATAGGAATTTATTTAAGATTGAATAATTCAATAGTTAAATTAGAAACTGAAATACAATTAAAATTTAAAGAATATGATAATAAATTAGAAAAATCAGAAGGATTACAAAATAGTTCGGATAATGAAAATAAATATCAACATAACAGAATAGAAAAAGATTTTGATAGTGCTATTGATAAATTGGAACGTTCAAATGATTTAGCCCATGAAAAAATTATTATTAAATTAGATGATTTAACAAAATCATTTAATGATTTTAAGGTTTATATTGAAAAAAGATTTAATAATTTAAAATAGAAAAAATTAATATTTTTATATTAATATATAAAATAAATAATATAAAAATATGAAAAATTATATAGATGAAACAGAATTTACATGTGATATTTTAATAGCACAAAAAAATGAATTAACAGAAAAATTACAATTAGATATTTTTAAAATATGTATAAATATAAATAAAATATTTAAGAATATAAATACTCAAGACCGATGTGATATGATATTAGAAAGTTTCCTTCAAGTGGTTTTAAATTATAAATATTTTAATTATTATAGATTTCAAAACGCTTTTACTTACATATCACAAATTATTAAAAACTCCCAAAAAAGAACCCTCCTAAAACTTCATAATAAAAAATATCAAAAAATTAGTAAAAATGGATTTGATTATAAAAAAATTAATTTTATAGAATTTAATAAATATGAAAAATCAGATTATTTAAATGATGATAGTTATGATTAAAAAAATTAAATTATATGATAGAAGAGATAAGAAAAAATATAAATAAAATTGATTATTTTATTAAAATATATTTAGAACAATCAAATAAAAAACAATTTTTAGATGATTTTAAAAATGAACTATTAAAAGATAATGAAAAATGTTTAACATTTATAGAATTTATTAAACAACAAAATTTTATTAATAGAACCAATAAATCTAAAATAAATATAATTAAAAAGGACGAAAAAACATTTATCGCTTATGGTGACTTAAAAGGTTTAGATGATATATTTTTAAAATATAAATGTATATTCAAAAATGAATTTAAATCAGAAAAATTAAAATCAGATAAATACATAGCGTGTTGGATTATTCCTTTAAAAAATATAGATTATATTAAAAAAGAATTAAGAAAAATAAATTACTTTTAAGTAATAAAAATTTACTATATATATATAGTAGTAGGTTTTTCATGTTCCTGCTATAAATTCTTTAAGTTCATATTTTATTGATTATTTTTTAAGAAAGGTCCCTAAAATTAGGGACTTTTTTTTTTAACATTTTTTAACAAAAAATTAACAAAATAAATTAAACTTTTTTAAATTTAAATACTATAAAAAATCCCCCTTAAGTAATTAAGTAGGAAAGTAATTAAATACCCCCCCCCCCCCCAAATTTTTTTTTATTTTTTTGTTTTCCTTGGCCCGCCC
>Ga0247841_10007768_pt1 | contig 15770 bp, 8 predicted proteins | sample LaCruzMarch2015__2_FD_192410 | JGI IMG/M metagenome (GOLD analysis project Ga0247841, IMG submission 192410) | Freshwater microbial communities from meromictic Lake La Cruz, Castile-La Mancha, Spain - LaCruzMarch2015_18m | ecosystem: Environmental > Aquatic > Freshwater > Lake | place: Spain...
GGGAGCAGGTAATTGATTCCGGCGAAACTGAAAAAGACCAATGACATGATCAGGTTGGTGAAGAGGAAATTCCGGTTCTTGAAAAGGCGGAGCTCCAGCAACGGATCTGCCGCCTTGAGTTCGTGCCACACAAAATAGCCAAGTGTGATAATGGCAAGTGCAAGGGCGCCAATGATTGCCGGGGAATTCCATCCCAGTGTCTGCCCTTCAGAGACCGCAAAGAGGAGGGCTGCAAGACCGGTGAAGATCAACAATGCACCGGCTTTGTCAAAGCCTGCAGGCTTGTCGTGGGGCATGGTTGCCGGTATAACTTTTGTACCTAAGAAGAGCGCGATAATTCCCACCGGCACGTTGATAAAAAAGATCCAGTGCCAGGAGAGGAACTGGGTGAGCACTCCTCCGATGGTCGGTCCAATGGCAGTCCCGAGTGCGGCGACCGTCATGATAATACCCATGGCTTTTCCTTTCTGTGCCATGGGTATGTACGCGGTGATCATCGCCGGTGCAATTGCCGTTATCATTGCACCACCCACCGCCTGGAATGCGCGTGAACCGATGAGCACGGGAAAAGAAGATAAGAGGTCGGGCAGGAGACCGCAGGAAAACGATCCCAGGGTAAAGATCACAAATCCAGCCAGGAAGACTTTCTTAAACCCGATGCCATCCGATAATTTTCCAAAGATCAAGACACAGCCCGCCATCACCAACAGGTAGATGGTCGCTACCCAGCTTACTGTACTCGAAGAGATATCGAACCCCTTTGAAATGGTCGGCAGTGCAATATTGACGATCGTCCCGTCAAGTGCCGACATGAATGAGGCAAGTGAGATGGATAGGATCAGGAGATTAATGCCCGCCTTATCTGTTCCCCGACTTGTAGTTTCCATACGTACCCATTTATCCTGCTGGGTACAAGAGAGTGCCGCATTTTTATTTGCTTGTATGGGGGTGTTCTGGAATGGCTGGGGCTCTTATATCCCGGTGAAGGTTGGTTGAAACGGTCACAGGAACCGCTTCACGTCAGCCGGACTATACCAGTAATACAATCCTGGCACGAAAATAATCCCTTCACGATCTCGTTCGGACTCATAAAAAAGTGCAATTCAATACCCGCTCTTCATCACCGGGACTTCCCCGATATCCAGGTAACTCCCCTCATCCCGGGTGTATTTCGACCAGCTCACATTCATCCCGCCGTTTGGATCCCCGGTCTTCGCGAACCTGACCCGGAGCCCCATCGTGGTTTCGGAGACTGTGCCGCTCGTGGGATCCGTAAACGGACCGGGTTGCCTGAACCCCATGAAGAACTCGTTGCTATAGAATGTCCCCAACGGTTGCCCGGGCAGATCATAGGAGAACCGGTACAGGTACGTGTCCGGGAGAATGTCTGCCATCGATCCTGCTGCAAACTTCGCAGCATCACTAAATTTGTATTCAGTAAAAAAAATAGCGAGTAGTTTAAAAAAAATTATTCCCTAGACCGGTGTTCCGTAGTTCTGTATGATAACCTGCATTTCAGGACTTAATTCCTTGACCAGTATTGCATTGCCTGAACCTTCAGGTGGACTGAGGGGATTTGAGAATATCTGCTGAGCCGCAACACCATAATAACGCGACTGGGCAGCAGGCGTCCCGGCTCTGATCGCCGGATCAACGTCAGTTGTAATGATTGAAACCGTGTTGTCGCTGTTGCGGACGATCTCAAACGTGCGGAACTCCTGAGGGAGATCCCGTAATGATGATGTTTCGACCTCCCAGAACCCGCCTTCAGGATAGTTGATGGGATCGGTTGAATTGAAGGGGGTGATCTGGTTTACGTGCCGGTGTCCCGATATCCAGAGAAGGAGATTCGGATAGGTGTGAAGTTTTGCAATCAGCTGTGCTTCGGTTACTGGTGCGATCAGGCTCCAGCCCCCATCAGCGCCAGGCGGATTAACCCCTATCGGTATGTGCGCGGAGATGATCATGAGCTTGTGTTCATCCTGACCTCTGTCAAGTTCTCTTACCAGCCATTTGTAGCGTTCCATGTCCAGCGTAGCATGCCCCATTCCGAGGCTTTCGGGATTGATGGGATCGGTATCCGCCTGCGTATCGTCAAGGACGATCACCCTGATAGGAATGTCCGCCTTCGGGTCGAAAGAATAACAGGCGAATCCCGTATCTACATTGGACTGGTTGAATCCATGTCCCTGTGGGCTTGACGTTGTATTGAAGAATTCCGCCATCCATTGCGACACGGTAATTGAACGGCGGTTTGGATCGGATGCGAGTACCTGCGGAGGACTGGTAAATGATCCGGTTGTTCCTACGCCAATAACGTCCCCGTACGGTGTTCTGCCGTCAAGAGATCCCATATAATAACCACGGCTATCCATGCCGAGTGAATTTGTGAATACATATCCCAGGTTGATGATATTCGTGCCAATCAGGGTATTCCGGAAATAATCATTCGGAGACAAAAAACCGGTATAGAAGTGATCGTGGTTGCCGAGCGTCTGGAACCATGGGATTGTTGAATTAAGCCCTGCCGCCTTGAACTGGTCCTGGTAATCATTGTAGGGTCCCGGTACGGGATCATCCTTGACACCGGAATCCGGGTTGATCGGTTTGCCGTCAAGGACATCGATGTACCACCGCAGCTCATTGTACTGATCGCTGTTGTCTGCATCGCCAATAGAGATACCGAAATCAAACGGTTTTTGCTGGTGAAGGGCGTTTATTGTCTGGACGGCTGCATCGAAGTTCTGGGTTGTCAGCATCATAACCGGTGAATATGCCGAAGAGGCAGCCGGTTCAGTAGTCTTGTAACCCAAAAAGATTGCGGACACAGGACTTTCTTCGTCAGTGATATGGATATCAGTTATGGTAAAGTAATTCAGAAGTCTTGCCGTACTTACGACGGATGTATTGTTGTATCCGGGCCGCAGAATATCCTGTCTCCGCTCATAAGGCAACCCCGGGCCGAACTTCCATTTGCCGTAACCATACTCTGTATAGTTGGAAACCTGGTATGGATAGAGCACAGTTGAAGGCAATGAGGCATTGACAATTGTGCGGTCAACGGTTGTAAAAACCGGGGTATCTATCGGATAACCTTCGAGCGTCCATCTGCCTGCCACGGGTCTGTCTCCTGCCATACCATACGTAAAGACCGTGACCGTTCCGCCACCTTGAGTGTTACTGGAGGCGAGGAAGACCGTTCCATTGCGGAAGATTCCTACTTCCGTCTTACCATCGCCGTTCCAATCCCCGATCACGGGTGTATCTCCCGCTTGTCCAAAGTTAAAGGCAGTGACCGTTCCGCCACCGGGAGAATTGCTGGACGCAAGGAAGAAGTTGCCGCCGCGGAAGACTCCGACTGTGGTGTTACCACTTCCGGTCCAGTCACCGGCTACCGGTATATCGTCAGCCTGGCCAAAACTAAAGGCATTGACTGTTCCTCCACCGGGAGAGTTGCTGGACGCGAGATAAAATGTGCCGCTGCGGAAGATACCGACTATGTCAGTGCCACGCCCGGACCAGTGACCGGCTACCGGGACATCGCCAGCCTGACCAAATGTAAATGCATTGACTATTCCCCCTTCGGGAGTGTTACTGGATGCAAGGAAGAAGTTACCATTGCGGAAAATCCCGATTATGGTGCTGCCACTTCCCGACCAGTCACCGGCTACCGGAACATCGCCAGCCTGACCAAAGTTAAAGGCATTGACTGTATCTCCGCCGTTCGTGTTGTTTGACGCCAAAAAGACGTTTCCAGAACGGAAGATGCCGGTAGTTGATGATGACGGCACAGAATAATTCGTCCCCGTGATGTAACCGGCAACTGTCTTTGTCGTCGACCCAGCTGAATTCGTTACAGTCAGCGAAACGGTAAATCTGCCGGTGCCGGCATACGTGTATACCGGGTTCTGTCCGGAACTGTAACCCCCGTCACCGAACGACCAGTTCCATGATGTCGGAATCCCTGTTGAGCTATCCGTGAACTGGACGGTCAGCGGTGAATAACCGTAGGTTGGCGTTCCCGCGAAGTTGGCGACTGGTGCCGATGGCGATATCGTTACATGAATATATCGTGCTTTCCGGGTGCTGTTGTATCCCTCGTGATTGTATACCTGCTGCGCTACCGTATAGAACCCCGGTGTGGCATAGGTATGCAACGGGTTCTGTGCCGATGATCCGGTGGGTACGATGCGCCACACGTCGTTAGTCAGGGCGCCGTCATTCGCGCCGCCTAATAGCATGATGCTGCCGTCCGGCATCGCGAGGCTGCTGTGGCAGTACCGCGCCGACCACCCGGCACTTGCGTTCACCTGCGTCCAAGTTGCGCCGTTATCCGTCGACTGCCATACGTCATTCATATAGGACACTAAACCGTCAAAACCGCCCAAGAGCACGATGCTGCCATCCGGCATCGCCACGCTGGAATGACCATATCGTGGCGCCCACCCGGCACTTGCGTTCACCTGCGTCCAAGTTGCGCCACTATCTGTCGACCGCCACACGTCATTTTTTACGCCCGTGATGTCCTCGCCACCTGCCAGCACGATACTGCCATCCGGCATCACGACACTGCTGGGATACGATCGAGCCGACCACCCGGCACTCCCGGTAACTTCCGTCCATATCGTGCCGTTATCGGTAGACTGCCAGACGTCGTTCTTTATGCCGTTGGTATCAGCCCCGCCTAAAAGCACGATACTGCCATCCGGCATCACAACGGTTCTCTGGTATGACCGTGCCGACCACCCGGCACTCGCATTCACCAGTGTCCATGTTATGCCGTTATCTGTCGACCGCCAGACATCATTTGTGATGGAGCTGCCATCAGCGAATCCGTACGAGACCGATAATTTCGGGGGTGGGAGTGATGTGCCTTGTGATGCGCCAACAAAACCGCCCATCACAAGGATATTGCCATCTGCCAGAACCACACCGGAATGACCGTATCGAGCCGACCACCCGGCACTTGCGTTCACCTGCATCCAAGTTTCGCCGTTATCGGTCGATTGCCATACGTCGTTTATTAAGCCGGTGACATTGTTAAAACCGCCCATTACGACGATCCTGCCATCCGGCATCGCAACGCAGGAATGACCGTATCGGAACGACCACCCGGAACTTGCATTTACCTGAGTCCAAAGTGTCGTGTAATTCTCGTCACCGAAATACCATGCCCATCCCGTGGGGATGTTTGTGGAGGTGTCTGTGAACGCGACGGATAATGGTGCTGTGCCGGATAAAGGAGTGCCGGTAAAGCCCGCAACCGGAGTTACTACCGGGGAAGTGACCATAATCGTATCCGATCCCACTGTTCCATTCACTACACCGGTTTCATTTTCCCAATTGTCTGCCGATACCGGCAGAATTACAATAAGCGCACATAACGCGACAATGACACAAATATAAAAAAACCTACTACCACCAACATGTACCTTCATGAGTAACAACCATACCCCGAATATTTTTCAAATTAGATTCATCCAAAGTAAGTGAAATACACTGATATATGTTTCCTACTTTGAGCTACACGGCACCAGCACATCTGACTGTCTCGCCGGCAGGCATGGTAATGGCGGGATAATCTTCTTCGGGAGCGGCGGAATAAGATTCGACACACCTGTGGCTCGGAATTTTTCCTGTCCGGTTGTTGCTATCTGGAGGTATTATAAAAATAGTCTAATAACCGCTCATCACGGTCAGAGTATCATTGATATCGAGATATTGGCTACCCGACCGGGTGTATTTCGACCATCTCACATACATCCCGCCGTTTGGATCCCCGGTCTTCGCGAACCTGACCCAGAGATCCATCATGGTATCCGACACAGAACCGCTCACCGGATCCGGTTTCATCGTAGGAGGTCTGAACACAAAGAAGAGTTCACTGCCATGGAAGACTCCCATGGGTTGTCCGGGCATCGCATAGGTGAACCGGTACAGGTACGTGCTCTGGTTGATGTCCGCCATCGAACCGGCAACCCACTTTGCGGCATCCGTGAAATCGTAATCCGTCATGATCCGCTCAAGGCGATACTGGACCTCTTCGGTCGAACTGGCAGGATACCGTGCGAGAACCGCATCAGCCTCGTTTCCGAACCGCGCCCGGATGAATCGTTCATATTCCGGCACGGTCATGTTCGCGTTCGCGGCAAGCAGGGTACCTTCATCGCTGTTCGTGCCGATGATGAGGGGCACCGGGTTCTGGCGGTGGAGATAAAACAACGTATCCGGGGAATCGGGGATCAGCCACCCGTCAATCGTCGGCTTGAACTTCAGCAGGTACGTAAGCCAGAACGAGGATGACTGCCAGGGAGTTGCATTGACGAGATCCTGAACATTCACCGTCCGCATCTGTCGTATGGCATCCGGACCTCCATACCCAAGCAGCTGCGCATACTCCAGCCCCCACCGTTCGGCATCCTCTCGTGAAGCTACGATCTTCACCGTGGTCCCGTTCGTCCACAGCGGTCCGCTCTGGATGATCGCCTGCCGGTAGAGTCCAGTGCTCTCCGGGCTCACGAGGTGCACAAGGATGCTTGAAGCCCCGGCTGACTCCCCGAAGAGGGTCACCTGGGACGGGTCTCCGCCAAACGCCCCGATGTTCCGCTGGACCCATACGAACGCGGCGCGCTGGTCGAGAAGCCCGTAGTTGCCCGATGTGTGGTGCAAAGACTCGTTCGCCAAGTCGGGATGGGTGAAAAAGCCGAGCGCGCCCAGCCGGTAGTTCAGCGTCACCACGACGACGCCTCTCTTTGCCAGGGCAGTCCCGTTATACATCGGGGAGGACCCGGAACCCTGCCCGAATGCCCCACCGTGGATGAATACCATGACCGGGAGTTTCTCATCGGCATTGCGGGCGGGTGTCCAGACATTGAGGTACAGGCAGTCCTCGCTCATATTCGCGGGAATGTCTCCTGAAGAGGGATCCGCAGTCGCCGGCTGGGGACATGCGGCAGAAAACCGCGTTGCCACTTTGGTGCTGTTCCAGGGTTGTACCGGTGCAGGAGGTCGCCATCGCAGGTCACCGGTCGGAGGAGCGGCGTACGGGATGCCCAGGTACACCCGGAGTCCATCTATGGACAGTCCTGAAACGGATCCCACATCTGTTGTCACGACGCTGGACTCATTCATACTCCCGGCATCCGGTCCTTTCCGGGTGCACCCTGCCAAAAAAGCACATCCAATGAGCACAAGGCAGAGTATCAGCACATACCCGGTCACTTTCCCTGTTTGCATCGATCCATCCCCAGTCCCGCAAAGACACACGAGCCAAGTTCCCGGAACTATGGGCAGCACTCCGGTGAACCCTGGCGCTCCCTGTCACCTGGATACTCCCAGAGAACTGTTTTTGAATATGAGTTTCCCGTGTGTTAATGTTTTGGATTTACCCTTGACCGGCAATCTTTCGTCAACTCAACAGATCTCTTTCGCCCAACAAAATCCCAGCATGGCGTCTCCGGGACGATGACGTGTTTCTGTATCCCGGATCTCCCGATACCCCTGTATCCTCCGACGTGTCTCTCATTCCGGTCTCTGTCCGGAAATATTCTATCCGCACACGTCCGAAGCCTGTTGTATCGCGAACGACCGAAATGGGCAATTCATGCGTTTCCCCTAAAAACTGGTACTGGAATTCTGTGAACAAGGCTACAACTCAGGTCAGAACCCCATCAGTCATGACCGTCTCTAAAAAGAGAAAAGTGTCCGGGGTTTGTCGGTCTCCCATGACCCCCGGTCAGGTAATCCTGACTGTTTCACCCCGCATTGAGGGTAAATGTATCCCCGGTCTCCCAAGATCGGGTTGTCTGGTTATACTTTTTCTGGATCCCGTCATAGGTTCCGAGGTCTTCATGAACGGTTATGACGAGGTACCCGACTTGCTGATCCTGCTGGGCAATGGACTTCTGCGGGTATTCCAGCTTAAGAACCGGATCGACAAGCGTTGTGTTGAAAGCCGACATTTCTGCCCCGCCGTTCCCGCTGATAATCTGCTGGAGACCTTGTGATTCGCCACGCACATACATGTGGGTATGCCCGCAGAAATACGCAGAAACATTGTTGTTCACCATGCTTTCCCAGAACGCACCCGCTTCTTTGGGATGCACTTCGAGGCTGAAGAGGTAGTCTGCCAAATCGTGTTCGACATGGTATACCGGGGAATGCCCGAAGACAAACATAAATGGTCGGGTGTCCTGCGTGAGCTGTTGATTGACCCAGCTCTGGTTCACGGTCTCCTTGATCCCGTTGTGGGCGATATAATCATCGGTGGCAATGAATTTTGCACCATTATGCGTGAACGAATACGTCAACTTCTCTTCTCCGGGCGGTCCGTTCACCGGCATGCCGGATGCAACGGTGGTGAGATAGGTGTCAGTGAGGGGAGCCTCGGCGTTATCAAGGGCAGCCTCATGATTTCCCCGGATGACATATATGGGGATACCGGTGCCCGTGGTATAATTATGGATGGGGGAAGCTGCCCGCATCCAGTTTCCGAACTGAGCCTGATAATTTCCCTGCACCGGGGATTCATTGGATAACATCCATCCGTTGACCAGATCACCGGCATACAGAACAAGGTCCGGATTTTCTTCTGCGACTGCGCTCGCAATCGGGCTGAATTCCGGGCTGACACCGGTTGTTGTGTTCTTTGCGGGGTCGGGGGAATCCCCAAATACCACGAATTTCCAGGTTCCGGACCCGGTGGATGTCGTGAGTGATGAGAAACTCTTCACCGTCAGGGTATCATTGATATCGAGATACTGACTACCCGCCCGGGTGTATTTCGACCAGCTCACATTCATCCCGCCACTCGGATTCCCTGTCTTCGCGAATCCCGTCCAGAGGTTCACGACGTTTTCTGCAACCAACGGATCCGCTTTCACCGGCAACCCGAACAATAAGAGGGTCTCGCTGCCGTGGAAAGCCCCATTGGGTTGTCCGGGCAGGATATAGGAGTACCGGTACAGGTATGCGCTCGCGTTCAGGTCAGCCATCGATCCCGCTGCAAACCTCGCAGCGTCCGAAAAGTCATAGTGCGTCATTATCTGTGCCAGCCGGAGCTGGACTTCCTGGGTCGAATTGGCAGGATATTGTGCGAGCACCGCATCCGCATCCTTGCCGAAATAGCCCCGGATGAATGTCCTGTACTCCGGTACGGTCATGTTTGCGTCCGCGGAAAGCGTGGTCCCGTCATTGGCGTTCGTCCCGATCATCAGGGGCACCGGGTTTTCTCGGTGAAGGGCGAACAGGGCGTCCACGGAGTCCGGGAGTGTCCAGCCGTCAATTGTTGGCTCGAAGTGGAGGGTATGGGTGCGCTCCCACGAGGTTGAAGGCCAGGGTGTTGCATTGATCAGCGCTTCGGGGCTCACGTTTCGCATCTGGCGAATGGTATCCTGCCCTGAATATCCGAGGCTGTTTGCATACGTTACCCCGAACTGTTCGGCATCGGTTTTTGAGTGAACATTATCAATGGTCGGTCCGTTCGCCCAGAACGGTCCGCTCTCAACAATTGCCTGCTGGTAGAGCCCCTTGCTCTCCGGGCTGACCAGATGGATGAGGACACTCTCTCCTCCTGCGGACTGCCCGAATATGGTCACCCGGGACGGGTCACCGCCGAACGAGTTGATGTTGCGCTGCACCCACTTCAGGGCTGCCACCTGGTCCAGGATGCCGTAATTGCCCGAGCTGTTGTGCGGGGACTCGTTCGAAAGTCCGGGATGGGCAAGGAACCCAAGTGCGCCCATGCGATAGTTGGTCGTGACGACAATGACTCCTTTCTGTGCAAGGGTGGTCCCATTATAGAGCTCAATATAGTCGATCGGAGCTACCTGCGCGAAAGCCCCCCCATAGAAAAAGACCATGACCGGTAGTTTTTCGCCAGCACTTCGGGCAGGGGTCCAGACATTGAGATACAGGCAGTCCTCGCTCATGTTTGGCGGAGATATTCCTGCTGAGGGTGGCTGGAAACATGTCGCTGAGAATACCTTTGCGTCCCTCGTGCCGTTCCAGGGTTGTACTGGCGCGGGAGGTCTCCATCGCAGGTCCCCGATTGGTGGAGCCGCGAACGGAATGCCACGGTAGATATGGAGTCCGTTCTGGGAGTGTCCTGAAACAGAGCCGGCGTCTGTTGTCACTACGCTGGACACATTCATACTCCCGGCACCCGGTCCTTTTCCGGTGCACCCTGCCAAAAAAGCACATCCAATGAGGACAAGGCAGCATACCAGCACATACCCGGTTACTTTCCATGTTTGCATCGATCCATCCCCTGTCATCTGGATACCCCCAGAGCACTGTTTTTGAATATGACGTTCCGTGTGTTAATGTTTTGTATTTACCCCTGTCCGCCATCTTCCGTCACCGCCGCACATTGTTCCTTCCCGTAGAATCCCGGGCATTCCGCTAGTTTTACCCCGCCTATACCGGGGGGCATCACTGTCGGAACGAAGACCCAACACCCCTCCCGGCAAAAACATGAGTTTCCCGCGAGCCCAACTTTCGGATGTGAAAAAAAGTGCGGGTTAATCCCCGCTCAACATCGTCATGGTACCATTGATATCGAGATACTGGCGGGTCGACCGGTTGTATCGTGACCAGTTCACATTCATCCCCCCATTCGGATCGCCCGTCTTTGCGAACCGTGTCCAGAGATCGATCATTCTATCTCCGACCCGGGTCGTCTCCGGATCCTGTGGAACCGGCAGCCTGAACAAAAGGAACAGTTCACTGCCGTGGAACGCCCCATACGGTTGCCCGGGCAGGACATAGGAGTACCGGTACAGGTACGTACTCTGGTTCAGGTCTGCCATCGATCCCGCGACAAACTTCGCAGCGTCAACAAAGTCATAGGTAGTCATGATCTGCGCGAGCCGGACCTGTACTTCTGCACTTGAATTGGCAGGATACCGTGCGAGAACCGCCCCGGCATCCTTCCCGAGCCGGTTCTGGATGAATTTGGTGTATCCCGGCACCGTCATGTTCGCATCTGCCGAGAGCGTAACCCCGTCGTCTGCGTTGGATCCGATGATGAGCGGAACCGGGTTCTCGCGGTGGAGACGGTACAGGGTATCCGGGGAATCAGGGATCACCCACCCATCAATCGTTGGCTCAAAATGCCTGCTGTTTACCATCTGGAACGGGGATGCCGACCAGGGAGTTGCATTCTCGATTGCCTGGTAACTCAGGTTTCGCATCTGGCGAATCGCATACGGTCCGGTGTATCCGAGGCTTTGTGCAAACCCTTCCCCGATTGTATCAGCGTCGGATTTTGAATTGAGACTGTCGATTTCCGCTCCGTTTGTCCAGAATGTGCCGCTCTCGGAAATTGCCTGCTGGAAAAGCCCCCTCGTCTCCGGGCTGACCAGATGGATGAGGACACTCTCTCCTCCAGCAGACTGCCCGAATATGGTCACCCGGGAAGGGTCCCCGCCGAATGCCCCAATGTTGCGCTGGACCCACTGCATCGCAGCAATCTGGTCGAGGAGCCCGTAATTGCCCGAACTGTTATGCGGGGACTCCTGTGCCAACTGCGGATGGGCTAAAAACCCGAGCGCCCCGACACGGTAATTGGGCGTGACGACAACGACTCCTTTCTCTGCAAGGGCGGTTCCGTTATACAGGGGCATCGTGCCGGCTATCTTCCCGAACGCACCGCCATAGAAGAAGACCATGACCGGTAGTTTCTCATCCGCACGCTGTGCCGGTGTCCAGACATTGAGGTACAGGCAGTCCTCGCTCATGTTCACCGGAGTGCCGGGACTCGCCGCAGCCGGTTGAGGACAGACTGGTGAAAACCGCGTTGCCTCTTTGGTGCCGTTCCAGGGCTGTACTGGTGCGGGAGGTCTCCACCGCAGGTCACCGGTTGGCGGAGCGGCGTACGGGATGCCGAGATACACCCGCAGGCTGTCCTTGTTCCGTCCTGAGACTGATCCCATGTCAGTCGTCACGACACCGGATGCAGGTTCTTTCTGTGTACATCCCGCGAGGAAGATACCACCGGTAAGGATCAGGCAGATTGCCACCACATAGGATATTTTCGACAGGTGCATACGATTGACTCCTCTGGTGCCATCCGGTAAAAAGAGGAGGGTTCGGTTTGAGGCAGCAGATCGGGCACCTGGCGCCCCGGGTATCCTCCTGTAACCAGATCACTTTTGGTGAATATGACGCGGGAATACTTTAACGCTGTGCATCCGCCCGTTTTAGGGACGGGTGTCGCGCTCCCCGCATCGACCCCTCGATACACGCGGCTCGCGGCTCGACTCCCCTCACGATGCCCACCCATGACCTACGGAGACCGTGGGGCATGCTCCTGCTCCTCTCTCCGCTTGTCCCTGTTACGGTATTTTTATGCTCCCACGCACCGATATGGAACATAATCACCCAGCATAGGGGAATACCATGAGACATGAGACCCAAAAAGCACTTGACGACTTCCTTCGCCATGCGGACGCAATAAGCGACGACATCCTTGCTGACACCCGTGAGATGTTCGGGAGTATGCCGTATATCCTACCGGTTCTGCGGGAGCGACCGGAGTATTTTGCCCTGACCGCGATTGCGGACGAGATGGTCTGCCGACCGAAGCACCTGCCCCCCAAAACAGCGGAACTCGTCTCTCTTGCTGCTGCTGCGAGTGTTGGAGCAGAGTATTGCATGAAGGTGCATATACGGGCGGCAGCGAAAGAAGGGGCGAGCCGGGACGAGATCTACGACACTATCATGATCGCCGCACTGGTCGGGAAGACGCGGGTGTTAGCCCCGGCGCTCCGGGAGATGTGCGAGGCATTGCCAAACGACAAAACCCCCTCAAAGGATCCCCGATGACACCAGAGTGACCGGTTGTCATCCATGCCGGGCGATCCGTTCCGTGATATCACCGTGACGGAGACTGTGGATTTTGTCATGAAAGCCGGAGCCGTCTGGAACCCGGATGGGGTCTTTCAACGCGGGGGATGCTTCTTGATCCCGCCATGCTCGTCCATCCGGTTCGCGATGATGTTGTCGTAATACTCGAACCCTATACAGTTGAAGAACGCTGTGATGGTGGGGAAGGTCGCATCTAACACGTTGTCCCACAAGAGCCTGGCGGGAGAGATAAAGAGTTACGTGTGCCAAATTTTTCCCGGAATCTCTCCGCACTAAAACATTGTAATACAAAATTTTATCTACTTTTTTGTATTACAATACTAACTGACAGAGAATGAGCGTCAGAGATGCCATATTCCAGCAGAAAGAGGAACTCGATCTGCGAGTACATGAGCGCTACATACCCCGGGATATTGTGATGGGGGGTGAGAAGAGTGCGCTCATCAAGATCGTGATCGGTCCACGGCGGGCAGGCAAATCGTTTTTTGTGACCCGGCACCTGATGGAGACCGGGTCGTTCGGGTACATAAACTTTGACGACGAACAGCTCACCGACCCGGAGAAGATCCCTGACATCCTGACGGCGGTAAAAGACCTGTACGGGGAACCAAAGACCCTGCTCCTCGATGAAGTACAGAATATTTTAAAGTGGGAACTTTTCGCGAACCGTCTCGCCCGGCAGGGATACAACCTCTATATCACCGGGAGCAATTCCCACCTGTTGAAAAAGGAGCTCGGCACACATCTCACCGGGCGGCACACGGTCACTACCATATTCCCCTTCTCATTCGAAGAGTATCTACGGACAAAGGGGGAGATCTTCACAGAAACCGGGTATCGCGGGTTCCTTCTGGACTATTCCGTCAAAGGGGGTTTTCCTGAACCGCTGATGACCACCATTGACCGGAAAGATTACCTTGCCCGGCTCTTTGACGCTGTCGTGTATAAGGATATCATCCGGAGGTACCAGGTGCGTTCCCCGCAGGGACTGGGCGATCTCGCGCAGTACCTCTCCTCCAATGTTACGCGCGAATACTCCATTCACGGGCTCACACGGGTCACCGGGTGCCGGAGCGATCGCACGGTTGCCAAGTATCTCAATTATCTTGAGGAAGCGTTCCTCTTCTTCTCTGTTCCACGGTTCTCTTATAAGGTGAAAGAACAGATTGCGGCGAATAAAAAGTGCTATTGCACAGACAACGGGTTTGTGATGGCAAAAGGGTTCCGGTTCTCGGAGAACCGGGGCAGCCTTTTTGAGAACCTTGTAGCGGTTGCGCTCCGGCAGCGTGAACTACGCGGGGAACTGAACCTCTTCTACTGGAGAAACTCGCAGCAGGAGGAAGTGGATTTTGTTGTCCAGCAGAACGGCAGGGTAACGGCACTCATTCAGGTCTGCATTGATACAACAGACGAAAAGATGCGGCGCCGTGAGGTGAACGCACTCTTAAAAGCCGGGCATGAAACCGGCTGCAAAAAACTCCTTCTCCTGACGATGGATGAGGAGGGCGAGAGCCCGGCAGACTGGTTCGGGAAAACGGGGATCATACGGTGCGTCCCCCTCTGGAAATGGCTAAGCGCCCCGGCAGACTGGTGAACGAACAGGAGAATTTTGGGGTGCTTTCCTGGTTATGTGATCTTCCTGTCATGGAATCATTGAGTGGAAAATCCGCACCCTGCACCATCCAGCTATCCCTTCTGGACGGGGTCTGTCTTTCCCTTCTCCAGCACCCGGACCACCGTCTGCCCTTTTTCAAACGAGTCTTTCAACGCGGTGGGATGCTTCTTGATCCCGCCGTGCTCGTCCATCCGGTTCGCGATGATGTTGTCGTAGTACTCAAAGCCTGTACCGTTGAAGAACGCGGTGATGGCGGGGAACGCAGCGTCAAACACGTTGTCCCACGAGAGCCCGGCGGTGGAGATAAAGAGCCCCTTGTGCTGTTTGATATGGTCGTTCGAGAAATAGAGCGTCTTTAAGATGAACTTTCGTGCCCAGAGGTACTGCCCCCGGTCGATCAATCCCTTCAGTTCCGCCGTGATGCCCATGCTGTAGATCGGGGATGCGACCGCGATACAATCGGCGGCGAGAATCTTATCAAAGAGCGTGATCGCGTCGTCGTGCACGATGCAGGAACCGGTCTTATGGCAGGCGTTGCAGCCCATGCAGGGCGTGTAATCGAGGTCGCGGAGCACCACCTTCTCCACCGATGCCCCGGCTGCCCGTGCGCCGTCAAGGAAACTGTCGAGGAGGGTCTCCGTGTTCCCATGCCGGTGCGGGCTTCCTGAGATGCCAAGGACGGTGACTGCCATCCTCTCACGCTGCCAGTCGTCTCTTGAGTTCGGCAATCACCGTCGTCCCCAGTGCCTGTGCATCTATCCGTGCAGTCGGATGATGGTCGATTGCACCCTTCTCGTCCACGCCGTTGATCATCAGGTAGTGGATGTCCGCGTTCCGGACGTCGGTCACATGATAGAAACATTTGATTGCCGGAACAGAAGCGTCAAAGACATAGCCCCAGCTCTGCCCGGCGGTCGCGAGGAAGACCCCAAGGCGCTTTCCCTTCCGTTCCGGGGGAACGACCGGGAGTTTCAGTACATATTTTCTCGACCGGAAGACCTGAGCCCGGTCGACGAGTGCTTTTACCTGCGCACAGAGACCGAGGCAGTAAACCGGGGAGGAGATGAGGATGCAGTCCGCTGCAATGATCTTGTCGTGGAAGATGTCCATGCCGTCCCGTTGAACGCACTTGTTCAGTTTCTCGCAGGCGTTGCACCCCCGGCAGGGGTTGATATTCGCTTCTGAGAGTGCGATCTTGTCGATTGTTACGTCCGGGTCTTCCCCCATTGCTGCAAGCACCCAGTCAAGGAGCGTCTCGGAATTCCCGTGCCGGCGTGGGCTCCCCGCG
>Ga0247841_10007771_pt1 | contig 15763 bp, 8 predicted proteins | sample LaCruzMarch2015__2_FD_192410 | JGI IMG/M metagenome (GOLD analysis project Ga0247841, IMG submission 192410) | Freshwater microbial communities from meromictic Lake La Cruz, Castile-La Mancha, Spain - LaCruzMarch2015_18m | ecosystem: Environmental > Aquatic > Freshwater > Lake | place: Spain...
GATTTTATAATTAATTACGGTTGGAAAAGGAGCAGTAGGACTGTCAATCATACCGGAGCCGCTTTCTTCAAGACGCACCGATGTTCCGTCTCCACCCGGCCGGTCAACCTGGCAGATCACTTTTTTGATTGCCGGGTTTGCCACGAGGAAATCAAAAATTGCTTTTTTATTTGCGGCAGAACTTACGTAATTACCAACAATTTGAAAAGGTGAAACATTTATTCCCGTTAAAAGAGAATTTGATGGCGGCACAAAATATTTCGGTGAGATAATCCCGCTTCCTTCATTCCAACCGATATAGGGAACTCCGCCTTCCACTTTGTTTTTAATTGCAATATAAGGATTGAAAGCAGGAGTTATAAGGCCATTCATCTTATTCATAAAGGTTGCGATATCACCACCGCCGACCACAATGACCTTAGCTGTAGCAATCAGAGCGGCCGGATCACCTGATGCGATATCATTTAACTTGATCCCTGCTTTTGCGAAGATGTCCGTCACTCCCTGAAAATAAGCAGGATAATTATCGCCTTTATATGCGTAAGAAATGAACAGAGCATCTGACGGATGTATTCCGGTCTTAAGAAATACCCAATTCATCTCATCTTGAAAGAGTTTCCCTCTAAGGGACACCCGGTAGCTGTCCTGGAAATTCATCAGGGTTAAAGCTTTTGTTATAAAATTCATAGTTTGTGGGATTAGTGATTTATAAACCTGCAAAGGATAATTGAATAAAAAACCAAATCAAAGATAAAGCATTATGAATAAATAACGCCGGGTTCAGATTGAATTTTCGCTGAACCCGGCGGTGCTAATAATTTAATCTTGTTGGGTTAATTCCCCGCCCCTTGGGGCGAAAGTATAATAACCGACGGGTTAACCCGTCGGTTAAAAAGATACCCCGCTGCTTGCGGCGGGGAGCTTCATTCTTTATGACCTCATCCCCTGCCCCACCCCTTCAAGGGGAGAGGTGACGGGGAGGGGTCATTATTTGACTTTGACCAACTTGCCTGTTTTTACAATTCCTGATTTAGCATCTGTTAGCGAAACAAAATAAAATCCTTCTCTCAGGTTACTGATGTCCAACTCGATACCACCAGTCATAAAACTGACAGTGAAATTAGTAACCAGTTTTCCGCTGACATCAAACAACTGGATTTTCCCTTCTGATTCGCTATTATGCACCAGGTCGATGTAAACCTTATCTTTTGCGGGATTAGGACGAATAACCAGGAAATTTGTACCATCCTCGATACGTTTAACATCAGTACTTGCGATAACATCAGGCAGGTTAATCACATCAAAGATATGATCCCTGTAGGTTGATGAATTATTCAACAAGGAAATGGCAAAGTTTGAGTTATAGGATCCTTTTTCGTGAATCAGGCCAATAGTATAGAAATCATCGGCAGATAAGACATCCCAGCCATATTCGATAATATCAAGATCATACAGGCACAAGGTCTTATAATCAGCCTCATCATTGTTGGCAGGTGCAAAAAGTCCGATATTCAGCCTTGCATTGACAAAATCTGAATTCCTGTAGTAGTAATTATACTTCAGAATTGATATCTCATTTTCGGTCATTGAAGTCGAACTGATAATTTCGTCAAGGAGAGAAGGCTGAGCCGGTTCAATAGATGCCAGGATAAGATCAGCATCATCAAACTGGTTTGTGGATGACTTAAGCTGATCTAAATAGTCGTTTGTCAAAGTATAAAAACCGCCTGTACCCGTTAACGTAGTGAATAATTTCTTGTAGTTGTCACAGGTATAATTCACATTCAGATTACCCTGCGAAGGCATGTTAAATATTTGCTGTGCGCAGGAAGCTGTTGAATGATAAGGCCTGTTACTTACAATCTGTACTGTTGGCCAGGATATATTGAACATTCCAAAATTATCGGCAACAGTAATATTGGTATTGCTGTTAATGTCGATGGCCGGATTATAATTACTCCAAAGCGTGTTCAAACCCGGATCAGGCGGACTAAGCGTCCCTATATTGCCCGTATAGCCAACAGCATTGATCCCGACAAAATTGTAATTATACAGGAAGTTATTCCTGATTTTTGGCAAAGCAGCGCCTGACAATGTTTTGAAGTCCATCGATGTATAACAATCATTGAAGCAATTACTGCTGATTTCGCTCAGCGTGGTCAGGTCAACGGCATACAAACCCCTTGTATTAGTGAAATTCCTCATCTTCACATCATTACAGGTGATATAATTTTTGTAATTGCCCTTACCGCTGAAATATATTCCAACCACATCGCAATCTGTAATTTCATTTCCGCTGATCTGGAAATTCCTGACAGCGGTGGCATAAATTCCATACTGGAATCCATCAATTTTGTTATTAATGATGCTCACATTTGATGAACTCTTGGTATAAATAGCTGAAAAACAGTTATACTGGTGATAATTATCCGATATTTCATTATTGTTGATTTCAAGGATCGGACTGTTCGTAGTTGATATATAAATCGGGGCAAGGGTAGAATTTACAAGCTCATTGATCTCAATCTCGTTATTCTCGAGGATAGTCGTGAACAAAGCAGTGCCGAGATAGATAGAATACGAAAGGTCAGTAAAGGTATTATTCGAAAATACACCTCCTCCATACACCTGGTAAATTCCATTTGTCCTCGGGACAGCACCACCCCAGGTATTGATAAATTCATTCTGAGATACCTGTTGTTTGAATCTTGAGGTTATTGAATAGATGCCATAAGTACTCGAATTATTTATAAAGCCGTATTTGGTCGTGCAATTGTATGACGGAAAAAACTGCTCAGTTACAAACCTGTTGCCACTGATAGGATGGTTGAAATTGTTATTTCCCTCAACACGAATGCCATAATTGCAGTTTGAAAAGAGATTGCTTGATATGACCCCGTCGGCCAATTCCTGAAAATACAAGGCAACTTCAGCATTCTTAAAGGTACACTCATTAATGATATTGTCGAACTCTCCTTTGCCTACGAATCTCAATCCCTTCCAGGTTCCGTCGACTTCACAGGGCCTGTAAACGGAATTGTTTGACCTCAGCATGGCGCCATTGGTGAAGACAATTCCGGCGCATTCACCAAAGACAATATCCACGTTGGTGATATCCAGCACAGAACCTGCCGTTACAGTTACAATTACATTGTTGTCAATATAATACTTGCCATCCCAGACGACGTTCATCAAATAGGTTGTATCTGAAAGGATCTTCGTAAACAACGAATCTGCTTCAGCCATACAGCAATAATCTTTGATGTTTTCAATAACAACAGTAAATGTCTCGCTGCAGCTTTCACCGGGTCCGGTAACAACTATCGTATACGTACCCGCAGGCAGGTTCGAAGCGGTCAATGGATTCCCTGGCGTGATCGTTGTTGGGAACGGAGCCACAAGAGGTACGGAAGTGATGGTAAACGGACCGCCTGTTGAAGCCGGGTCTAATACTATGGTGAACCAGCCATTTGGAAGTTCAGGACATAAGGCATTTTCTGACACCAGGCTTTCCAGCATAATATTACAGCAGCCGGAAGTCAGGCAGAATACGCCTGCTGAATCAATGCATCCAAAGCTATTTTCAACCACTACTGTGAACTGGTGATTACCTGACGTACCAACCGGGAAATCGAGGGTCGGGCCTGTTCCAACAGGCGACCCGTTATCTTTCCATGTAATGAGGTTGTAAGCATTTGCGTAAGTATTGTTTGGATAAACCGCATTCAGTGGCAGCGGTATATAAAGATGCAAGGTATCCGGCTCGCAAAGGCTGGCACAACCTATCGGGAATAGACTCAGATCAGGTTTTGAATGGATGGTGCCGGCATTGACCGTGGCCGAACAGCCTGTTGCTTTACTGGTAATGGTCAGGCTGTAGAAACCCGGTGTTGATACAGTGAGAACCGGGGTAGTAGCACCGTTACTCCATAAATAGTTATAAAGGACCGGATTTATCATACCCGGAGGGCTTGGCGCCATGGTAACGGGCGTGCCTTCACAAATATCCAGTGGTGGTGCGCTATTTATTGTAAATGAAGGAGTTTCGTAGAAAGTGACACAAATGGTATCGGAATTCATACAGCCGGTAGTTATGTCCGTTACATCGACCACAAACTGGTAGTAAGCTGGAAGGACAACAGGCAAAGTAAGGGTGACCCAGGTGTTATCAGTGTTAGGCGGAGAAAAACTTGCCCCCGCCGGAATGCTGTACCAGTTATAGCTGTAATTGGTATTAAAGATAGTACTTAACGGAAACCAGGGTGTTCCTCCGGGGAAATCGCAGTAATAGCCGTCTCCCGTAATTTTTGCCTTAGGCAATTGACGCATGTAAATATTCATCTTGTTTGAGATGCTGCTGCAGGTGTAGCTGTTGGTAACTACCACCCAGTACTTTCCGTGTTTGTTGGCATGAATGGTATCGTTAATGGCTCCGCTGACCGGGCTGCCATTCCTGTACCACTGATAGTTGCTCATTCCGGGGCAGGCAGTCAGAACTACATAGCTGCCGGGGCAGTAGAAAGTATCAGGGGCGGCAGTAATAGTGCAAACAGGGTTAGGATTTACAATGATGGAATCCAGTTTGGTCGCTGTACAACCCATATTATCCGTTATGACCAGGTTGACATAATATTGAGTGGGCGCGCCGACTGCATAAGCATGTTGTGTGACCGGATCATACGAAGTGGAGCCATCGCCAAAGGTCCAGAAATAATTGTAATTGGTACTATTGGGAATAGCGGTGAATGATGCGGGAGAGTTTTCACAGACTGGATTTGTAAAGGTAAAGTTTGCATTGGGCAACAGGACATTAACATATTCCGTCCACACAGAGATGCAACCTGAGGAAGAAGTATCGGTAAGGGTAATTGCATATAGACCTGATGCTGAAACCGTTAAACCCGGGTTGGGATCATTTGCATTAGGCGTAAAATTACCGGTGCCGGGTCCGGAAACAGTCCACAACAATCCGGTGATTGTCGCGGGGGGTACTGTATATGATTGGTTTATTAGAGTAATCTGGTCGCAAACAACATAAGTGCTGAAATAGGCCACGACATCGCAACCGTTTCCACCGGTATCAGGTAAAATAGTACAATCTCTAATGATAACATTGACCAGGTTGGATTTTTTTGAGCAGCCGTTCTGGGTTACCATAACATAGTATGAATAAATACCAGGCGTGGAATAGGTTGCGACGTTTATGCTCAGCGTTGAAGCGGTTTCTCCTGAAAGGATGCCAAAATTATCATACCATTGATAGCCATATACGCCATTAAATGGTGTAGATATCACAAGTGTCTGTAAATCACCCAGGCAGAAAACCGGAGTCATATTCGGGGTTGCCACGGCTACCGGCGGATCAGTGATGACGACAGAATGCGTATCAAATCCGGCACAGTTGGTTACGGTGATTACTGCTGTTGTGGCAGGGCCATGCCATTTGATAAACACCGAATTGGAGCCCTGGCCGCTTTGGATAGTTCCCCTGTTGGATGGTGAAATGGACCACTGAAAACCTCCCGGTGGATTAGAGCCACCTGCAGTATAATTTTCAACGGCATCAACACAAACTGAATCCTGACCGTAGATGGTCGGAGGCAGGAAAGGATAAATAACTTTGGTTACAGGCAATGACTGGCAAAAATCCCCGGGGCCGATCTCAATTTCCTGGTAAACCTGGATAGTCCATGAGGGCCATGTGCCGGAGAATTGCATTACGACAGAGTCATTGTCATCTCCCATTTGTGACATGATCATTCCGGTTCCTGAAATGATATTCCAGACAAATGAACTACCGCTGGTGTTGGAAGTAATGCCGTAAGTATAATTATTGGCCGTACATACACTGTCGGCGCCGGTGATAATTCCGAGGATTGGTTTGGCAATGACCTCGACATTCTTCGTGGCCGTGAGGTTACAATAAGCCGGAGGATTCAGTGAAGTAGCAGTCAGGACGAAGTTGCCGGGAGTCCACACGATCGCAACGTTAGGGGTTCCGTTACCACTGACGACATAAGGACCGGGGCCTGAGAAAGTCCAGTTGGCCGGACCATTGGCAGAAAAATAGGTCGTATCACCTTCACAAACCTTATCGGATCCGTAAATGACAAATTTCGGCAGGACATCGACCTGGATGGAATCAACCCCATTACATCCGGCAAGTGGATTGTGATATTCACATTTTACCCAGTATGTTCCGGGGTAGGCAAAGGAGATGTTCACTTCCGGAACATTTCTGTCCTGTTGATTAAAAGTATGGGTACCACCGGAGACGGTCCATTTGTAAAATGTTCCTGGAAGGGTAGGCAGGGAATAGGTTCCTGAGGCGCCAAGACAAAGCACATTAGGGCCTGCAATAGGAAGATTTGGATAAAGTACGGGGACGTTAATGGTTGTTGAACCCGGGCAGGATGAACCCGGGCAGTTTTGCAGGGTAACGGTAGTGGGGACCGTATAGGTTGCATTCCAGACGACGTTGATGCAATTTGCATTTACCGGCGGTATGATGGTTCCGCCGGTTACACTCCAGTTAAAGGAGTTGCATACCATTGTAGTGCAAAATGTGGATGTATCACCCGGGCAAACAGTTCCGTAGCAACAGTCAGTTTCGATGGTCGGGCCGGTTCCGGGCAGTACGACGACATATGTTGTATCTGAATCCGTACATCCGCAGGGCATTTTTGTTTCGCCATTAGGCCCTCCGGCATACTGGCCGGCACCCATATCCTGAACGGTCAGGGTAACCATATAGGTTCCCGGTGTATTATAAATGTGAGGTGGAGGAACTATGCCGGCAAAGGTAATTCCATCTCCAAAATCCCATGTATGCTGGCTTCCCCCTTGAGAAAGATTGGAAAAAGTGACTGCACTCCCGGCACAAATTGTGTCGTAATCCTGGCCGATATCAGCTTCAGGTCCGTCGATCAGGCATATTTCCTGCATAATGGAATCGGTACAGTTCAGGGAGGGGTTATTACTTGTGATGACTACTTTTATATAACCTGTTGCACCGGTGCCCCATAAGATCACATTTGGATTGCCTGTAAAGCTGGAAGGAGTTCCTCCTGTTACAGTCCAGGTGTAGGTGAAGTTCAGGTCATTCGGATACACAGTATAGGTATGATAGCTTAATTTACATGCTGCTAAACCATGTCTGCCGCCCTGGGTGCCATCTGTTGAGCAGGATCCTTCAGGAGGACAGATTTCAACGGCATCCTTTAAGATAAAGTCAGGGCAACAAGCCTGAGCTGCCAATTTATATGTATGGAAAGCGCTAAAAGCTATCCATAAAAAGCTGACAAGGAGGTATGATTTTTTCATATACTAATTATTAAATATTAAAATGTGCACAAAGGTGAAGCATTAAATATTTTAAATAGCAGATTATGAAAACATTAACAAAACATTAACAAAATGATTGTAGATTTTTAACAAAGCGGGGAAGCAGGGAATAGGCAAAGAGGAGACCTGAAATTTGAAATTTGAAATCTGGAATTTAATCTTGTTGGGTTAATTCCCCGCCTCTTGGGGCGAAAGTATAATAACCGACGGGTTAACCCGTCGGTTAAAAAGATACCCCGCTGCTTGCGGCGGGGAGCTTCATTTCAGAACCCAGAACTCAGAACTCAGAACCCAGAATCTTCTCCACCACGCGGATTACCTGCTCCAGAAGTATCGGACATTTAGTTTGAAACTCTTCGCTTGTCGGACTTACCCCGACAAGGTCCAGGCAATGCAGATTGCCGTTGTTTTGTTCTTTAAAACAGCTAATGAAGTAATAGACTTTATCGTAAAGTTCTTCTCTCTGTGTGGGATCCTGAATGTCAGATGAAAGAACGAAGATCCCTCCTGAGACTGCACCGCAGACCGAACGTTCGCCGCCCAATCCGAAACCGAAACCGCTCATCAGCCTGAATATCTCTTCGTCATTTTTTCCGAGGATATCGGAAAATGCTGCAGCGACCGACTGGGCACAATTATATGGCCCATCAAAGAGCTCCTTTGCTTTATTTATTCTTACCAACAGCATATCTTCAGTCATACCTGATCCATTTTGACGGCTAATTTAATTAGAAAAGAAATAGAGGCAGTATCAAAAGACTGAGCTACATCTATTTTATGGTAGTCCGACGACTGAATATTTAGATTTTCTTCCGACGACTGAAGCCGTCGGTTCACAGATACCTGGATTTTCTTCCGACGACTGAAGCCGTCGGTTCATATTTTGTAACTAACTCGGAACCAACGGCTTTAGTCGTTGGAGCACAACACTTTAGAACCATCGGCTTTAGTTGGAGTACGAACTAATATCAGGTCGTAATTCGACAGAATAGACTTTTGATACAGCCTCGTGAGGTCCATTTAAAAAAAAATTAAAAATTATTAGGTTTATAAAATAAACAAGTTTATATTTGCGCCTTATTTATATCGATAATGATTGAAATTTCAGGATAGATTTATTAAATAATTTAAAAACAACAAGTTATGGAAACAACAAATGATTACAGTGAAAAGCTTAATGTCATTTATGAAATGATTGAAAACTCAAAAACCCGGTTCAGGGAAAATGCATTTTTTTATTTGCTTTGGGGATGGCTCGTGCTGGCAGCCAGCTTATCCCACTTTATTATGATGAAACTCGGCATTTATTATTCTTTTCTTGCCTGGCCCGTTATCATGACGGTAGGAGGAGTTATCTCAGCTGTCGCAGGCATCAGGATGGGTAAACGTGCCGGTTACCGCACACACATCGATACGGCCGTTATCTATTTATGGTATGGCTTTTTCTTCGCGTTGCTCGTAATACTTGCTTTTGCAGTCGGGGGGAAAATTCAATGGGAGATAACAAACGCATTGATCATTGTCATGTATGGTCTCGGTACTTTTGTATCAGGCGGAATATTGAAGTTCAAACCCTTGATCATTGGTGGAATCAGTTGCTGGATCATCGCATTGGGTGCGTTCTTTGTACCTGGTCATTATATGCTCCTGCTGGTGGCACTTTCGATCATTATTTCCTATTTGATTCCGGGTTATTTATTGCGTAAAGCTCACTAAATCCTAAAAGCCATGTTTGAAGAACTGGATCCGGTATTGCATTCACAGTTGCGATTGGCAATTATGTCGGTTTTGATCAGTGTGGAAACAGCCGAATTTAATTACCTGCTTGACAAAACTGGCGCCACCAGGGGCAACCTCAGCGTGCAGATCACCAAATTAAATGAAGCCGGCTACGTTGAGATAAAAAAGAGTTTTAGAAAAAACTATCCTCTGACTACCTGCAACATTACTCCAAAAGGGGTGGAGGCTTTCGCGAAATATGTTAAGGTACTGCAGGGATACCTCCAGAGAGAGGTTTAAGTGTTGAGGTTTAGTGTTAAGTTCGGGACTTTTTTAATCTGTATAATAAAAATAGTCCCGAACTTAAACCTTAACCCTTAACACTAAAACCTCAACACTTTAACAAGTTCTCCGCTTAGCTTCAACAGTTCAATTTCTGCTTTCTTGGCCTGGAATTGGGAAAGCAAAAGCTGGTATTGTGCATCGATATATTTTTTCTGCGTTTCGCGCAGTTCAATGTCATTGATGGAACCCAGGCGGTATTTCTCAAACGCAACATCGACATTTTCCCGGGCTACTTCCCTGTTAAGGAGTTCTATCGCTATAATCCTGAGGTTAGTGGTATAATCGATATATAGTTTATATAGCTCTGTGTGAATTCCAAGATCAGTATCCTTAAAATAATTTTCCATCGTATTGAGTTCAACTTTCGCGTTCCTAACGTTCCGGTTGACATTGAAACCATCAAAAAGCGGATAAGATAAGGAGAGCCCGAAAGATGGCCCAAGGCTTCGGTTATTTTGCAAAAATCCCGTTTCGGCATTAAGCTGGCTATAATTGTAACCTGCATTGAGGTTCAGTTTTGGATACCTTTGCGATTGGGCATCTTTGAGAGCGAGCGTATTCAGTGAAATATTGCCGCGCGCAATGAGTAAATTGTTATTTTGAGCCCGGGATTTTGTTACAAGACTTTCATAAGATAATGCGTCACTTAAAGAGATACTGTCGGCCAGGATGAATCTGATTTCCGGATCACGGGCAAGCAGACGGTTAAGATCAGCCATAGTCTGCAGCATGGAGGCCTTTTCACGGATCAGGTTAATGCTGTCGGCGTTCAGGTCAACGGTAGATTGCAGCAGCATAAGCTCTGACCCTGCTCCCAGGCCAATTTTCGCTTCCATGATCTTTTTTCGCTCCAGCGACAATGCCGCAGCATCTTCCAGCACCTGGATCAGCTTTTGCTGCTGTATGATACCGTAATAACTGAGGATGATGGAAGAAAGGGTATTCTCGATCGCTATGCGTGCTTCGGTTTCTCCCATATCTTCCAAAATATTCAGCATATTTTTACCTGCGAACATGCTGAACCCGTCGAAAAGCGTCCAGCTCAATTGCACACCGGCATTAAACGACCGGTTTGTCGCACCATTTATATCTTTGATGCTGCCGGCAAAAGTTTCCTGGTGAGTAGTGGTAATAGTATTGTTCTGTGTGGCATTCAGGGTTATTGAAGGAAGAAATCCGGCGTTTCCCAGGGTGTTGTTGTTATTAGCTATCTGTGCATCATTTTTTTGGATGATGATGGAATAGTTGTTTTCCAATCCTATCCTTGCTGCTTCGGGAAGGGTTAGAATTTCCTGCCCGGCCAGGTGAAAGCAGCTGCCGGAAACCAGCAGGAGTAGTATCAATTTTCTGAACATTGTATTAGTTTTTATCAGCTGCATCTTCCTGATATTCCGGTTTTTTAATATTCCTCGATAAATAAGTATACAAGGCTGGGATCACAAATAATGTCAGTATAAGTGAAAATATCAAACCGCCTATGATGGTGATTCCCATCGGGATACGGCTTTGCGACGAGGCGCCGAGCGCCATGGCAATAGGAAGGGCGCCGAGTGCAGTAGCAAGGCTTGTCATCAGGATGGGACGTAAACGGCGTGTTGCCGCGTCAATAACGGCTTCGTGAATATTCAGCCCGGCTTCTTTCCGCTGATTTGCAAACTCAACAATCAGGATACCGTTTTTAGTTACGATCCCGACAAGGACGATCACCCCGATCTGGCTGAAAATGTTGATAGTCTGGCCGAATATCCAGAGTGAAAGAACCGCTCCGGCCAGCGCTAACGGAACCGTGAACATGATGATGAGCGGGTCGATATAACTTTCAAATTGTGCAGCAAGAATGAGATAAATCAGCACCAGAGCAAGCAGAAAAGCAAATAAAAGACTGCTGGAACTGTCTTCATACTCCTTGGAGGTCCCTGCAAGTGCCGAAGAGAAACTTTCGTCGAGGGTTTCATCAGCAATCCTGCGCATCTCATCGATGCCCTGCCCGAGGGTGACTCCTTTTGCCGGCTGTGCGGAAATGGTCGCCGACACATAGCGGTTATAACGGTATAATTGCGGAGGGTTGCTTCTTTCGGAAAGATTGACGAGGTTATCGAGCTGGATCAATTCATTTCGGTTATTCCTTACATAAATTGAACTTAAATCCAGCGGTTCGTCCCTGTTTTTACGGTCGGCCTGACCGATTACCTGGTATTGCTTGTTGTTAAGAATGAAATAGCCATAACGCTGTCCGCTGAAATAAAGCTGCAGGTTTTCAGCCACATCCCTGACATTCACACCCAGCGCCCTGGCACGGTTCCGGTCAATTTCAACACTAATTTCAGGCTTGTTGAATTTCAGGTTCAGGTCGGTTACCTGGAAAACCGGGCTGGCCTGTGCTTTCTCTATGAATTGCGGAATTGCGGTTCGCAGCTTTTCGAAATTGGGCGCCAGGATAACAAATTGTACCGGCAGGCCTGCTCCTCTTCCACCGCCGATTGTCTGTTCCTGTGTAACAAAACTTCTGGCGAAATTATATTTCCTGGTGATCATGCTCATCTCGTCGGCAATATCCTGCTGGCTCCTTTTTCTTTTGGATGGATCAGAAAGAACGATCCTGAAAACACCTGTATTTGTGGAGGCAGATGATCCGAAACCAGGTGCTGTGATTGCCAGAAAATTCAGTTTTTCAGGAATCGTATCTACTATGCCGATCAGGTTGAGCATATACTCATCCATTACTTCAAACGAGGTACCTTCCGGAGCGGTGCTCACAACTGATAGCCTGCTCTTGTCTTCCATAGGGGCAAGTTCGGATGGAATTAAAATTCCAATTCCGACAATAATACCGATGGAGCCAATGATGATCAGGAGAGCCAGCCAGCGCTTACGCAGAAAAGCTGTGAGGCCGCTGTTATATTTATTGATCAGGTTATCGATCCAATGCTCGGTGCGGTTGAATAACCGGCCATGCGACCGGCTCTTTTTCAGCAATCTTGAGCTCATCATCGGGGTCAGCGTAAGAGAAATCAGGGCTGAAACAAGTATGGTTCCTGCAACGACCATTCCGAACTCCCGGAAGAGACGCCCGGTAAGCCCCTGAAGAAAAATAACCGGCAGGAAGACTGCTGCCAGGGTTATAGTCGTAGAAATAATCGCGAAATATATTTCTTTTGACCCTTTATGCCCGGCTTCAATAGGGTTCATGCCGCTTTCCACTTTATGGTAGATATTTTCCAGGACCACAATGGCATCATCCACGACCAGGCCGGTTGCAAGGACAATTCCAAGCAGGGTGAGGATGTTTATAGAGAAACCTGCGATATACATGATAAAAAAACCACTGATCAGGGAGATAGGTATGGCAATGACCGGGATCAGCGTAGTACGCCAGTTTCTGAGGAAAACAAAGATGACCAGAACCACCAGCCCAAAAGCGATTAAAAGGGTATCGAACACTTCGGTGATGGCCTTACGGATAGTTGTAGTAGTATCGATGGCCAAACCGAGGGTTATGTCGGATGGCAGATCAACTTTAATTTGTTCAAGACGTTTGTAAAATTCATCGGCAATAGCGATCTGGTTAGCCCCGGGCTGAGGCGTAACGGCCACGCCGACAATAGGGATCGCACCGTTGCCCCGCATGATGGACCTTTCGTTTTCAGCCACCAGCACAGCATAGCCGACATCACTGAACCGGACCAGGGTGCCATTGGATTCCCGGATGATCATATCATTGAATTCTTCGGGAGTAGTAAGCCTTCCTTCGGTGCGTATTACCAGCTCGGTGCGGTAACCTTCGACACGTCCTGAAGGGAGTTCGACATTCTCCCGGTTCAACGCATTCCGGATATCTACCGGAGTCAGCTGGTAACTGGCCAGCCTGGCCGGATCCATGAGCAGTTTGATGGCATATTTCTTTTCGCCCCAGATCCTGATTTCGCTCACACCAGGGATGGTTTGCAGACGCTCTTTGAAAACATTGTTCGCGATATCGGAAAGCTCCATCAGGTTGCGGACATTGCTTTGAAGCATGAGCACGAGAATAGGACTTGCATCGGCATCTGATTTCGTAACGACAGGCGGGTCAGTATCAGGCGGAAGACTGCGTATAGCACGCGATACCCTGTCGCGGACATCATTGGCTGCCGCTTCCATATCCACGCCTAATTCAAATTCAACCGTAATATTGCTGCGGCCGTCGCTACTGACAGAAGTAAGTGAACGGATGCCCGCGATACCGTTGATCGATTCTTCTAAAGGCTCGGAGATCTGTGATTCGATGATATCGGCATTGGCTCCGATGTAATTAGTAGAAACTGTGACAACCGGCGGGTCAACGCTCGGAAATTCACGGACCCCTAAAAAAGTATAACCGATCGCGCCGAACAGGACCAGGAGGATGGAAATAACGGTTGCCAGTACCGGGCGGTTGATGCTAACTGAAGAAATGTTCATGATCGGATCTTTTGCAGGTTATTTATTTCCCGCAATCCGGGGCTTGACACTTATCTGGTCGCGGAGCTGAAGAAGCCCGGAGATAATAACGGTATCCATCGGGTTGATCCCATTAACAACCTGGACCTCGTTTTCTGTACGAATGCCTGTAGTGACATAAACCATTGTTGCTTTTCCATTCCGGACGACGAAAACTTTTTCACCCCTGATATCAGGGATTAAAGCGTCGGATGGCAGCACCAAAGCGTCAGGAATTTTTTCCAGGATGATGTTAACTTTCGTAAACGCTCCCGGGGTAATCATTCCGCCCGGGTTAGGGCATCGGGCCCTTACGGTGAATGCTCTTGTCGAAGGATCAATCCTTGGCTCAATGGCATAGATCAGCCCGGTGAAGGTGCTGTCGCTTCCTGCCACAGTAAACTGGATTTCCAGACCGGTCTTTATACCGTTGATGTATTTCTCAGGTACGCTGAATTCGATTTTTACGGGGTCAGTCTGCTGCATGCGGGCAATGAGCATCGAAGAAGAGATATAGCCTCCCGGGCTTGCATAGCGAAGGCCAATACGGCCGCTGAAAGGAGCATAAATCCCGGTTTTTTCCAGTTGGGCCCTCACGAGTTCGATCTGCGCCTGTATCACACCAAGTTGACTCCTGGAGATATCAAGTTCTTCCTGGCTGACCGCTTTCAACTCGATCAGTTTTTCCTTCCGAAACACATCGTCCGATGAGAGCTTTTCGTCCAACAACAGTTTCTTTAGCTCGGCCTGCAATTCATTGTCGTTTATTTTAACGAGCAGATCTCCTTTTCTAACCATGGCGCCTTCCAGGAAATTAATCGAAATGATCCGTCCCGGGATTTCAGCACGGATTTCAACTTCTTCGTTGGCAAGGATATTGCCCGTAGAAAAGATCGCATTTTCCAGCATCCGGGGAACGGCAACAACAGCATTCACGTCAACCGGCCGGGGTGCTGATGATTGCGCAGCTTCCTGTTTTTTTTCCTTGCAGGAAGAAAATAAGAGGAAGAAGATAACAGGGGAGATAAGGGCAATTATCCGGAAGAAATTATCCATGTTTTGATTTTTATCAATTCAAAAGAACCCGCAAAATTAGACATTTCAACGAATTATTTTGCTACGACGACTAAAGCCGTCGGTTCTTTGATTTGTAGTCCGACGACTAAAGCCGTCGGTTCCAATTTTGTAATATCAATAGAACCAACGGCTTTAGTCGTTGGAGCACAATACTTTACAACCAGCGGCTTTAGTTGTTGGAGGACAACATTTTACACTATTGCTTCAGTAGTCTTCTCACAATAAAATCCTCACTGGCTTCCATCTTCATTAAATAAACACCTTTGGGAAGAGCATCCACATTAATCACCAGATCCTTTTGACCAATGATATCATAACTTTCACTTGAAACCAATCTTCCGGTCAGATCAATTATATCAATGCTGACCAAAGAAGGCTTTTTCAGCTTGATGTTCACATTAATCCTGTCATTTACCGGATTTGGATAGATATAAGGAATAGTTTCAAATACTTCTGATTCGGCAATTCCAACAAAGATGATCTCACTTTCAAGGATCATCATTTCAATACCTTCGGCTGAAGGATAAGTCTCATTGAGGACAATAGTCTCAGGAATGATGGATTTCCCCGGGATTTCAGCAAAAATTTCATAGGTGCCATAGGCAAGGTTTGAAAAACTGAAAGATCCATCGGTGGCAGAAAGAGTCATAACTACTGCACCCTGATCTGTCATCCTTAAAATAATCGGAATATCAACAGACCTTTCCCCGTTTACAATAGTGCCGCTGATGCTTCCTGGTCCCTGGGGAGCATTGATTGAAGCAACCAGGTTGATTTGCGCATCGTCAGTACTTTGGGTCAGGTTGATGATGGTGGCATC